>PPYF01268875.1_pt1 | contig 11955 bp, 12 predicted proteins | sample 1559871 | NCBI WGS metagenome assembly PPYF01 (sample SAMN08240021, study PRJNA423297) | Human gut metagenome, whole genome shotgun sequencing project. | reverse complement strand
GAAGTATGGGGGCCCTCTTTTGGGAAAGCCCCCTACCCTTGCATCAGGCCTTCATCAGCTCAGCTTCAAAACGGTCATGCCGCCGATCAGCAGCACCATACCGAGCCAGGCGCAGGGCTTGAGACGCTGCCCGAGCAGGAGCCAGCCGCCGATGGAGGTGCCGAGAATGCCGAATCCGCCCCACATGGCGTAGGCCACGGCGAGGTCCATGTCGCGCACGGCGAGGGAAAGGGCATAGAAGGCCAGCCCGACCATGAGCAGCGACGCAAAGCCCATGAACCTGCGCCGGAAGCCTTCCGACTTCGCCAGCATCAGATTGGCGAGGATGTCCAGCAGCGCCGCGATGATGACCGCAGCCAAAGACCACGAGAAGAACGAACTCATGACGCACCTCCGGTCTTGGCGGGACGCCTGCGGGGCGCGCCCTCGGACGTACCGTGATGGATCAGCAGCGCGCCGCCGAGCACGGCGAGCAGAGCCGCAAGACGCTGTAGATTCATGGCCTCGCCGAGCATGAACACGCTCACCAGCGTGATCAGGGTCAGGCCGAGCCCTTCCCAGAAGGCGTAGGCCACGCCGATGGGGAGCCCCGTCGCCGCGAGGGAAAGGCAATAGTACGAAAGGCCGATCAGCACGAACATCACCGCCAGCCCCTCGTTGGGACCCAGCAGCCAGCCGCTGTGCTGCGACGCCTTCATCACCGACGTTCCGCCCACTTCAAACAGAATGGCGCAGAACAGGAAAAACCAATGCTTCAAATGTGATAGAGAAGACATAAAACACTCCGTCGTCTTGGGGCGCACGCGCGGAAAGACGCGGCGGCACCCGGATATTCGAGAAAGGACAAAAGACGTGCGGAGAGCGACCTAGAGCAGACTGATCCAGGTGCGTTCGGCGGAGGAGAGGACGCAGGGCGTCCGATGCGGAGGGAGATACGACGTCATCATGCTCAAAAGATAAACCATCCCGGCAAGAAAGGCAATGAGCGCCGCGAACGTCGCCCGTTGATTGACGTTTTTCCCGCCCCAAAAGAAAGGGAGCCCTGTTCCGGGGCTCCCCGCACGGACTATTCGTCCGCCCGCTTGGCGATCCATGAGGCGTGGTTCGGCGGGCCGGAGCCGAGGCCGGGCGCGTAGCCGTGGCGCAGGCAATGGTTCAGGAACTTCTGGGCGTGGACGATGGCGTCGCGTATGCCGAGGCCGAGGCCGAGGTAGGTGGCGATGGCGGCGGACAGGGTGCAGCCGGTGCCGTGGTTGTTGGACGTCTTCACGGCGGGCTGGCGCAGGGCGACGAGCGGTTCGCCGGGCAGGGCCAGCCAGTCGGTGAACGCCGCATCGGACGCCGAACCGAAGTGTCCGCCCTTGATGAGCACGGCCTTGGGACCCATGTCCAGCAGCTTGCGCGCGGCGGTGTCCACATCCTTTTCGGAGTCGATCTTCATGTCCGCGAGCAGTTCCGCTTCGGGGCGGTTGGGAGTCAGCAGGTCCGCCGTGGGCAGTATGTGCCAGCGCAGAGAATTGACCGCGTCCTCGCGCAGGAGACGCTGTCCGCTCTGGCTGACGCACACGGGATCGACCACCACCGGGAATTCGCGGCCCCGCAGTCCGGCTTCCACGGCTTCGATGATTTCCGACGAGAACAGCATGCCGGTCTTCGCCGCCGCGATGGGAAAACCTTCCCGGACCGTCTTGAGCTGGAGGCCCACGAAGCCCGGTTCCGGGGCATGGATGCCCGCGACGCCCACACCGTTCTGGGCGGTCAGGGCGGTGATCACGCTCATGCCGAAGCCGCCGATGACGGTAATGGTTTTGAGGTCGGCCTGAACGCCGGCCCCGCCGCCGGAATCGGACCCGGCGATGGTCAGAATGCATGGAGGTGTGGGCATGGCTGCGCTCCTTTGCTGGTGCGATTATTTATACAGGTCCATCCCGTCGGGGAAGACGGGGCCTCCACCATAGCTTCCCTGACTCCGGCGAACAAGGCCCATCCCGTTCTTGTCCCGGATCAGGGACAGGCCGAACATCACGAGGGTTTCGGAAAGGGGCCTTCCGAGCAGGAAAGGCAGGTAGGACGCCGGGATGTTGCCGCGCTCCACGCACAAATCGCGGAAGGCGATGTCGTAGCGCACCGTTTCCAGCAACGCTTCGGTAGCCTCCTTTTCGGCGGGCGTACCGGGATTGATCGGCGGCATGACGAGCTTCGCCAGCGGCGCGATGCGCGCATAGGAACAGGTTTCCTCATACGCGGGGAACAGCCCGAGCCATTCCTCGGGCGCGCCCACGGCCTTCATCACGTCGGCGCGGGCGGCGCGGTCGTGGTCGTACAGCCCGGCGATGCCCCGCGTGTCGGAACAATTCAATGCGCGGCACTGGGACGGGCGGCGGTCGTAAATGGAACACCCGGCGTCGCGTCCGGGAACGGCGTCCGGCATGCGGATCAGGAACCGGCACTGCCAGTCGGAACGGCCTTCGGCGGGCGCGATCTTCACGCATTCGCCCTCAAGCGGGGAAAGCGTTCCGATCACGTCGTCCCGGACCAGTTCGCCTTCGCGCAGCGTGACCAGATCGGCCAGCCCGAAGGCGACCCCTTCCTTCGCGGGAGCGTCGAGAAGATCGAGCAGGGACACGTCGTCCCTGTGCAGCACGGGGCCCCCGAGGCGGCAGCACTGGCCGCAGCGTTTGCAGGATGACATCAGGCAAAATCCTTTTTGGGTGAAAAGTCTCTCCCGATGGTACGGAACTCCGCCTCCGGCGGCAAGGGGGCTACCGCCCCCCTTGACCCCCTGTCCGGGGGGCGAGCCGCCCCCCGGACCCCGGCACAACGCCCGAACACCGGAACGCGTCCGCATCCGATTTTCACCGGACACGGAAGCGTTCCGGTGTTCGGGCATCCTGTCAGCGCCAAAAGTTCCCCATTTTCGAATCGAGAGAAACGCCGAGGTTTCTCTGCAAAACTTCGCGAAAATGTTTGAAAAATGCCGCAGGGAAACTTCCGCCAAGACGCCGTCCGCCTCACCGCCGCAACCATGACCCGTCCCGTTTACGAACGTCTTTGAAGGAAAAGGGTGGGGTTTGGGGAGGGGAAGGGAAACTTTCTTCAGAAAGTTTCCCTTCCCCTCCCCAATCTTCATCTTCCTCCCTACATTCCCGATTCGTCCCCATGCTTGCCGTACCAGCAGACATCGCGCCAGACGCGGGGGGAGGTGTCGCCTTCGGTGCTGATGAGCATGACGCGGGAGTCTGGGCCAAGCCCGAGGGCGGCGCGGAGATCGGCGAGGGCGGGATTCCGCATGATGTGATCGAGCGCGCCGAGCGGGGCCGCGCCGGATTCGCCCGATATGACGGGCGCATCGCCGCCGCGTGCCGCCGCGTAGAGCCGCATGCCGTTCGCCGCCATAAAGTCGGGGCAGGACAGGTACGCCGCGGCATAATCCCGCAGAATGGGCCAGCCCACGGTACAGGGCTCACCGCAGGCCAGACCCGCCATGAGCGTCGAAAGATCGCCTGTCACCGCGTGCGGCAAGCCGTCTCCTGCCTTCGCCGAACGGTAAATGCAATCGGCGGCGTGCGGCTCCACGATGACCGTCACGGGCAGAGCGTCGCCCAGCTCGGAAGCCATATAGCCGAGCACCCCCGAGGCGAAGGAGCCCACCCCGGCCTGAAGGAAAAGATGCGTCGGCGGAGCAAGTTCTTCGGCCCGCCACTGGGCCAGCGCCTCAACGGCAAGCCCGGCATACCCCTGAATGATCCATGTGGGGATGTCCTCATACCCGTCCCACGCGGTATCCTGCACCATCACCCAGCCGTTTTCACAGGCCGTTTTCCACGCGAGGCGCACCGCGTCGTCGTAGTTGAGCTCGGTGATGCTCGCCTCCGCGCCGTGGCTGCGGATGTTCTCCAGACGCGCGGGATCGGACCCCTTGGGCATATAGATGACCGCTTTCTTGCCGAGCTGCTGCGCCGTCCACGCCACGGCCCGGCCGTGGTTGCCGTCCGTCGCGGACACGAAGGTGATGGGCCCGAGCCGTTCGCTCACCTCGGGAGAGCACAAATCGGCGGGCGTCAGCCTGTCGATGCTTGTGCCGAGGCGCTCCGCAAGATACCGCCCCATCGCGTAGGACGCCCCAAGCACCTTGAAGGCGTTGAGCCCGAAACGCCGGGACTCGTCCTTCACCCGGATGTTCCCGAGGCCGAGGGCCGAGGCCAGATAGGGCAGCGGGATCAGCGGAGTGGGCGCGTACTGCGGGAATCCCGCGTGAAACCGCCGGGCGCGGTCGGCTTCGGCGGCGTTCAGCATATCCAGAGAAGCGCCGGGGCGGGGGCGCTTGGCGTTGAGATGGTAGCGCATAACGTTGTCCATGATCAGACCTCCGAGGCGGAAAAGGGGAATGCCGGGTACGTCCCCGGAATCCTTTCCGTAGAGCAAGGATAAGGCCAACGGCAGGTTTCGCCATCATGGCGAAATGTCAGGGCGATTGGAGTACGATGCGCGAAAGGGGCATTCCCGGAATGAGAATTCTCCCGAATTGCGAACGGATTTTTCTCATTTCGAGAACCAATCCTCTCCACACCGGTCGAGAAAAAACGTGCCACGGGAAAACGCCGCGCCGCAAAGCAAACGCGGGCTCCGAAAACCGGAACCCGCGTCGGGTTTCCACATGAGGGGAAACACGCTGTAAAAAGAGGCAAAAAGACGGTTGAGGCGGCGAAGACCGGCGATCCGTCACCGCGATTGGCCCGGCGCTGTCCGCCGCAAAGGCCGGTGCGTTCCGCAGCGATCGCTCCGGCGATACGCCTCCCCGATCAGCCGCAACCCGAACACGCCGAAAAAAAGGGCCTCCGAAGAGGCCCCGTTTTCGTTATTCAAGCGAAGGAGCGGTCTTCGGGTCCATCTGGCTGAGGTCCAGCGGATAGGAAACCACCACGGTCTTGCGGTTCTGGAGGCTCAGCGCGCCCGGATGCGTGTTCAGGCAGACCACGAGGTCCTGCGTGCCGTCGTTGTTCGGGTCGGCCAAAGCGAAGTCCACGACCGAGCCCTTGATGCGGCGGGTCTTCCACTGGAGGCTCATGCCCACGCCGTCCCAGTAGAGGGTGTGGATTTCGCCTTCGGGGAAGAAGCGGTAGTTCTCGAAGAACTGCGCCGCAACGGAAATGGGCTTGTTGACGATGAGTTCCCACGAGCCGTCCTGTTCGAGGTCCGAAGGAATCATGCGCAGCGGCACGAAGTACATGGACGGGATAAGGACGTTGCTCTTGCCCATGCCGGGCATGTGGGTCTGTTCGGCGATGCCGATGGCGGAACCGGAATACTTTTCGTTCGTTTCGTTGAGCTGGCCGCCCTGCGGGGAGAAGGTGCGCAGATGCTCGTCGTCGGTCAGCACCACGAGCTTGTCGGTTTCCTTGCCGGGCGTTCCGGGCAGCCACGCGAAGTTCATGACGTTCGCGCCCTTCGGAAGGTCGAGCTTCTTGCTGGGCACGAAGGTGTCGCCCTGCTTCATCATTTCGTACACGCCGGCGCGGGCGAAGATGCGGGACGGATCGCCCTTCTGGCCGACCAGTACGGGCATGAAGTCCGGAGCGGTGCGCACGACGTTCAGGTAATAGGGGATGCGTTCCGCAATGGTGGTGAACTTGTTGCCGCGGAAGCTCAGGACGTAGGAATACGGCTGCGTGTATTCATCGTCGTACATGGACAGGACGATCTCGTCGGTCCGGTCTCGGTTGAGGTCGATGCTGCGGATCAGCAGCGGGATCGCGCGGGTGGGCAGCTTGTATTCGCCGAGCTGCACAAGGCGTTCGTTCTGCCACTGGTACACATAAAGGGTCTTTTCGCCGAGGATGACCACTTCGTTCTTGCCGTCGCCGTTCACGTCGGCGACGACCATGCCCACGGAGGCGTAGGGAAGGGTCTGGCTGCGGTAGCGCGTGCCGTCGCTGCCCTGATAGCGGAACTGCGGGTTCAGGTAGACCTGACGCTGGGTGGCGTCCTTTTCCACGAGGTTGGGGTTCATCACCCCGGCCCGCGCCGGAGCCGCCGCGACCGCGCCGCCGGAACCGCCGCGCCCGAAGACTTCGGCGTTGATGGAATCGGAAAGGCCCTGAACGCTGGCGATCAGATCGTTGACGCGGGCTTTCGCGCCCTTGCGCCATTCCTTGCCCGCCTTGTCGCGTACGCGGACGTCGAGGCTGGCGTCGTCGCCCATGATCGTGACGTCGCCCCAGATCACATAGTCCGCACCGGTGGCGGACAGCGCCTTGGAAGCGCCCGCGGCGTCGCTGACCGAACCGGCCTTGGCGACGGCGGCGTCGGAAACGGGCTGAACGTGTCCCTGCCAGTACAGGCGGGAGTTCAGCATGGACGGAATGGCCTTCTCCAGATAGGTGAATCCGCTGGAACCGTTCACTTTAAAAGGCAGCACCGCGTAGCTGCGGACATCGGCGGCAAGGGCTTGCGCCACAAAAACCAGCATTGTACACAGCACAAGGGCCGTACGGAATATCAGGTGCATTACATTCTCCTTGAAGGATTCGCCGGTTCGATCCGGTCGACTTTTTTCAGCATACTATAGACCCGCCCGTCTCCGCAAGCCGATTGCGGAGCGGAAACGCCCTTGGGACAACTCTTTATCGCGTTTCATTAGAACAGGATACCATGACAGACACCCCCACTCTCCGCCGTTCCTTCCGGCTGGTCTGCCCTCCCGGACGCATTCCGCTCGTCGAGGAACTGCTCGCGGCGCAGGGATTCGTTTTCGAAACGGAACCCTTCTGCCCGCTGGCACGGCGGCTCGTCGCCGAACCGTTCCCGCTCGGGCGCAGCCTCGCCGCCTTCTGGGGGTACATATACATTCAGGACCGTTCGTCCATGCTCCCGCCGCTGGCCCTCGCGCCGGAAACCGGGGGCCGGGTGCTGGACATGTGCGCCAGCCCCGGCAGCAAGACGGGCCTGCTCGCGCAGCTCGTGGGGCCCGGCGGGCTGGTGCTCGGCAACGAGCCGACGCGCCCCCGCCTCGCCAACCTGCGCCGCAATCTCGCCACGCTCAATCTGTTGCAGGCCGTGACCTGTTCGTGGCCCGGCGAATCCCTGCCCCTGCCCGACGCCTCGTGGGACGCCGTCCTGCTCGATCCCCCCTGCTCCGGGTGGGGCACCACGGACAAGCATCCGCAGGCGATCAGACGCTGGCAGGGCGACCGGCTCAAACCCATGCTCGACCTGCAACGCAAACTGCTGGCCGAGGCCTGCCGCCTGCTCCGGCCCGGCGGAAAGCTGGTTTATTCCACCTGCACCACGAACGTGGATGAAAACGAAGGGCAGGTCCGGTTCGCGCTCGACGAACTCGGCCTCGAACGCGTCCCGCTCGCGCCCTTCCCCGGCTTCGTCTTCGCCGATCCGCAGCTTCCCGGCTGTGAGGGCACGCTCCGGGTGGACGAGGACGCCTCCAACGCGCAGGGCTTCTACATCGCCCTGCTGCGGAAGCCGGGCGTCTCCGGCGACGCGCCGCTTCCCGAGGGGATGCCCTCCACGGCGGCCTACCGTCCGGTTCCCCCGGCGTTTCTCGAAGCGTTCGGCCTGTCCCCCGCGCTCCTGCCTCCCGGCGATCTGGCGGTGTTCGAGGACTCGCTCCATTTTCTGCCCGCCCCCGCCCTCGCCCACCTGCCCGCTTCGGTGCGCTGGCAGGGGATGGCGCTCGGCAAGGCGTCCGCGCAGGGACTCATGCCGTCGGCACGCCTGCGGTCCGCGCTCGATCCCGAGCCTCGCCGCATCGCCCGGCTTGACGTGGACGAAGTTCCCGATCTCGTCCGCCTCCTGCAGGGCGGGAGCCTCGACACCGGGCTTTCCGGCAAGGAGGCCGCCCTGTTCTGGCGCGGACTCCCTCTCGGGCGTCTCCGCCTCAAGGGCGGCAGGGCCGTGTGGAGCGACAGGTGAGAAGGGAAGATTGGGGAAGGGGGGAGAAACGTTTTGGAAAACGTTTCTCCCCCCTTCCCCAAACCCCATCCCTCCTCTTCAAAAACTTTTGACCGTATCGAATCCCTGTTGGGAAGCGTTCCCCGAGGGCCGGGGGTGCGGCATTTGTTCTGTCCACCTTTGCCATTCAACCAAGAGCGTTCCCCGAGGGCCGGGGGGCGGGAACAACGTTGGACGGGACTTCCGTTTCCCCCAAGAACACGCGTTGGTCGGGGTTGCGGTGCGGCGTCGGGTCTTATTGTTCGGAGAACGACCATGAACAGCCTGTTTTTTGTTAAGTAATGCCGGGGGACGCATCGGCAAGGGCCTGCCTTCCGCATCGCCCGTCCCGTCATCGCCCCTTACGGAAGTCTTGAGAGGGAAAGAGGTGGGGTTGGGGAGGGCAACGTGCTGGAGAAAGTTTCCCCTCCCCAAGTCCGCCGCTTCCCCAACCTCAGCCAAGGAGGCCCCATGTTCGCGGAACGGTACAAGCGGAACAGCCTGCTGACGGAAGCGGAGCAGGCGCGACTGGCGCGGAGTCGGGCGCTGATCGTCGGTCTCGGCGGGCTCGGGGGGCATGTGCTCGACATGCTCGCCCGCATGGGCGTAGGCACCATCATGGCGGCGGACGGCGATGCGTTCGAGACGTCCAATCTCAACCGCCAGCTTCTGTGTACCGAGCGACGCATCGGCATGAACAAGGCCGACGCCGCGCGGGAACACGTCCGCGAGGTCAACGGCGAGATCAGCTTCACCGCCATCCCCCGCTTCCTGCGCGGGGAGGAGCTGGACGATCTGGCCCGGCGGGCCGACGTCGTCGTGGACGCGCTCGGCGGCCTGCGCGACCGGCGGGCCGTGCAGGAAGCCGCCGCGAAGGCGGGCGTGCCGCTGGTCAGCGCGGGCATCTCCGGGCTGACCGGATGGGTCGCCGTGGTGCGGCCCGGCGAAAACGGACCGGCGGCCTATCTGGGCGCGGGCGACGAGCACGGCGGAGGCGTCGAGGAGACGGAAGGCAACCTCGCCCCCACGGCGGCGCTGGCCGCCGCGCTGCAAGCCTCCGAAGTCCTCAAGGTTCTCACCGGAAAACCCCATCAAAAGGGCCTGCTGCTCTTCGACCTTGCGGAAAACCTGTTTACTCCGCTAGAATGGACCTGATACAGGAGTGTCCTCATGCAGATTGAAGTACGCTGCTTCGCCACGCTGTCGCCGCACACGCCCAAGGGGAACCGTCTGGACCTGCCCGACGGGACGACGGCGGGAGAAGCCATGCACATCCTCGGCATCCGGCCCGAAGACCTCAAGCTGATCTTCGTCAACGGCGTCCACGCCGAACCGGATCGCGTTCTGAACGACGGAGACAGAGTCGCCTTCGTCCCTGCCGTGGGAGGCGGCTAACACGATGAATACTCCCCTTTCCTATTCCGTCACCCGCTGGAAGGAAGGCGCGTGGCAACACATCGACGATTCGGTCAGCCCCGAAGAATCCGTCTACGTTTCGTGGCCCGGCAGCAGTTGCCGCCTGTGGGCGTGGCCGGACGATCTGGAGCCGTTGTGCGTCGGGCACGCCCTGCTCGACTACCTGCACCTCGGCCCGGAGGCGGGTCCCTCGCCGTTCCGCATGTCCGGGAGCGTGCGCTCCATTTCCATCCCGCCCGGCATCGACTCGAAGCACGCCTTCGCCGTCGAGCTGAAACGCGAAGGCGAAAAGGACCGCGACGACACGCCCTCCATCGTCATGACCCCGGAGAGCATCGTAACGCACATGGACGCCTTTCTGACGCTTGAGGGGACCTGTCCCCTGCTGTGGGAATCCACGGGCTGCTTCCACCGTGCGGGCATGTTCGATCCCAAAACCGGCGCGTTCATCCGGCTGGCGGAAGACATCGGCCGCCACAACTGCATCGACAGGCTGGCGGGCTGGGCCTGCCTCAACAACATCGATCCGGCGGACACCGTGCTGTTCCTGTCCGCGCGCATCACCGCCAGCCTCTACGCCAAGGCGCGCCGCGCGGGCTTCTCGTTCCTGATCAGCCGCAGCGCGGTCACGTCCACGCCCGTGGAAATGGCCCGCGAGCAGAACCGGAAACATCCGGCCCATCCCGTCACCATCCTCGGCTTCTGCCGTCCGCGCGAGCAGCGGTTTACGGTCTTCGCCGGAGAAGGCAGGATCGCATGATCGGCGTGGTGCTCGCCGGAGGCCGCTCCACCCGGCTCGGGCAGGACAAGATATGCCTGCGCCTGCCCGGCGACGGACGCGACATGCTGGCCCGCACCGCCGATCTCCTCGCCGCCCGCACGGACGGCGTCGTCGTTTCGTGCCGCCGTTCCTCCGCCATCGCGGAGAGCGGCGGCCTCCGCGTCATCCCCGACGAAGAGGAGGGGCTCGGCCCGCTGGGCGGCGTCCATTCGGCGCTCCGGGCGCTCCGCGAACCCATCCTCGTGCTTTCCTGCGATCTGCCCTTCATGGACGGAGCCACGCTGGACCGTCTCCTCGCCGCCCGGGACGCCCGCCCCGCCGGGGCGATCCTGACGACCTTCCAGCAGGTGGAAACCGGGTACATCGAGGCGCTCGTAGCCGTCTATGAGCCCGCGTGCCTCCCCTGCTTCGAGGAGGCCCGCGCCAGAGGCCTCCGGCAGCTCAATCTCGTCGTTCCCGAGGCGTCGCAGGCCCGCATCCCCTATACCCGAGCCGAAGCCCGGCCCTTCTTCAACATCAATTTTCCCGCCGACCTCGAACACGCCCGCCGCCTGCTTTCGCCCGGCACGTGAACAAAAGCGCAGCCCGGCTTGCCACGTCCGCGCGGTCGGCGTACGGTAAAGGCTCACCATCATGCCCGTCCGGCGCACCTCCGGGTCATGGACCCGATGCCCGAACCGGCCCACAACCAACGGACAGCCTTCCATGAACGAAATCCCCCCCCTCGCCTCCCTGTGCGACCCCAGCGCGCCTCTTGAGGACGGGCACGGACGCACCGTCCGGTATATCCGCCTCTCCGTCACCGACCGCTGCAACCTGCGCTGCACCTACTGCCGCAGCGGCATGGAAACCTTCATCCCGCACGAATCCGTCCTGCGTTACGAAGAAATGGAGCAGCTCGTGGACATGGCGATGGACATGGGCGTGGAAAAGGTCCGGCTCACCGGCGGAGAACCGTTCGCCCGCAAGGGATTCGTCGGCTTCCTCGAACGCCTGCGGGCCGCGCATCCCACGCTGGACATCCGCATCACCACCAACGGGACGCTCGTCGGCCCCCATGTCTCCGAGCTCAAGGCCATCGGCCTGAACGCCGTAAACCTGTCCCTCGACACGTTCGACCGCGCCAAGTTCGAGCGGGTCACGGGCCGCGATCTCTTCGCCAGGGTCCGCGAGAGCATGGACGCCCTGCTCGACGCCGGCATTCCGCTCAAGCTCAACGCGGTGGCCATGCGCGGCTTCAACGACGACGAGCTGCCCGCCTTCATCAACTACGCCATGACGCATCCCGTGGACGTGCGTTTCATCGAGTTCATGCCGATGGGCGAGGGTACGCGCTGGTCGGACGCCTGTTTCTGGTCGGCCCCGGACATCCTCACCGCGGTCAGGGAGTTCGTCTCGGTCGAGCCCGTGGCGCACGAGCAGCGCAACGGAGGCCCGGCGCGTTTGTACACGTTGTCCGGCCCGTCCGGCCCCGGCCTCGGGCGTCTCGGCCTGATCACGCCGCTTTCCAGCCATTTCTGCGCGGCCTGCAACCGGTTGCGCATCACCTCCGACGGCGCGTTGCGGACCTGTCTGTTCGACGACAAGGAGTACCGTCTCCGCAACGCCCTGCGGCATCCCAGGCTCGGCATCGAGGCCGTCCGCCGCATCGTCGCCCTCGCCACCCGCGCCAAGCCCATCGGCGCCCGCATCCTCGAACGGCGCCACGACGCCGTCGCCCAGCGCAGGATGACCGCCATCGGGGGATAAGGGAAAAAATTGGAGGGGGGAGGGGGAACCTTTCTGGAGAAAGGTTCCCCCTCCCCCCTCCAAAC
>PPYF01370888.1_pt1 | contig 11957 bp, 11 predicted proteins | sample 1559871 | NCBI WGS metagenome assembly PPYF01 (sample SAMN08240021, study PRJNA423297) | Human gut metagenome, whole genome shotgun sequencing project. | reverse complement strand
TACAGCAGCGGAGCCAGGAACATGAACAGGAATTCCAGCGGCTCGGTAACACCGGTCAGGAACGCGGTAACCGCAACGGACAGCAGCATACCGCCAACCATTGGACGACGCTCTTTTGGTGCCGCGAAGTACATCGCCAGCGCCGCACCCGGCAGACCAAACATCATGATTGGGAAGAAGCCGGACATGAACATACCCGCAGTGCCGTCACCCGCATAGAAGCGGTTGATGTCACCGTGGAACACTGCGCCAGCGGCGTTGGTGAACTCACCAATCTGGAACCAGGCGATGGTATTCAGCACCTGATGCAGACCGGTTGGGATCAGCAGACGGTTGATGAAACCAAAGATACCGGAACCCAGCGCGCCTGCGCCAACGATCCATTCACCACCAGCATGGATTGCGTTCTGCACCGGTGGCCACACGTAGCCGAAGATAGCAGCCAGCACCAGACAGAAGAAGCCAGTGGCGATCGGTACGAAGCGTTTGCCGCCGAAGAAGCTCAGGAAGTCAGGCAGTTTGATACCCGCCCAACGGTTATACGCGGCACCACCGACCAGACCGGTAATGATACCCGCCAGTACACCCATGTTAATTGCTGGGTTGATGGTTACCATGGCTTTCGTCAGGACGAAATAACCCACGGCACCCGCCAATGCTGCCGAACCCGCGTTGTCTTTCGACCAGCTGGATGCCACACCGATGGCGAAAATCAGCGCCAGGTTATCAAAGATTGATCCACCCGCTTGCGCGATGAATGCAACGTTCAGTAAGTCTGGCTGACCAAATCGCAGCAACAGCGCCGCCACCGGCAGCACGGCGATAGGGAGCTGTAACGCCCTACCTAGTCGCTGGAAAAAACCTAAAATATTCATCTTATTCCCCCTACGAGACCCCGATACGGCTCATTTAAGCCATTTTTTTATTTTACAAAAAGCATGACATTGCGATGTCTTGTAAACTGCATTCACAACTCTTATGGATTGTGAGTGTGTGGAAGTTTAATTCGTATCGCAAATTAAACACGTGTTTTTTGTGACTATAGTCACCAAATATTGTCAACACCACTCCCTTTCACTGGCTAACTATGAAAACTTATTTTATCATTCAAAAAATCAAAACGGATCGCTCCCTGTCGATGTAAACAGGTTACGCTTAGAGCATGCACGGAGATGCCATCCGCCAACTTCTTACATTTTACATACTGAGGTGAAGAATGAGACTGATTCCTCTCGTTAACGCTGAGCAAGTCGGCAAATGGGCTGCTCGCCATATCGTTAACCGTATCAACGCATTTAAACCTACCGCGGACCGTCCGTTCGTGCTGGGCCTGCCAACCGGCGGTACTCCGCTGGCGACCTATAAAGTCTTAGTTGAAATGCATAAAGCGGGCCAGGTTAGTTTCCAGCACGTTGTCACTTTCAATATGGATGAATACGTTGGCCTGCCAAAAGAGCATCCGGAAAGCTATCACAGCTTCATGCACCGTAACTTCTTCGATCATATCGATATTCCTGCAGAAAACATCAACCTGTTGAACGGCAACGCGCCGGATGTGGATGCAGAATGCCGTCGTTATGAAGAAAAAATCCGTTCCTACGGCAAAATTCATCTGTTCATGGGTGGCGTGGGCAATGATGGTCATATCGCGTTTAACGAACCGGCCTCTTCCCTCTCTTCCCGTACCCGTATCAAAACCTTGACGCACGAAACCCGCGTCGCCAACTCCCGCTTCTTTGACGGCGACGTGGCAATGGTACCAAAATATGCGCTGACCGTAGGCGTAGGTACGCTGCTGGACGCGGAAGAAGTGATGATTCTGGTTCAGGGCGCACCGAAAGCGCTGGCTCTGCAGCAGGCGGTTGAGGGTAACGTTAACCACATGTGGACCATTACCTGTCTGCAGCTGCATCCTAAATCACTGATCGTCTGCGATGAACCTTCCACCATGGAGTTGAAGGTCAAGACCCTGAAGTATTTCAACGAGCTCGAAGCGGAAAATATCAAAGGTCTGTAATGTCTTACCGTCCCGCGCCTCGCCGCGGGACAACATTTTTGAACACCGGGGGTCGTAATGTATGCATTAACCCATGGCCGGATTTATACCGGCCACGAAATTCTGGATGACCATGCGATTATCGTCGCCAATGGCCTTATTGAACGTATTTGCCCACTGGCTGATGTACCAGCGAACGTCGAACAGCGTTCCGTTAATGGCGCCATACTCGCCCCTGGCTTTATCGACGTTCAGCTTAACGGCTGCGGCGGCGTACAGTTCAACGATACCGCCGAAGCAGTAACCGTTGAAACGCTGGAAATCATGCAGAAAGCCAACGAGAAATCGGGCTGCACCAACTTCCTGCCAACCCTCATCACCACCTGTGACGACCTGATGAAACAGGGCGTTCGCGTGATGCGTGAATATCTGGCTAAACACCCTAATCAGGCGCTCGGTCTGCACCTTGAAGGCCCGTGGCTGAACATCGTGAAAAAAGGGACGCACAACCCAAGCTTCGTGCGTAAACCTGACGCTGAACTGGTGCAATTCCTCTGTGATAACGCCGACGTGATCACTAAAGTCACCCTGGCACCAGAGATGGTCGATCCAGCGGTCATTACCCAACTGGCTAACGCTGGCATCGTAGTTTCTGCCGGCCACTCCAACGCCACGGCGAAAGAGGCACGTATCGGTTTCCGCGCGGGCATCTCTTTTGCGACGCACCTGTTCAACGCCATGCCGTATATGTCGGGTCGCGAACCGGGTCTGACCGGCGCTATCCTTGATGCGAACGAAATCTACTGCGGCATCATCGCCGACGGCCTGCACGTTGACTACATCAATATCCGTAACGCCAAGCGCTTAAAAGGCGATAAGCTGTGCCTGGTCACCGATGCGACGGCCCCAGCAGGTGCCAATATTGAGCAGTTCATTTTTGCTGGTAAAACAATATACTACCGTAATGGACTCTGTGTTGATGAAAACGGGACACTGAGCGGTTCGTCCCTGACCATGATTGAAGGGGTTCGTAACCTGGTTAATCACGCCAACATTGCGCTCGACGAAGTGCTGCGTATGGCGACCCTCTACCCTGCTCGCGCGATTGGCGTTGATAAGCACATGGGTAGCATCGCACCGGGCAAAGTGGCGAACCTCACTGCGTTCACCCACGACTTTAAAATCATCAAGACCATCGTTAATGGCAACGAGGTCGTCACTGAGTAAGAGAAAGTATGACATCAGGCGGACAAGCTCAAATTGGTAATGTTGACCTCGTAAAACAGTTAAACAGCGCGGCCGTTTACCGCCTGATTGACCAGCATGGGCCAATCTCGCGGATTCAGATTGCCGAGCAAAGCCAGCTTGCGCCCGCCAGCGTGACCAAAATCACGCGTCAGCTTATTGAGCGCGGATTGATCAAAGAAGTCGATCAACAGGCCTCCACCGGGGGCCGCCGCGCTATCTCAATCATCACCGAAACGCGCAATTTCCACGCTATCGGCGTGCGTCTTGGCCGTCATGACACCACCCTCACGCTGTACGATTTGAGCAGCAAAGCGGTGGCTGAAGAGCACTACCCGCTACCTGAGCGAACTCAGGAGACGCTGGAACACGCCCTGCTCAACACCATTGCCACGTTTATTGAATCGTGCCAGCGAAAAATCCGCGAACTTATCGCAATCTCAGTGATTCTGCCGGGTCTGGTCGATCCGGAAAGCGGTGTGATCCGCTATATGCCGCATATTCCGGTAGAAAACTGGCGTCTGGTTGAAGCGCTGGAAAAACGCTTTAAGGTGACCTGTTTTGTCGGCCATGACATCCGTAGCCTGGCGCTGGCGGAGCACTACTTTGGGGCAAGCCACGATTGTGAAGACTCCATTTTGGTGCGCGTACACCGCGGCACAGGCGCGGGGATCATCTCCAACGGCCGTATTTTTATCGGCCGCAACGGCAACGTCGGCGAAATTGGCCATATCCAGGTTGATCCGCTCGGCGAGCGCTGCCACTGCGGTAACTTTGGCTGTTTAGAAACCGTCGCCGCTAACGCCGCCATTGAGCAGCGCGTTCGCCACCTGTTGGAGCAGGGCTATCAGAGCCGACTGACGCTCGACGATTGCCATATCAAGACCATCTGCAAGGCCGCCAATAAAGGCGATCCGCTGGCGACCGAGGTGATTGAGCATGTGGGCCGTCATCTGGGAAAAACCATCGCTATCGCCATTAACCTGTTCAACCCGCAGAAAGTGGTCATTGCCGGAGAAATCATCGAGGCCGATCGCGTGCTGCTGCCGGCAATTGAAGGCTGCATTAACACTCAGGTTTTGAAGGCGTTCCGTAAAAATCTACCGGTAGTGCGCTCAACCCTCGACCACCGCTCGGCGATTGGTGCTTTTGCGCTGGTTAAACGCGCGATGCTTAACGGCTCGCTGCTCCAGCATTTGCTGGAAGGTTAGTCGTAAGAGGTAATGCTGAGGATAACGTGTATAATTACGCCTCTTTAAGAACAAACGCCAGGTAGTCCATGACCATTCAGAATGTAATCTGTGATATTGACGGCGTGCTAATGCACGACAACGTCGCCGTGCCGGGCGCGGCAGAATTCGTCGCACGCGTGCTGGATAAAGGCATGCCGTTTGTCTGTCTGACCAACTACCCTTCGCAGACAGGCCAGGATTTGGCGAACCGCTTCGCCACTGCAGGTATCGATGTTCCGGACAGCGTTTTTTACACTTCCGCCATGGCAACCGCTGATTTTCTGCGTCGTCAGGAAGGCAAAAAGGCCTACGTTGTTGGCGAAGGCGCGCTGATCCATGAACTGTATAAAGCCGGGTTCACCATTACCGATGTTAACCCAGACTTCGTTATCGTCGGCGAAACCCGCTCCTTTAACTGGGATATGATGCACAAGGCCGCATTCTTCGTGGCCAACGGCGCACGCTTCATCGCCACCAACCCTGACACCCATGGCCGTGGATATTACCCGGCGTGTGGCGCACTTTGCGCCGGCATCGAAAAAATCTCCGGGCGTAAGCCATTTGTCGTGGGTAAGCCAAGCCCGTGGATCATCCGCGCTGCGCTGAACAAAATGCAGGCGCATTCTGAGCAAACGGTGATAGTGGGCGATAATCTTCGCACTGATATACTGGCCGGCTTCCAGGCCGGGCTGGAAACCATTCTGGTTCTCTCCGGCGTTTCCACCGTCGACGACATCGACAATATGCCGTTCAGACCCTCGTGGATTTACCCATCGGTCGCCGAAATCGATATCATCTAATTCCCCCTGCTGCTGTCACTCACAGCAGCAATACCGATGCCTGCCCGGGCATCGGCCTGATTGACCTCAGCCGCTCTCCCTGCGATTTTCCCAGTTTTGTTCGCTGTCACCGCCCTCACTCCGCCATGCTTGAGCGATTTCGCTATCCATTCATTGATTCAAAAAAGATAATCGTTAAAAAAATCACGCCAAAAATGACAATTCATCAATAATAGCGAGAATGACGTACGTATTTTTTAGTATTCATTAAGCCCTATTGCATTATTTCTTTCAGGGTCCGAAAAAGCCTTGCACCCATCGTCCCTTTGCGGCATTTTTTAGTCATGCAAAGGCACCGCGTTAGCGCAGGGCCGCACAATAAAACAGCACAACACCACAGGGTTAACGGAGAAGTCTATGTGTTCTATTTTCGGTGTACTGGATATTAAAACTGACGCGGGCGAGCTGCGTAAAAAAGCGCTGGAGCTCTCCCGCCTGATGCGCCACCGTGGCCCAGACTGGTCCGGTATCTACGCTTGCGATAAAGCCATTCTTGCGCATGAACGCCTGTCGATTGTTGACGTCAATGCCGGTGCCCAGCCGCTGTATAACGAAAAGAAAACGCACGCCCTGGCAGTCAACGGTGAAATTTACAACCATCAAGCGCTGCGCGCAGAATACGCCGATCGCTACCAGTTCCAGACCGGCTCTGATTGTGAAGTGATCCTCGCGCTGTACCAGGAAAAAGGCCCTGATTTCCTCGACGAACTGGAAGGGATGTTTGCCTTCGCCCTGTATGATAGTGAAAAAGACGCTTACCTGATTGGCCGTGACCATATCGGTATTATTCCGCTGTACATGGGCCATGATGAGTTCGGCAACTTCTACGTTGCGTCCGAAATGAAAGCGCTGACCCCAGTCTGCCGCACCATTCAGGAATTCCCGGCAGGTAGCTATCTGTGGAGCAAAGACGGTGAAATTCGTCAGTATTATCAGCGCGATTGGTTCGACTATGACGCGGTGAAAGACAACGTTACCGATAAAAACGAACTGCGTCAGGCGCTGGAAGAGTCCGTAAAAAGCCACCTGATGTCCGACGTGCCTTACGGCGTACTGCTGTCCGGCGGCCTGGACTCTTCGGTTATCTCGGCGATCACCAAGAAATTCGCGGCCCGTCGCGTGGAAGATCAGGAACGTTCAGAAGCCTGGTGGCCGCAGCTACACTCCTTCGCCGTGGGGCTGGAGGGGTCTCCTGACCTGAAAGCGGCGCAGGAAGTCGCAAACCACCTTGGCACCGTGCACCATGAAATTCACTTCACCGTGCAGGAAGGTCTGGATGCAATCCGCGACGTTATCTATCACATTGAAACCTATGATGTGACCACCATCCGCGCCTCGACGCCGATGTATTTGATGTCGCGTAAAATTAAAGCGATGGGCATCAAGATGGTGCTGTCCGGTGAAGGATCTGACGAAGTGTTTGGCGGCTACCTGTACTTCCATAAAGCGCCAAACGCCAAAGAGCTGCACGAAGAGACCGTACGTAAGCTGCAGGCGCTGCACATGTACGACTGCGCACGCGCAAACAAAGCAATGTCGGCCTGGGGTGTGGAAGCTCGCGTGCCGTTCCTGGATAAGAAATTCCTCGACGTGGCAATGCGCATTAACCCGCAGGATAAAATGTGCGGCAACGGCAAAATGGAAAAACACGTGCTGCGTGAATGTTTCGAATCCTATCTGCCGGCAAGCGTGGCGTGGCGCCAGAAAGAGCAGTTCTCTGATGGTGTCGGCTATAGCTGGATTGATACGCTGAAAGAAGTGGCGGCAAAACAGGTTACTGACCAACAGCTGGAAACCGCGCACTTCCGCTTCCAGTACAACACGCCAACCTCGAAAGAAGGCTACCTGTACCGCGAAATCTTTGAAGAACTGTTCCCGGTCCCTAGCGCGGCTGAATGTGTCCCTGGTGGTCCATCCGTCGCGTGCTCTTCAGCGAAAGCCATTGAGTGGGATGAAGCGTTCAAAACCATGGACGACCCATCAGGCCGTGCGGTAGGCGTGCACCAGTCTGCATATCAGTAAGCGTGATGACTAAATAGAAAAGCCCCTGATGGAGACATCAGGGGCTTTTGTTTTTTGCCGAGGGTTTGGCTCCAGGTCTACCCCTCACGCCCTTTTTTCGCCGCCAGAGAACGCAGCAGCACCCCAAGCGTTGTGCCGTTATGCAGCATCGCGCTCGCGCCCGGAGACAGCCAGCCCAGCGCAGCCGCCAGCATAATGGCGCTATTGACCCACTCGGTCAGCTTGATGTTGCTGTTCACCAGCTTCATCGCCTCGGTGGAGAGCTGTCGGGCGGCGATCACGCCGTGCAGGTTATCCTGCAACAGCACCGCATCCGCCGCCTGCTGCGCCAGCTCGGTACTTTGGTTCATCGCCAGGCCAACATCTGCCTGAGTCAGCACCGGCGCATCATTAATGCCGTCGCCGACAAACAGGACTTTATGTCCCGCCGCCTGCAGCGCCTGCACCACCTCAACTTTGCTTTCCGGCGTCGCTTCAGCAACGTAGCGGTCGATACCTACACGCTCTGCCAGCTGGCAGGCTTTCTCTGCCCGATCGCCGGTCAACAGAACGACCTGACGGATCCCCGATGCTTTCAGTTGAGCGATCACCTCAGAGGCTTCATCGCGCAGATGATCCTGCAGACCAATCATCCCCACCAATTGATCGTCGAAGCCGATAAACAGCAGGTGGCGCCCCTTCGCTTCCAGCTCACTGATCTCATCCTCATACGGCGAGAAATCGATGTCGTAGTGGCAATCGAGGAAGTGCCGGCTGCCAATCACCATCTGATGATCTTCCAGCGCACACAGCAGGCCATGAGCAATCACGTACTCCACTTCGCCATGCGGAATATGCGGCAGCTCGTGGTGTTCTGCCGCCGCCACCACCGCATGGGCCAGCGGATGGTTGCTGTGCTCTTCCACCGAAGCGGCGATAGCCAACAGACGCTTAGCCTGCACCAGCCGATCGTTAAAGCTGATGACATCCGTCACCTGCATCTGGTCGTGGGTCAGGGTTCCCGTTTTATCGAACACCACCGTGTCAACGTCCGCCAGCTTCTCAATCGCCCTGCCGCCTTTCAGCAACAGACCGCTCTGCGCGGCACGATACATAATCGATTTAAAGGCAATGGGCGTACTTAGCTTCAGCGCGCAGGAGTAGTCAACGAGGAAAACCGACGCCAGACGCTCCCAACTGCGGGTCATCGCAAACACGGCAGCCCCTACCCCCAGCGTGATTGCCACGCGGCGATCGGCCATTTGCTGCGTGACCTGCTGCGTTTCGCTACGCTGGGTCAGGGAGTCGCGGATAAAACGACGAATATGCGCGGTTGAAGAAGATTCCCCAACCTGCTCGGCGGTTATCGCCACATTCCCTTCCTGGATTTGCGTTCCCGCATACACCCACGAACCCGCTTCGCGACGCACCGGAACGCTTTCACCTGTCATCGACGCTTGGTTAACCTGAGCCACGCCGCGCAGTACGGTACCGTCAGCCGGAATATTATCACCCGGGCCAAGCAGCATCACATCGCCGGCCACCAGCTCACTGCTGCTGATTTCGACGCTTTCCCCTGCCCGCTCTACCCACACCGGATGTTCACGCGGCTGCATGAGATCCGCCAGCAGCGCATCGGAATGACGGCTGGTCTCCTGCTCCATATATTCGCCAAGCGTCAACAGCGATTGGGTCAACATGGCGGTACGGTTATCCCCGCGCAGCATCGACAGGCTGAGCGCCAGCGCATCCAGCACTTCGACCTTAAGCTTGCCCTCGCTGAGAGTATGCGCCCCTTCGAGGATAGTCGGTGCCGTTAGCAGTGCTGCAGGCAAACGCGCCCAACGCTCGGGTAAAACCTGCGTCAGCGCCAGACCGGCAAGATTGAGCAGGTTGTCGCCGCCGCAGTATTCGGTTTCAAACTCGATGTCGTCCGCCGTTTGCCAATCAAGCGTATTTACGGCCGCCACGATATCCGCAAGCGAAGTCCGTGCACGATCCCACTCGATCACCGCACTGCGTGCTGAAGGACGAAGGCGTACGCCGCTGACGCCCGGGAACGAAAGGATCTGTTGTTTCAGCCAGCCTGCGGCATCAGGGTACTCCGCCAACGCAGATATCCGCAGACGCACACGCCCAGGGATCTGGTGAACGATAACCACAGATTCGCCTACAGCACTCACGCGATATCATCCTTATTCTGGCTGCGGTAATAATCGACTTCAGCCTGCAGATCCGCCACACGCTCTTTCAACTCTTCCATCTCGCCCCGCACGGTTCCCCACGCTTTACTCGCCGTATTGGTAATCCCCTGCTGGACGTTACGATTGGTCAATAAATAGGTGATAGCCGCACCTGCAAGCAGGCCGGTGATCAGATGCGTACGGCTATTATTGGCGACCGGCGCTTGTACCGGCATCGCCGCCGGGTTGACTTCCCACATCCCGGTGTACGGGTTGTACAGATATTCAGGCTGATTCATTGTTTCCTCGCTTAGCTATCGCATCCATAAGATAAAGAGACGCGGCCCCCACCCCGATAATGGTCAGGACAGACTCCAGCGGGCGCGCTTTATGGGTGTCCGCAATTGCCATAACCGCGCCGCTTATCAGGCTGGCTTTTGCCGTCTCCTTCATCACTGCGCAAGCCGCTTCGTTCAGCGTCTGTTCACTTTGCTGGTAGCGCTGCCATTCTCGCAGGCAGGCCGCGCTTCCGCCGACAAGCGCACCGGCAACGGCGGCGCGGCTTACCCGGCTATTTCTGTCACGGCTGTTGTTCATCCGCTACGCCCTCGTCGTCAAATGGCATGGCGGTAGGCTGACGATGACGCTCAACGGATTCCTGGAAACCGTCTTTACCCGCCTTCATGGTGTCGCGGAAGATAGCTGCGCTTGAGGTGGCCGTCTCTTTAATGGCTTCAGAACCATTTTTCACGCCATCTTTTACTTTGCTGGAGCCCGCTTTGAGCATGTCACCCGCCCCGGCCAGCGTCTGCATTAACATGCCGCGCACGGAATCGTTGGTCAGCAGCAGCGTGACGGCCGCGCCGACCATTGCCCCTTTCCAGAACTCTTTATCGTCCATCCCCACGGTACTGATGATGTTCTTCAGCAGGCCCGCCTGCTCGCCCATCGCACCGTCAACCACGTGCTGAGCATATTGACTCCAGTCAACCCCAGGCGCTGCGGCATGATGATGCTGATGATGTGGATGATGAGGCTGAGCGAACTGCGGTGGCACCGCACCCTGCGGGAAGCCCATTGGAGGGAACCCCATTGCCATTTGCGGCGGCATCTGCATTTGTGGCTGAGGTGGCACCTGTGGCTGGGCCGGCATCTGTCCATTCTGTGGCCAGGCCATACCCTGTGGCATTGGTGGGTACGGATACCATGGGTAGCCATAGGGTGGATAGTAACCTGCTGGTGGTACCTGCTGTGCGTTGCTGTCATTAGTGCTCATGATGACAATCCTTATTCATTTAATGGGAAGGAGCGAGAATGGCGGCAAGTTGCTCTAGCGCTTGCTGCGCCTGCTCGCCGTCATGACCAAACAGTTGATTTAAAATCTGCGGGCGAATGGCCGCCGCATCGTACTCAAGGACGATGGAGCCGGTATCGCTATTGACCTGATAACGCCGGAGGAGCCCTTCAGGGTGGCAATAGGCATCAAGCTGTTTAAGCTTGCCCTGACTCAGGCTGGCAATCAGCTTGTTAGAAAAACGCAGGCGTAAACGCCCGGGTATATGGTGTGCCACTTCAACAAAGCGGCGCAGCGTCAGTAAGTCGCCAAAGGATTCGGCAGGCATATCAGTTAATACCCAGATATTTATTGGTGACATTAATCAAATCACAGATGTAGAGCACCAGACAGCGCTAATCCACCTTCTTTTGCGGTGTGTCAAAAGCCAATGCGCGATTCTTTTTTGCGCTGCGTGCGGTGAGCGCTGGACATGGGTGTAATGCAAATATAAATTACTCTCATTACTACTACATAAGTAAAATGAGGCGGCTATGACTCCTTACCTGCACCAGACTCCCAATCGCATTCGCATCCGCTCAAGCTGGATCCAGCGTCATCCGCAAGAGGTTTCGCGCCTCATTGAGACGCTGCGCGCCCGCGAGGGGATCCACGAAATCGTGCACCGTTTATATGCCGGTTCGGTGGCGATCAACTTTGACTCCTCGCGCGTTTCATCGAGCGAACTGCTGACGCAGCTTGAGCAAGCGCAGTGGCTCAGCAGCCAGAAGGATAAAAGTTATATAGAGAACACATTACGCGTTGGTGCCGGTCATTTATTGAAAACGCTGGCTTTTGGTGCATTAAAGCGTACAGTCGGTGGCCCGGTCGTTTCTATCGTCAGCGTGTTGACCCGATAACCCTTTATAGAAGATGGGTACTTTAGCCGCACTGATTAACGGTAAATAACCAATAATTGCCGATTATTGCGCCATGCTGTTCGCAACCTAACCAAACAGTCACATTCCAGTGAATTTCATTGAAAAAGGTGTTGACGGTATTGGGCTCAATACGCATAATGCGCCCCGCAACGCCGATAAGGTAACGCGAAAAAAAAGATGGCTACGTAGCTCAGTTGGTTAGAGCACATCACTCATAATGATGGGGTCACAGGTTCGAATCCCGTCG
>PPYF01603092.1_pt1 | contig 11958 bp, 10 predicted proteins | sample 1559871 | NCBI WGS metagenome assembly PPYF01 (sample SAMN08240021, study PRJNA423297) | Human gut metagenome, whole genome shotgun sequencing project. | reverse complement strand
TGATGCTGCGGCTATATGTGAGGCAATCAGCAGTCGCTGGAGTAATGGTGTTGTCGAAGGTCATGTAAATCGCCTGAAGATGTTGAAACGCCAGATGTATGGTCGAGCCGGATTTGAACTACTCAAACAGAGGGTAATGAGTCCACTGGCATGAGAATCTCCACCCAGGTTGCAGAAGAGCCACTTTTCCAGTTCTGCATCAGTAAGTGGAGGTGTTTTTTGAGATTTTGTCATGTCTTTGCTCCGGCCTGGTTTTATGTTCAGAAGACCTTCTTCACCCAGTGCCGGATAACGGATTCATTTGAGATATTAAACCGTGCAGCGGCCTCGCGCGTGGTAAGTTCTTCACTCAGAGACTTCAGGACAACCGTCAGTCGAAACTCAGGAGTGTGGAGGTCATTTTTCCATGTGATACGATCAATATCGTGGAGTTACCAGTCTCTTACCTTACCCAGCAGATGTTTTTTCAACACCAAAACGTTTAGCGATACGACGTGCGCCATCGTGTCTGGAAAGATAATGATTAACTACAACCAATCTGGTTTCGAGAGAATATTTTGGCTTTGCCATAAAAATTGCACATTAATCAGTTGGGTCTCCAAGTTTTGGGGTGCAGTCCACGTACAATAAATTTTTATATCCACCCCCCCTTTAATCACTACCGCCTTGGTCGCTACATGATGGATAACAATAATATCTATAATATAGATATTATCTGCATATAAAAATTGATTTTTACCAAAAAAATGCCCATTTGTTTTATTTTATAAATAATTTTTTGTTTTGAGATTTCACTTTTTTTAGATAAAAACCCTACAGATAAGTAATTTTTTAGATGTAATCTCTAGTATTATTGGTTTTATTGGTTTTAAATTTCATTTAATGGTTTTTTGATTGAGGGCAAAAAAAATTTGATGCAAACAAATATGTATTTATAATGTGAATCAATAATAAATTAAACATTGAATAATGTGTAATGGTATGGCAGATCATATACAGCGGAATACGCTAACTCATTATCGATTTAATGTAAAACCAGCTATAAATAACATTTCAAATGAACACTTCTGGTTACTAATAGAATTATCTGGAATTCGAAGTGATAAGATCATTATGTCATTAAGAGAGCACTTAGTAGATGGTTTTACAAAACGAGAAGTATGTGAAAGAAACGATGTTTCACTGAGTTATTTTTCTATTAGCTTAAAGAAAATATCTCATATACATAATGTCTGCGCATTGCTAAGTGAATATTATAATAATAGTTTTTAGTGCAAAAGCACGGACAATCACGTTATTAATATTTTAAATAAAAATCATAAAAATGAAGCGTAAACATTTGTTATTATTATTGTTGTTTTCATTTTCCACTAACAGTGCGCCTCTTTACTCCTTAATTAGGGAGGCAGTTATGCACGATCCCATAGTAATGGAAGCCCGGGCGGAGTTAACTTCGGCACAATCCCGCATAGAGCAGGCAAGCTCTGCACATTGGCCAGTTGTCACAGCTACAGGAAGTAAACTCCTTTCACAAAGTCACCGTTATTCCTACGATTATGACACTGAAGATATTTTACCCGGTATTCGTGGTGAAGTGAATATATTTGCTTCAGGGGCTATTGAGGCGGATGTGCGTCGGAGTGAGTCAGAAGCCGAATATTATCATTATAAAATGGAAGAAACAAAAGAGGAAACAATTCACTCTTTTGTTTCATTATATCTTGATGCACTCAGGGAAAAACAATCCATTGCGGTACTTGAACAGAGCCTTTCCCGGCATAACGCAATTCTTAATGACCTGAATACCATCAGTATTCATGATACCGGGCGGGAGTCTGAGCTTGTTCAGGCCGAAGCCAGAAGGTTGATGGTTCGGCAGCAGATAAATTCTAGGAGCAGAGTACTTAAAACCACGCTGGGAAAACTGTCCACTTGGACAAAAAATCCGGTAACCGAAGCTGATCTTGAAAATCCTTTTTCTAGGATGACAGAGGCCAAATTATTAACTGATTTTACACAGGCTCCACAGAAAGGTAACCCGTCGTGGCTTGCCAGCCAAGCTGATGTTGAGAGTAAAAAAGCGGCACTGAAAGCACAGGAGCTTGCCCGGTACCCTCGGGTGGATTTAACGGGGTCTGTAACCCGGGATGACCAGCAGATAGGGGTCAATCTGTCTTGGGACCTCTTTAACCGTAATGCCAGTTATGGTGTTACAGAAAAAGCTGCGCAAATAGTGGCAGCTACCGGACGACTGGACTCTGTCGCCCGAATGATTGATGAAACCGGGCGATTATCTCTGATAACAGTCAGACAAAGTCGAGGGGAAATGGAAACGCTCAGACGTCAGGAACAGGCTTCAGCCAGAGTTGTGGACTTTTATCGTCTTCAGTTTCAGGTGGCAAGAAAAACACTGATTGAATTACTGAATGCTGAAAACGAACTGTACAGTGTCGGACTCTCCCGGGTTCAGACGGAGGATCAGATGCTCCACGGTATGCTGGATTATCTGTATTCCCAGGGAATGCTCCTGAAATGGAGCGGAGTGAATCTTTCTGGTGAAGAAGAAAAATAACGGGGTTGAAGGGTTGGTAATTAAGTGAAGAGTATTTTTGAAGGATTATCACAGATAACGGCGTTACTGGGTACACCTGTATCTGCTGAGACTCTGGCTGCCGGTACTGTCCGTACAGATGTATCCGGGATTGATTTTCGTTCTGTTGGCGAGTTTCTTCGTAGTGAAGGATTTGATAATCATCTTTCCCGGCGATCTCCGGAAGATATCCCGTCACTTGCGGTTCCGGCGCTTCTTTTATTGAACGCTCAGGAAGCTATTGTGGTAGTGCGTATTGAGGGGGCCGGTCTGGCAAGACAGTATCATGTGCTTCAGCCTGGAGGTCTCCGTAAGACACTTTCTCACGATGCATTAATGGCCGTTTATTCTGGTTATTGTTGGTTTGTTCAGCCACAGGCAAAGCAGGATCGTCGCTCGGAGCTGCCAGAGTATGACATGAGCGGGGCATGGTTCTGGCGGGTACTGTGGCGATTCAGGGCATATTACGGACAGGTTATTGTTGCGAGTTTTATCATTAACTTTCTTGCTCTGGTCAGTTCCCTGTATGTAATGAACGTCTATGACCGGGTTATACCTAATCGTTCCTGGGAAACGTTATGGATGCTGAGTATCGGGGTGATTACAGCAATTCTGTTTGAGTGTGCTGCAAAGTTAATCCGGAGTTATCTGACGGATGTTGCGGGTAAGAAGGCAGACCTGATTATCAGCTCTGCTCTGCTACGTCGGGTGATGGCGGTAAAAATGTCTGACAGGCCGGCATCCTCTGGTTCATACGCCAGCAATTTGCGGGAATATGAGTCTGTCAGGGAGTTTATGACCAGCGCTACGTTACTGGCTTTTGTTGATCTGCCTTTTATTCTGCTTTTCATCAGTGTTATCGGGCTCGTGGGAGGCTGGCTTGCGGTTGTACCTCTTACGCTGGTCCCGCTGGTTATTCTGGCAGGAATATTACTGCAGCGACCGCTTTCCCGTCATATTAATGCCTCCATGCGGGAATCATCGCAGCGTCAGGGATTACTTGTGGAGGCTCTGGACGGAATAGAAACCCTGAAGCTGAATAATGCTGTTAACTGGGTTCAGCGACGCTGGGATGGATATACTGCAAGTGTCGCCCGTTCGTCCATTCGGGTAAAAAATACCAGTAATGTCATAATCAGCTTTTCCACAGCAATTCAGCAAATTAATACTGTTCTGCTGGTCATTCTGGGAACGTACCTTATTCACAGTGATGACCCACATAACCGTATCACCATGGGGGCACTGATTGCAGCCGTTATTCTTTCCGGCCGCGCGCTTGCACCGCTTGGCCAGATAGCATCACTGGCCACCCGTTTCCAGCAGGCCCGTCTGGCTATGCAGGGGGTGAATGAAATAGTTCGCCGCCCGGTGGAACGGGAAAGTCAGACACATTATCTGACCGTGAAGGATATCCAGGGGGAATTCCATTTCAGCGCAGTCACGTTTTTCTATAAGCCTGAATTACCTGCAGCCTTGAAAGGTATGTCTGTCTGTATCCGGCCCGGAGAAAAGGTGGGCATTATTGGCACTATCGGATGTGGTAAATCGACGCTACTGAAAATGATGGTAGGGCTATACCGTCAAAATAAAGGACAAATTACCCTTGACGGGGTTGCTATGCAGCAACTGGATCCCTGTTTTGTTCGGGATAAGGTTTTCCTGCTTGAGCAGAATCCCCGGCTTTTTCTGGGAACTCTGCGTGAAAATCTGCAGCTTTCGCGTCTTCCGGGAAGCCTGTCGGATGTGGATATGATTAATGCAGCCGGACGTTTCGGGTTTGACCGTTTTATTCGTCATCACCCATGCGGGCTTGATATGCAGATAGGGGAAGGAGGTCAGGGGCTGTCAGGAGGACAGCGTCAGATGGTCGCTCTGACGAGAATGGTACTGGGTTCTCCCCGGGTAGTTCTGCTTGATGAACCCACGACGGGTCTTGATCTGCAGACAGAGAACATTGTTCTGAAAGGGCTGAATCACTGGAGCCGTGGACGCACAATGGTGGTGGTGACGCATCGTCTGCAGGTGCTGAATATTGTTGACCGTATTATCGTGATGAATGAAGGCCGGGTAATGATGGATGGTCCCCGCGATGAAATACTGAAAAAACTGTCAGGGAAACAGCAGAGTGGGGAGAGCAGAGCGATAACTTCATGAGCGTCAAGCGGATAAGAAATAAAGAGCATATATGTTTAACAGTTTGTGGACCGCAGGGGTATGACAGAAAAAACGGAACGGAATAAAGCGTCGTCAGAGGTGGTTAGGCAGTCAGACCTGGCCCTGTTGACAGATGTACAGGCAGCCCTTCAGCAGGAAAAGCATCATGCCCTTTTCCTGATGGTGATTTTTCTGCTGGTACTGGTAGTGACGTTTGTTATCTGGGCATGGAACAGTCCTCTGGATGAAGTGACCCGTGGTCAGGGGAGTATTATTCCCGGCAGCAGGGAGCAGGTTATACAGACCCTTGACCCGGGTATTTTGAAAACACTTGAGGTCAGGGAAGGAGATATTGTTGAGAAAGGTCAGGTACTGCTGACACTGGATGATACCCGAAGCTCTGCCATGCTGAGGGAAAGTGAAGCCCGGGTGAATAACCTGGAAGCAGTCAGGGCAAGACTCCGTGCAGAAGCTTATTCCGAATCACTGACATTTCCGGATGACGTGCCTGCAGATTTGAGGGAGAGGGAAAGTACTGTTTATCGACTACGAAAGACTGAACTGGCACAAAGCATCGCCGGCCTTAAGCAGAGTAAGGCTCTGCTGGATAAGGAAATAGCAATGACCCGGCCAATTGTGCGTGAAGGGGCGATGTCGGAAGTCGAACTGTTACGTATGCAGCGTCAGTCAGCGGAGCTGCAGTTACAGATGGATGAGAAACAGAATAAATACCTGACGGAAGCTGGAGCTGAACTAGTGAAGACAGAAGCAGAGCTTGCACAGGCAAAAGAGAATATGGCTGGCAGAGCCGACCCGGTTGAGCGTTCACGTATCAGGGCTCCCCTGAGAGGCATCGTAAAAAATATTCGGGTAAATACTTTGGGAGGCGTGGTTTCTGCAGGACAGGACATAATGGAAATTATTCCGCTGGAAGACCAGTTGCTGATTGAGGCTTATATAAATCCACGGGATGTTGCCTATGTCAGAACAGGGATGCCGGCACTTGTAAAACTGACGGCTTATGACTATGCCATTTATGGTGGTCTTGACGGAGTGGTGACACTGGTAAGTCCGGATACTTTACGTGACCAGAAACGGCCGGGAGATTTAAAACTGGATCCAAATGAAGCATATTATCGAGTACTGGTTACTACCAGTAATAATTATCTGACAGACAGGAACGGAAAAATATTGCCAGTTATTCCTGGCATGATAGCCAGCGTGGATATAAAAACAGGTCAGAAAAGTGTATTTCAGTACCTGATTAAACCAATCACCAGAATGAAACAAGCTCTTCAGGAACGATGATTTATTATATTATTAATATCATGGCTCCGTAATACAGACACTCAACAGGAAGTCTGTATCGTATCGCAATGAAAAAATAATTTTATTAAATTTAAGGAGAATAAGTCACGTATAGAAATTATTATTTTTCCACCTCTGGAAATGATTAATTTATTTTATATTGATAATCGCAGGTTTTAATTAGCCTAAGGATTTTATATGAAAATGATTTTTACCGGTAAGGTCAGCGGAGAAAAAACCGTGCTGACTGTCGGAGGTCGTCATACAGTTAAAGCACAGCCCGGGGAGCAGTATGGACTGATCGATGAGGTGACCGGCCTAGTGCCTGACGGTGTTGAGGCGGATCGCTCCGGTGATGATTTAATTCTGCGTAAAAAGGAAGAAGATACTGAGGTCCGGATAGAGGGATTCTGGGAAGAATGCCAGCCCGGGGAAACACAGTGTACGGCGGTATTTAATATTGTTGGGGAAGATGGACAGGTCACCGAAGCCGTACTGACTCAGGATGGCCCGGTGCTGGATGATATTACTGCCGGACAATCGGGAACCTTGTCAGATGATGATCGTGGCGGTTTTATATGGTTGGGCGGTCTGGCATTTGGTGGGGGACTGGCTGCTATGGCTTTAGCTGCAGGTGGCGGTGGAAGCAAACATAGACATGAAAATGATGACTCTGATACTACAGCCCCATCGTCACCAGCACTGAAGGCAGAGGATGACGGTTCTGTTTCTGTTGAGCTGCCGGGTGATGCCAATAAAGGCGATACCGTGGATGTCACCTTTGAAGATGAAAAAGGTGGTAAGCACACCGTGACGCTGGAGAAAGGGGATAACGGCTGGACATCCAGTGATCCGACGCTGATCCCGGACAGCACTGGCGATAAAGCGACCATTCCGGCAGATAACGTGAAGGATAACAGTGAAGTTACCGGGGTTGCCAAAGATCCGAGCGGTAATGAAAGTGACCCGTCAACCGTAACCTCAAAAACTGATGTGTTACCAACAGTGAGTATTAGCGTTGAGACAACATCAACAGATGTCAATGGTGATGGTTTTACTGGTATAGCTAGTGTCAATGGGACCGTAATGGATGTTCCCGCAACTATTGAAGATAAGGATGATTCCACTGGACTGGTTTATACGGTTTCTCTGAATCATGTCACTACAACAGATGTAACAGTTACAGTTACATTGGGTAGCGGAGCTGGGCATTCTGATGCTGCTGACTATTCTGATATTGGTGGAGCACAGCATAACGGGAAAATTGGCCTTCATGGTGATACTGGAAAAGTAACCTATGATGGTGCAACAACCGTAACAATTGTTATTCCTGCCGGTTCAAAAAGTGTTTCATTTATAGTTGATCCAACGCTTGAGGCTAACCAAGATGCCTTTAATGCCGAGGGTATGGAAAAAGTTGTTGCGACCATTACGGGAACATCTGATAACGTTACGGCAGCTACTGACATCGTTGATAATGCGGGAGCATCCGCAACAGGTGTTATTTATGATGGTAATGCCATTTCATTACGTAATCTGGACGGTGATTTTACACTGAAATATTCACTATCATCTTCTATCGCCGAAAAAGGGGACTTTGGGTATACCATTGGCGCGAATAGTGGTGAAAATGATCCAATGGTAACAACAGATTACAATGATACGGTTTATGTTGGTTATTACCAGAGTGGTAAAGAAACAACATCGTATAGTAATGTTGCTAACTCACAGGATAATGGGCCAGACGGAACAAAAACCGATGGCAATCAAAGCATTACGACTGTTGATTTAGGTGCTGGTGATGATCTAATGGTCATTCGTGGTAACATGCTGGCTAATACAAGAGTATATACTGGTGAGGGTAACGATACTTTTACTATGGATGGTATGAATACTGCATTACGTGTTATGTATGCGGGTAGTTATATCTTTACTGAGTCTGGCGATGATATTGTTACGATCAAACGTACTGGTGTAACAAATGCCGGACAGATTTATCTTGGTTCAGGTAGTGATACATTTATCCAGGGGGATGCTACTGACAATAACGATACAACATTATCTGGTTTATTGGATCTTGGTAGTGGTACAAAAGATATATCTAATATGCCTAAGGAATATCTTTCTGTTTATCAGGATGGCAGTAATTTAAGCTTGGGTAACGACAACAATATTGACACTGCCACAGATGTTAATACCGTCACTATTTATGGCTCTGTGTCTGGTGAAATTTTAGGCGGATACGGCAGTGATAATATTACGGTAACTAAAAATCTGACCGGTAATATTTCTGTCGGTGACAATGCGGATACCTTAACGGCCGGATGGATTTATGGTGGCAGTACTGTCTCTATGGGGGACGGCAATGATACTGTTACCATCACAGATGGTGCATATAACACGACTATTTCACTGGGGGCGGGAGATGATGTATTTGATGCAACTTCTGGTGTAATGGGGGATTCTGCTTATGCCACTGTCGTTAATGGTGAAGACGGCAATGATACCTTTAAATTAGGCACAATTGCCAAAAACCTGACCATTGATGCCGGTGCCGGTGATGATATTGTTGTTCTGACAAAAGACTATGACTCCACCTCCTCCGGTAATCAGGGCTATATTAACGGCGGGGAAGGCAGTGATACCCTGGTTCTGACAGGTACCATTTCTGTCAATCTAGCGGCCGGTAAAAATGAAGGTATTGCCGGCTTCGAGAAAGTGGATATGACTGTTGGTAGCGATCTGAAAGCTGACAATGCAGCTCAGTTAGTCAAGTTAACGGCATCGGATGTATTGGGTATAAATGACAATTCAACGATTTATATTTCCGGTGATGCCAATGACAAAGTTGATTTGGGGGCTGACGGAGCGGGAAGTCTGGGTACATTTACGGCAACGGCAACAACTGTTAAAGCAACTGCGTTAGATGGTATTGAGCATACTTATACGTTATACAGCAGTGTAAGTGGCGCAAATGTGTATATTGATAACAATATTATTGATGCGAATGGTGTAATTTAATAGTTGTCTTATTCATGTGGGAGGGAAACTTCCCACATTTTTGAGTGTTATAGAAACAACTTAATAATTTGCAAATGAGTCAATATGACATTTATATACTTCTTGTAGAAGGCATAATGTATGAATATAATGATTGTTACGCACAATAAATATCTTGAGTTAGGTTTGAAAAAATTATTGAGCAGGCATTCTATTACTATTGGTGCTGATTTTTTTATACCAGATAATCGTGAGCATATAATAAACAATAATATTTTTGTCATTCTCTGTGATAAAAAAAACAGTATGTTAATGAATTATATTTTTAACGGTTATAGATTTTACTTATTACCAGTAGAATCAATAAGTAGCCTGTCATCGATTTATGAATGTATGTTTAGTGGCAGGTTGTTGTTTGGGAACTCTCCACATAAATTAACCATGAATGAGATGATTATACTATTCTATTATGTTTTCCATGGGTGGAATGTAGCAAGTATTGCTTATCAGTTTGGTATGAGTTCAAAGACTGTGTATACTCATATATATAAAGCAAAGAAAAAAAATGGAATATCAGGAAAAAATCTCAAATATAAATGTGCTTATGAAAGGCTTGTCTGTTAATTGAAGTGTTGGTCGCTTTATATGAAAGTTATATGTGATAATCGTTATTTCCTTATTGGGATCAACAAAACAATTGAAGATGTCATCCAGAAAAATAAAATTAATGGCGTAAAAAATATTATTATAATATCATCCCCTAAAACGTCAGATGTTTTTTGTTTTTTACAGTTCAATAACATTGATTTTAGGTGTTCGGATACCATTTTTTATGCTCCCCCTGAAACCTTTGATTTTCTCAGGGATATTATCCACGCCCCTATTTGCAATATAAAGGATTTAACTAAAAACAATCCACTTAATAACACACATTATATTTATAGAGTAAAGAACTCTCATTATAAGCTTTCTTTATCTGGAAGGCAGAAGGAGGTCCTGCTGATGTTTTTATATGGTTTAAGTGGAAAAGATATTGCTAATAACCTCGGCGTTTCAATAAAAACTGTTTCGAGTTATAAAAAGTCTTTAATGAATAGACTGTATGTCAGTAATGATATACAGTTATTTTACAAAGGTCTATTATTATGTAGATAAGTGCTAATTGAACGCGTTTGATATTAACGACTTCAGCCCAGTCTGTTACCAGTTGAGCATGGTGATAACGTGCACCATCCAGAATGATGTTGACTGTTTGATTATAATCAGGATAAACCTTTCTTATCTCATTGAAAAACCGGGATATGCTTAACGCATTAATGGTTGGGTACTCACTGATGAGTGGGCGTTCCGGAGACTTCAGATTTAGCGCACCCATGATATTCAGCCGTGTACGGCTACCTGTTGTTTCTATTGCTTTCCGGTGCCCTTTTCGTATCCAGCCATAACTGATTTTGGTGGCCTGAGTGGGGTGGACAGCATCTATAAAAAGAACAGGTTCATCGCCTGCTTTTTCTTTCAGGTCTTCATAAATTCAATGAATTGCGCCTGCCTCTCTTCGCTGAATTTATGAGGCGTTCCAGCCGGTTTTTTGTAAGAGAAGCCGTTACGATGCAACCATTTGTTCATACCGGCAACGCTGAACAAAATTCCCCATGTGTGGAGAACAAAGGCGATAATTTCATGAGTATGGTGAAACAAATTATCAGATAAATGTTTGATTAAGAGTGATGTTTGTTCAGCACTGAGTTTACTGTCTGAACCACCGTTTTCGGGCTTTAACTTCCCTTTATTCATAAACTCATGGATATGATGATCAACGGTGGTCTGATGCAGGCGCAGAGCCTGAGCAATCATGACTGAACTCCAGCCTTCAGAAGCCAGAAGAATGGCTTTAATACGATCGCAGACCCGCTTGTTACGACTGGTATCGTGAAGGCGTTCCAGCTCTGCTTTTTGTAGATCGGAGATGAAGATTTTCATGTTGCGTAGCATGATCCTCTGTCATGACAAAATCAAGCATCTTCAATGATCACGGGTATAGCATCATTATTCTATAACATGAATAAACGGATTGAATGTATTATGTTAAAAATGGGGCCTGTTTTTATAATTGGTGATGATCCTTTTTCTCTGCGCTGGATGAGTGAACATCTGGAGATCCTTAAATCGCTAAATACCCTTGGTTTGGTTGTTAATGTTGAATCAGTAGAACGAATGGAGGTATTACAGAAGCGGGCTGATGGGTTATTGTTATTGCCAGTTATCTGCGATAATTTCGTGCAAATGCTGCAATTAAATGCTTATCCGGTATTGATCACAGAGATGGAAATATCACAATGATTAATAACATAATTACTGCTAATAATATCGTAATTTTGAAAGTGGTAATCCTGTTCACGGCACTATAATTAGAGTTATGTCTTGTATCCGTTCAGTATAATTTCACGAATGCTTTATTAACCGGATGCGTGAATGTCATTCTTCAGATGACAAAGACGTCATCGCGATTGATGGAAAAGCACTTCCACACTCCTATGATAAAAGCCGTCGCAGGAGAGCGGGCTTTCGTAGTCTTACCCCGACTCTCCCCGGCCCTAAACGCAACACCCACTCACAGCAACCTAAACTCATCCGCATCCCGCCATGCCGGAAACTTTTCTCTATATTCCCTTAATACAGCCATCGACAACTCCGCATCAATGCGCGTTGCCTGATGCGCGTCGGCAGTAGCGATAATCTCGCCCTGTGGATTAATCACCCGGCTGTCACCGCGATAATGGCAGCCGTTGCCATCGCTGCCGACGCGATTGCATCCCGCTACATACGTCTGATTCTCAATCGCGCGGGCCGTCAGCAATGCCTGCCAGTGCAGAGAGCGCGGAGCAGGCCAGTTGGCGACGTACAGG
>PPYF01305956.1_pt1 | contig 11958 bp, 9 predicted proteins | sample 1559871 | NCBI WGS metagenome assembly PPYF01 (sample SAMN08240021, study PRJNA423297) | Human gut metagenome, whole genome shotgun sequencing project. | reverse complement strand
CCTTTCCTGCCTGCCCCGTGAAAAAAAAAAAAACTAAAAAACCGTACCCTACAGATCCTTGCCTGTCAGCATCTTGTAAGCCTGAAGGTATTTGTCAATGGTCTTCTCCACGATGTCCTCCGGCAGCTTCCAGCCTTTTTCAGGGTTGGCTTTCAGCCAGTCACGGGCGAACTGTTTGTCAAAGGAAGGCTGGCCATGTCCTGGCTCGTAGCCGTCTACCGGCCAGAAACGGGAGCTGTCGGGAGTCAATACTTCATCCCCCAGTACCATGTTGCCGTTCTCATCCAGTCCGAACTCGAACTTGGTATCTGCGATAATGATTCCTTTGGTCAGTGCATAATCCGCACATTTTTTATAAATAGCGATGGTATAGTCACGAAGCTTGGCCGCATATTCTGCGCCCTTGCCGGGGAAACGCTTCTCCAGATATTCCACACTCTGCTCATAGGAGATATTCTCATCATGATCTCCGATCTCTGCCTTGGTGGAAGGGGTATAGATGGGCTCGGGAAGCTTATCTGCCTCCTTCAGACCTTCCGGAAGCTTGATACCGCATACGGTACCATTCTTCTTGTAGCTTTCCCAGCCGCTTCCGGTAATGTATCCACGAACGATGCACTCGATGGGAAGCATGTTCAGCTTCTTGCACATCATGCTGTTGCCGTCGAATTTCGGCTGTCTGAAAAATTCGGGCATATCCTTAACATCAGCGGATACCATATGATTGGGAATCACATCCTCAGTCATATCAAACCAGAATTTCGACATCTGGGTCAATACAGTTCCTTTCTTTGTTACTGTGTTGTCCAAGATCACATCAAAGCAGCTGATACGGTCAGTTGCCACCATGATCAGGGTGTCTCCGTTGTCATAGATCTCACGAACTTTGCCTTCCTTGATCGGTTTCATTTCCTGTACGCTCATACCATCAGTCCTCGCATTCTTATGTTTTTCAGTCTTTTATTGAAACAGGTGTGGGCAAGATACACCCACACCTAATAGATAAACAGATTTGCGAAAAAAAATCAATATATTTTTACTGCAACTTTCCGATAAATTCCCGAACCCGGGCATTTTCCGTTGTAAAAAGTGCTTCGGGAGAACCTTCCTCCACGATCACACCCTGTTCCATGAAAATAATGCGGTCGGATACTTCTCTGGCAAACTGCATCTCATGGGTTACGATGATCATGGTCATATGTTCACTTGCCAGCTGTCTGATCACCTTTAATACTTCTGCCGTCAATTCCGGATCCAGTGCCGAGGTCGGCTCATCGAAGAACAGGATCCTGGGCTGCAGTGCCAGTGCCCTGGCTATGGATACTCTCTGCTGCTGTCCGCCGGACAGCTGGTAAGGGTAGGCATCTGCCTTATCCGACAGTCCCAACTGTGCTAAAAGCTTCTCCGCCCTCGCCACGGCTTCTGTGCGGCTTACCTTATCCACATGGATCGGCGCATCGATGATATTTTTCATCACCGTATAATGGGGAAAAAGGTTAAAATTCTGGAACACCAGTCCGAAACATTTCCGGATCTTATGTAATTCTGCCTTGGACGCATATTCGCACTGTATTCTGCCGTTTTTATCCGTTTTCTCCGAAGCTGCCGTCTGCCCTAAATAGATCAGCTCGCCACCGTCCATTTTCTCCAGAAGCGTTGCACAGCGAAGCAATGTGGATTTGCCGGAACCGGAGGGGCCGATGATGGAGACAACTTCTCCTTCGTTAACCTTCAGGGATATATCCTTCAGCACCCCGTTGCCGTCAAAACTTTTTTTCACATGATTCATTTCCAAAAGGACCATATTTCCGCACTGCTCCTATCTGTAATAAGATGTCTTCTTCTCCAGATACTCCATGAAAGAAGCCACCACGAGATTGAAGATATAATAGAACACACCTGCTGCCAACAGGGGAAGCACACTGGTCTGTGCCGCTCCGATCTGCTTTGCCACCGTGAACATTTCCGCAATGGAAATGGTAAATGCCATGGAGGTATCTTTGACCAGCGTAATGGTCTCATTGGTCACTGGCGGGAGAACCCGCTTCACCACCTGCGGCAGAATGATCTTCACGAAAGTCTGTGCCTTGCTGTAGCCCAGCACCTCCGCAGCCTCATACTGCCCCACCGGTATGGACTCAATGCCCGCACGGTAGATCTCTGCAAAATATGCCGCATAATTGATCACGAATGCCAGTATCACCGCCGGGAAACGATACCCCGTTCCCACCTGCATGCGGAATACATAAAAGGGGGCAAAATACACCACGATGATCTGTAACATCAGAGGGGTTCCTCTCATGATGGATATGTATATTTTGGAGATAATGCGGATCACCTTACATCCTGACATTCTTCCGAAGGCTACGATCAGCCCCAGAGGAAGGGAAAACAAAAGGGTCAGTACAAATATTTCCACCGTTATCAGAAAGCCCTCTGCCAGTTGGGCACTCATGGTCAGCAAACTCATGAATTCTACTCCTTAACTATCCTTAGTTGATTATTTACCGAGACATACGCTGTCGGTCAGTCCCCATTTTTCAGCGATCTGTGCGAAGGTACCATCCGCTGCCATTTCGTCCAGTGTCTTCTGTACGGTATCTCTCAGTTCATCATTACCCTTCAGGAAACCTACTGCATACTGCTCTACAGCCAGCTTGTTGTCCTCGCCCTGCAGCATAACGAATTTTCCTTCTTCTCTCTGCGCAATCTGATACTGTGCCACACCGATATCAATAGCTACGGCATCTACCGCACCCTGCTCCAGATCCATGAAAGCGGTATTGTAGTCCGCATATTCGATCAGCTGGGAGAAGGAATCACGCAGTGCAATGTTGTCTGCATTTTCTTCATCGTTCAGAGCAGCCAGCGCAGAGGAATCCTTCTGTACTGCTACCACCTTGCCTGCCAGTTCTTCCTTGTTCTGTACACCGGAAGCAGACGCTACGACGAATACCTGACTGTTGTCGATATAGGGCTCTGTCCAGGTGTAGGCATCTTCTCTGCCGTTCATGGTGAAACCGTTCCAGATACAGTCAATGGCTCCGGAAGAAAGCTCCATATCCTTGGCATCCCAGTCGATAGGCTGCTTTACCAGCTCCCAGCCCTGTCTCTTGCATACTTCTGCTGCCAGATCCAGGTCAAAGCCTACATATTCTCCACTGTCATCACGATATCCGTAAGGGGGAAATTCCGCATCGAAACCTACGGTAAATGTTTTCTCAGATCCTTTAGAACCACAGCCGGTAAGAGCACCTGCTGCCATGCTGATTGCCAGTAATGCCACTAATACTCTTTTCATAATACATCCTCCCGTTCTGCCACTCACTGTTGGCCGCGTCGTATACTTTAGCATGGTAAATTGCTAACACGGTGTCATAGTAACACAACGAGAGGTGTCTTGTCAATTCTTTATCGGTCGTACCGCTCCACCATGGCCAGGATCTCCTGGGCATATTTCGGATAGGTGGCTGCGATGTCTTTTACTTCGTTTCTTGCACTCTCCGCTACTTCCTGATTGTAGTCCATCTGTTTACGGAGCACCTGTCTTCTCTGGATCAGTTCGTGACGGATCTCCACCATTTCCCGCTTGTCCAAAAGCGCAGCTGTCTGGCTGATCCAGCGCTCCGGCATCTGCACACGGTAACCGGCCAGCTGCTGTACCAGCTGCTTCTGGTAGTACTCGATCTTAGCTTCCGCCTCTGCGAACTGCTTCCGCTCTTCCTTTTCGTCCTGATACATTTTCCACTGTTTTTCCAGCTTTGCTGCACTGTCCGTATTGTACTTCAGATACAGATATTCCATCAGCTGACAGTTGTTCACATAGCGGATCTTGACTTTATTCTGCAGCTGGATGATCTTGTTGATGGTCTTCTCCACCCGCTGCAGTTCCCGTCCTGCATCCATGTACCGGATGCAGACATAGGAGATGGCTACAGCTCCTGCACCTACTGCCAGAAAAAGTCCCACATAGACATCCATTTCAAAAGCATACTGCAGGATCACCAGCATGATCACACAGACGATCAATGCCGTAAGGAAAATGACAGCCATGCCCCGTTGGTTGTTCATCAGATTCTCCAGCTCATTTCTCCGGTATTCATAGGCATGTCGTTCTCCGTCCAGTCTGTGCAGATCCTGCCTTATCAGATTGCCGTATTTCTCGCCGTCCCGAATCTTCTGAATGCCTTCTTCAATCTCGTTCTCTCTTTTGCGGATCGCATAGAAGTCCGCATCCCGCATACGGTTCTTCTTTTCCCGGTATCTGCTGCGTTCCTGTTCCAGCCCGGCCAGCTTGCCGGCCACCCGGTTGACCTCTTCTCTCTGCTCTGCTGGCAGGGCCTCAATCTCATCCGTATCCGTCAGATAAGAAGTCACCAGCGTATACTCTCCCGTCAGGAGGTCGATCTCCTTGGAAGCCTCTGCGATCTGCTCCAGGCAATTTACAATGTAACGTTTTCTCTGGTCTTCCTCATCAAAATTCACACCGTTGCGGGTATAGACCAGCTGTTCCCAGTCCTCTTCCTGCTGTATCGGTTCTTTTTTCTTAAATAAACGGTTCCACCACGCCATAATTCTCTCCTGCTGTCTTCTCTATACGCTGACACTTGTCCGGTAACTGTTTTTCAGTGCCTGAGTCAGTCTCTCATTTTCCGCATCGTATTTCACCCTGTCGTTCACCCGCCAGTCACCACGCAGCCGTAGCTGTCGGTACTCCGGCTGCTGTTCCCATTCCCGTTCAAATTGCTCGATCCGCTTTTCCAGTTCCAGGGACTCCGTATAATTTTCCGGATTCTGCGCTGCAAATGCCACATAGGCATCCTCCGTCAGTTCCATTCTCTTTGCCGCCAGATAAGCATCCAGGTGTTCTCTGTCCGGATCGGTCTTCCAGGCTTCGTTAAAGTAATATGCCGCCTTGTCATAAAACATCAACCCTGTCAGCGCCACACCCTTATTGTGCAGGATCGCCGCCCGGACTTTTCCCGCCGGAAGTTCCTTTCCTTCCTGTTCCAGATGGTTCCAGGTCTCCAGTAGCATATCATATCCACGGATGGCTGCCGCATATTTTCTTTTTTCCACCATATAGTCGATCTGGCTCTTGCGTTTCTCCAGATTGCTGAGTCCTGCTCCCTGCTTCAGTACCTGCTCCACCTGCAGGATTTCTTCCGGATCGTACATCCCCACATATTGCAGGATCGTCACCACGAACACACTTAAAGATCCCTGCTTATGTACCATGGGGTAGAGCTGTTTTGCCAGTTCCCACACTTTACATTCTTCTCCGATCCAGTCCACCAGCTTATCGTTCATGATGGACAGGTCTAACAGGAATGCATTCTCCTTTAGGCAATAGCACAACTCTTCCATACTATAGACCCGGATATCCAGGCCTTCCACATTATAGGCATTCTCGCAATATTCTCCTACACACAGACTTGCCTTCATTTTTCATCCTCATTTTCTCTGCCCCGGGCAGATCTACAACTCTATTTCTTCCTTCCAGATATGATGCGTAGCTGTTCGGAAGCTGCCAAAACCAAGATCCTCCAGTTCCACCTGCAGATGTATTTCATCCTTCATCTCCACCTGAATCCGCAGTCTGGTGATTCCTTCCTGCAATTCTTCCGGCACGATTCTGGCGATCCGGCTTCCCTTTCCCGTCAGGGACGTGATCAGGATCTCCACCGCTCTTCCTTCCAGCAGGTAAAACTCCATGGTATTCTGCGCCTCGTACCAGTTGATTCCGGCGTCTAACAGTGCCTGATAGGATTCCTCTCCCTGTCTGCGCACTTTCATACCGATATTGGATTTCAATTTATCCTGTCCCAGATAGACATGATTTTGTCCGTTTTCACTGGGATGCAGTCGCTCCATCATGCTGTAGCAGGCACCCTTGCTGAACAGGTTGTTCCCCTGAAAGACTCTCCGTCCACGGCACAGATAGCGTAGCGATTCTTTCATCCATTCTTGAGAAAACTCTTCCCCGATCAGATATACCGAGGACACCATCCGGTTCTCGCATAGCTGTGTGGCGATCTCCAGGAACTTTTCATCCGATTTTTCCACCGGAAAAGGGAATTCCCGCTCTTCGATGTACGTTACCACCGGCGTCGTATGGCGGTTGCATTCCATATAATAAGTCTGGATGGAACTGTCCCTATACTCGCACAGCACGCTCCCCTGCTTCCACAGATTTTCCGGCTGATACAGATTGTAATAATAAAAGCTCTCCCGATGGCTCTGAAAACAGACAGCATCCGTCTTCAGGTGTAATGCCTCCACTGCCTGCGTCAGCACCTCCAGCATTCCTGCATCCAGTTCCTCGCAGGTGATCATCAGGGCCCCGATCCGCTCTGTGGAAGTCATCTGGGACAGCATTCCCAGACTACGCTTGAGAAAAAGAGTCAGTAGTGCCACCGGATCCAGAGTCGTTCCATCGATCTGCACCGGTTCCCCATCTTTTGCCAGCTTCAGAAGATGCTCCACCAGGATTCCCTCTTCTTCCTCCGCATGCCGGAGGGCTTCACTTCCATAGAACCACTGGTTGACTCCCTGTCTCTTGCTCAGGACCAGGGGAATCGTATAGACCTGTGAGCCTGCAACGGAAGACAATGTGGTGATCTCTTCTTCCTTGCCTGTGACATAGCAGCTGATCTGCGCATAATCCTTCCCCAGGTCATAACCCACTATAACTTTATCACTTCCCGGCAGTCGCATGTTCTTCCGCCTCCTCTCCTGCTGTCTTTTTTTATCTTTACTGCAATGTGAACAATCTGTGATCCAGATATTCCCTGCGGTAATATTCCTCGATCAGATGATCCAGTGTCGTATCGTCCTGCAGTGTCATGCTGATCATCATATCATTGATGATCTCGTATTTGCTGTCCGGACTTTCATTCATAATATCGCTCTTCTGCAGGCTTCCGCTCTCCGTCAGCTGTTCTTCGTTCTCTGATTCTTCCATAATGTAATATTGAAGATTCTCCCCGAAAAACAGTACGAATTCCTTGAAAAATACACCGCTGTATACTTCCTGCATATATTCCGACAGGTAATCCTCCGCCTGCCCGTTCTCATGCATCATCACATAATGAATCCTTGCACGGACGCCGCCTCTTGTGTGATACTCCACGATAGTCTTGTCCTTCATCTCCTGCAGCTGTGGCAGGCAGTCCTGATATTCCCTGAAAAAGTTCAGATGAATGTGGTCCTTCATCATTTCCTCCAGGAAATTCCGGACCAGAGTTTCATCTTCCCGCTCCAGCTTGTCCTTATTCTCCGCATAGAATTTCAGATAAGCCAGCTTGCAGATCCGCTGGGTCTCTTCTCCCCGCAGATAGCAGTTACGGATCTCCCGGAATACATATTCCTCCGTGATCTTCTCCCGGCAGAAATAATCATAAGAGCTCTGTACAAGCACAGCTTCCTCGATCTCCTGTCTGGCTCCCTGGGATACATAATAACGAAAAATATCCATCCGCTCTCCCACAAATGCCCCGGAGAACAGCATCTGCAGCAATATCTTTTCACTTAAGCTGTAGCAGTCTATCTCAAAGGATCTTGCCGCTTTCCAGATGTCACGCAATTCCTTCGTGGTACCGGTGGCATAACGCACCAGATACTCTAAAATTCCACCGTTGTATTTTCCCTTGCGGAACACCGTCAATGCCGCCGCATACAGGACTGCCTCTCCCTCATGGACCGACTGCGTGATCACACCGTCCGTAAGCCGCAACAGAATCTTGGCCTCCACAAAATAAGGGGTATATGCTTCGATCCAGGCATATGCCTTCTCATAATTTCCCCGCAACACCAGAAAACGCAGGATCAGTTCCCGCTGTTCCTCCGTAAAGCCGTCCCCCTGCAGCTCCTGCAGGTATTCATCCAGTGCCTGCAAATTATCCGCATCGAAATAGGCCTGTACCAGCTGTACCGCAATCTCACTGCGCAGCTTCGGCTCCACGGCATCGCTTTCCACCAGTCTTGCCATCCGCATCAGCTTTGTGGAAGATTTGGTCTCTTCTGTTCTGCCGTTCTCCATGAAATACAGATCCAGTTCTGCCGTATCCGGCACATAATGTTCCAGAAGTCTGAGATATTTCCCCGGTACCAGCAGTTTTTCCAGGGTATATTCCACATTTTTAAGGAACCTGTTACCATATGCATCCTCAAAAGCAATGGTATAATCATTCCCGTAGACTGCCACCCAGGCCGTGCCGTTTTGCAGAGGCGTCTCGGACAGTATCAGATTCCCCGGCTGGCTGACAATCACCTTACGCATTCTGCTGTCATCCACTCTTACCATATGGGCAAACAACAGACGGGACAGAGGCTTCGCCATAGCTTCCGTTACAATGGCCGGAGACAGGAATTCCTGATACAGTATTGCCAGATGTCTGTTAATATGCTGCTTCTGGATCTGGTCAATGACGAACCGCTCCATTCTCGGCTCGTAATGTTCGTACAGTTCCTCATAATCTTTCCGGTGTTTTAACAGATACGCATACAGGAACGCACTATGTTCATAATCCAGATTGCTCTGGAAAGAAAAATACATCAGAATCACTTTCGAAAGCTCCAGCACAGCATCCAGATCTACCGACGCCATATAATATTCATAGAGATTCGTGATCCTCAGATGGCTTTCCACACCCATCTGATACCACGTGAAGGCATCCGGTCCCGTCTTACTTCCCTTGATCAGAAGGCTGCACACCTCCTGCAGGATCCGCACATCCTTCTTTTTCTCATACAGTCTTCGTAAAATTCTGCCCAGTAGCGGAGAATACTCTCTGACTCTTCCGGACAGATACAACAGCTGTTCGATCAGGCTGTCGTTTACCGCATCCTGACGGACACCGAAGTTCAACACCTGCAGTTCAAAACTGTTCAATTTACGTAGCAGCGCCGGATTGCCGTTCAAAAGGGCCAGTGCTTCCAGGTAGATCACCGGACTGGTGCAGCCGTACTGGTACTGTTTTTCTAAGAACATCCATTTCCCGGAGGTTGAACGATTGTATTCCTCCGACAGATACAACAGCAGCCATGCCACACGCCAGCGGGTCCTGTCATAGCGGTAGATCTGTTCCACCTGCTCCGCCATTTGCAGTGTATACTGGGGATCCCTGTGGATCAGTGTGGTCAGATACAGATAGTAAGCCCACTGTTCTCCGACGGTAGCTCCCTGGGCTTCCAACATGTCCGCCGCATGATCCAGGATCCATCCGGCTTCATTGTAGCGTTCCTCTGTGATCAGAAGCTGTGCCTGGAACAGTCTCGCCGGCACATCCTTCTCATCCATGGTCACCATGCGCTCCACCAGTTTGCCGGTCTCCGCGAGCCAGGTTCCCGTACCGATCTTTTTCAGTCTCGATTCTTCATAATATTTCATGATCTGGGTGATGCACTGCATATGACTGTGATCCGCATGCCGGGCCACTACACCGTCTCCCAGCTGTACCATGACCGGGATTTCCAGTGAAGTATAAGCATTATATATGTAGACTTTACCGAAATTTTTGCCAGGTCTGCACAGGCTGCTGTCGATGTAGACCGGCAGGCGGCAACGGTTTCCCAGGAAATCATCGTCTGTAATGTTTTCCTTTTCCGTAAAGACAAATTCACCCTCACACTCGATCTGGAGATTCGTATATCCCCAGCCGTTCCTCACGATGGTCAGATTGTTCTCCGTGACGCCGTAATTATCTGCGCTGCGAGGCAGTTTTTTCACCAGTTCTTTCTCTTCCGTCAGGAATTCCAGCTGTTGCTTTTTGTTGATACAGATCAGGAATTCCTCCACATTTTGTTCGTTGCCCTCATAAGTGGACAGGATCCGGTAACTGTCATAGAAATGGGCATCGTTCCCCTGGAACAGCCGCAGAAATTCCGGATCATAGAACAGCCGCACAGCTTCCTTCCAGTTGCTCTTCGCCAGGTTGGCAAAATGGAACAGATTCCGGATAGCCCCGATGGAAGAATTCAACATCCCATGCTCCACCGTCACCACAAAAGGAAGATTGTATTCTCCTCTGTTGCTGACTACGGAAAAAGAGCCCTTGATCACATCCCCTTCCTCCAGATCTTCTCCGTGGAAGCAGTAAAAAATTTCTGCATCGGAGCCGGTAAACTGATCCGTCATACATTCCATCCGAAGATGGTCCGAGATCACGGATCCTTTTACATAGCCTTCCGACGCAGAAAGAATGTGAAAAGAGCCCTCATATATTGTCCCCTGTGACAGGGAAATCTCTATTTTAGCGCAGGAGAATTCCAAAGAACCGTTCTCATAATCGAAGTTTCCTCCTAAAATTCTATCAATAATCTCCTGCATGTACCTTCACCCGTTCCCTGTTGTCATTTGGATTTATTATACCAAATTTACCAGTTGAGGGCAAGCTGTAGACCCGGTTAGTCCAGGTTTAATTTTCGGTTCATGATGTAATAAGATACGCCGTACATGATGGCCGCAATGAGCAGACTGGTGATCACGTTAATATCATAGGCGGAATTGGTGCTCACCGTGATTCCACTGGCACTGTTTGCGACATTGGCACCAAACATGAATGCGCTCTGTACGGTGCTGCCGATGATGGACGACAGGATCGTCAGGCCGGCATATGCCAGAATTCCCATCAGGCCTTTATGTTTGGAGGAAAGCTGTCCGATGGTCAGCGCTCCGAACAGAGTGACCATGGTAATGAACGGTCCTGCCACATAGGTTAAGAGCAGCGTGATCCCATAATGCAACAGATTGATCCCCATCTCTTCTTCGTATGTTCTGCCAAGTTCATAAAAAGCATCTGCCAGAAATTCCCAGATATTCCCATTATATTGTGTCAGTACACTACTCAGTTCACCGATATTTAAAAGGCCTGTCATCAGAGACACGATCAGTGCCACCACTGAAATACCGATGCCTATCGTAATGAACAGATACCAGACACCGGAGACCAGTACCTTGCTTAAAAACAGCTGGTTAGCTGTTACCGGCAGGGTGTGGGACAGATAGCCTTCATCCGTATACATACTGCGGTAAAAGCGGATGCCCAAAAAAATCAGCATTCCCCAGGTAGACGCCAGCAGCATGATCACATACAGGATCAGTGTTGCCACAAAGGAAGAGAGTACAAACCAGCTCTGTGTCGCATTCATGTTATTGCCGTCCGCAATCTCCGTTACCAGTCCTCCCGGCATGCGTAATACCACGCAGCCAATCACGGTGACCACAAGCATTCCCAGAAGCATCAGTGTACCGGCTTTCCAGATATTTTTCCATTCATATTTCATTAACTTTCCTAACATGCGAACACCTCCCTGAAGTAAGCATCTACAGACTTACCTTTCTCTTCTCTGATATTGTCAACGGATGTATATAACACCAGCTGACCATAACGCATGAAGATGACTTCATCCAGTACCTGTTCCACATCCTCGATCAGATGGGTAGAGATCAGTACCGTTGCTTCCGGATTGTAGTTGTTGATAATGGTGCGCAGGATGTAATCTCTCGCTGCCGGATCCACACCGGCAATCGGCTCATCCAAAATATACAGGCTGGCATTCCTGCTCATCACTAAGATCAACTGTACCTTCTCCTTCGTACCTTTGGACAATGTCCGCATTTTCACTGCAGGATCGATCCCCAGACTCTTTAACATCTCTTCCGCACGTTCCCTGGAAAAGTCTGTATAAAAGTCCTGAAAGAAATCCAGAATCTCCCGGATTGTCTGATTCATGGTCAGATACGTGCGGTCCGGCAGATAAGCTACCTTGCTCTTGGTCACCGGTCCTACATAATTTCCGTCGATCATAATAGTGCCTTCCGTCGGTGTCAGCAGACCGTTCAGCATTTTGATCAGTGTCGTCTTACCGCTGCCGTTGGGTCCCAACAGGCCAATGATCTTCCCCTTGGGGAGACTTACGGTCAGATTGTTCACAGCCACATTGGCACCATATTTC
>PPYF01613785.1_pt1 | contig 11964 bp, 11 predicted proteins | sample 1559871 | NCBI WGS metagenome assembly PPYF01 (sample SAMN08240021, study PRJNA423297) | Human gut metagenome, whole genome shotgun sequencing project. | reverse complement strand
AGCGCCGGTTCGATATAAACCATACGGTAGTGAAACCCCGCCTCGGTGCCCGCCTCGCCATCGTGTATTTCGTCCGGATGAAGCACCATCGTTCCGCCGGGCAGGCTGTGCTGGAGTCCGCCGCGATAGTGAAAGCTCTGCACGCCGGCGATCGTCTGGCCGATGGCGTAGGTATCATGCCGGTGCGGTTCGTAGCCGTGGCCGCCGAAGAAGGCTTCGATGCGTTCCGTCCGGCTGGGCGATTGCGCCAGCCTGACCCAGTCCGCGCTCTGCTGCTGAGACATAATGGATAACCTGCGACGTTCTTGAGGGGTGATTCCAGCACTATTACACAAAAAATTAACATCACCAACCCGCTCGCCGTTCGCATCCTGCCGCTGGGCGTTTACTGAAATTACGCATAGAATGAAGGAGTTCCATGCAGTATGCGCAAAGGGCGCCGCCGAATGCTGGCCAGCCCGGGGGCACCAGGGGCCCTTTTTATAAAAAGCTTTATTTAACAGCCGTTTATATTTTGCGTATATAATGAGCGTCAGACTACTATCGAAAATGCTAGGGAGAACAGCCATGCGCGTACTCGTGGTTGAGGATAATGCCCTGCTGCGTCACCACCTCAAAGTTCAGCTGCAGGAGCTGGGCCATCAGGTCGATGCGGCGGAAGATGCCAGGGAAGCGGACTACTATCTGGGCGAACATCTCCCGGATATCGCCATCGTCGATCTCGGCCTGCCGGATGAAGACGGTTTATCACTGATCCGCCGCTGGCGCAGCCACGACGTGTCGCTGCCTGTGCTGGTGCTGACCGCCCGCGAAGGATGGCAGGATAAAGTGGAAGTGCTGAGCGCCGGGGCGGATGATTACGTCACCAAGCCTTTCCATATTGAAGAGGTTGCCGCCCGCATGCAGGCGCTGCTGCGCCGTAACAGCGGTCTGGCCTCGCAGGTGATCTCCCTGCCGCCGTTCCAGGTCGACCTCTCCCGGCGCGAGCTGTCGGTGAATGACCAGCCGATCAAGCTGACCGCCTTTGAATACACCATTATGGAAACCCTGATCCGTAACCGCGGCAAAGTGGTCAGCAAAGATTCGCTGATGCTCCAGCTTTACCCGGATGCCGAACTGCGAGAAAGCCACACCATCGACGTGCTGATGGGTCGGCTGCGCAAGAAAATTCAGGCTGAATACCCACAGGACGTCATCACCACGGTGCGCGGCCAGGGCTATCTGTTCGAATTGCGCTGATGAAGGGACTGTTGCGGCATATCTTCCCGCTGTCATTACGGGTTCGCTTCCTGCTGGCGACCGCCGGGGTGGTGCTGGTGCTCTCCCTGGCCTACGGCATGGTGGCCCTGGTGGGCTATAGCGTTAGCTTCGATAAAACCACCTTTCGCCTGCTGCGCGGCGAGAGCAATCTCTTTTATATGCTGGCGAGATGGGAAAACGGCGCTATTGACGTCGACATCCCGGAAAACCTGAATATGGAAAGCCCGACGGTGACCCTTATCTACGATGAGCAGGGCAAACTGCTGTGGGCGCAGCGTGATGTTCCCTGGCTGGCGAAACGCATTCAACCGGAATGGCTGAAACGCAATGGCTTCCATGAGATTGAAGCCGATGTCGACAGCAGCAGTATGCTGTTGCGCAATAACCATGAGATTCAGGAACAGCTGGACGCTATCCGCGAACAGGGCGACGACTCTGAGATGACCCACTCGGTGGCGATCAACCTCTACCCGGCCACCAGCAAAATGCCTCAGCTCAGCATTGTGGTGGTCGACACCATTCCGGTGGAGCTCAAGCGCAGCTATATGGTGTGGAGCTGGTTTGTCTATGTGCTGGCCGCCAACCTGCTGCTGGTGATCCCCCTGCTGTGGGTCGCCGCCTGGTGGAGCCTGCGGCCCATTGAGTCGCTGGCCAAAGAGGTGCGCGAACTGGAGGAACATCACCGCGAAAAGCTCAATCCCAACACCACTCGCGAGCTGACCCGGCTGGTCAGCAACCTCAACCGCCTGGTTCGCAGCGAGCGCGAACGCTATGACAAATACCGCACTACCCTCACCGATCTCACTCACAGTCTGAAAACGCCGCTGGCGGTGATGCAGAGTACACTGCGCTCGCTGCGCGGCGAGAAGATCAGCGTCGACGAGGCGGAGCCGGTGATGCTGGAGCAGATAAGCCGCATCTCGCAGCAGATTGGTTATTACCTGCATCGCGCCAGCATGCGCAGCGGCGGCACCCTCTTGAGCCGGGAATTACACCCGATCGCCCCCCTGCTTGACAGCCTGACTTCCGCTCTCAACAAGGTCTATCAGCGCAAAGGGGTCAATATCTCGCTCGACATCTCGCCGGAGATCACTTTTGTCGGCGAGCAGAACGATTTTATGGAAGTGATGGGTAACGTTCTTGATAACGCCTGTAAGTATTGTCTGGAGTTCGTGGAAGTTTCCGTGCGCCAGACCACCGACAGCCATCTGCACATCCTGGTGGAAGACGATGGGCCGGGGATCCCGCAGAGCCAGCGCCGGGCCGTTTTCGACCGCGGCCAGCGGGCTGATACCCTGCGTCCCGGCCAGGGGGTAGGGCTCTCCGTTGCGCGTGAAATTGTCGAACAATATGATGGAGAGATCATCGCCGGGGAAAGCCTGCTCGGCGGCGCCTGCATGGAGGTGGTGTTTGGCCGCCAGCAGATGGAAGATAAACAGAGTTAATCGTTGAGATTTTTCACGGCGCCTGCATCGCCAGGGCGCCGCATCCGTTATAATCCCTGTCAGACACCTGCAGTGGAATATCAATATGGATTATCAATTAACGCTTAACTGGCCCGACTTTATCGAACGCTACTGGCAAAAACGGCCGGTGGTATTGAAGCGCGGCTTCGCCAATTTTATCGACCCCCTAAGCCCGGACGAACTGGCAGGACTGGCCATGGAGAGCGAGGTCGATAGCCGCCTTGTCAGCCATCAGGATGGAAAATGGCAGGTCAGTCACGGTCCTTTCGAAAGCTACGATCACCTGAGCGAAAACAACTGGTCCCTGCTGGTGCAGGCGGTTAACCACTGGCATGAACCGTCCGCAGCGCTGATGCATCCGGCGATATTCTCTATATTCCGCCGGGATTCCCGCATGAGGGTTATTCGCTGGAAAACTCGCTTAACTATTCGGTCGGCTATCGCGCGCCGAATGCCCGCGAGCTGTTTAGCGGCTTTGCCGACTATGTCCTCCAGCGCGAACTGGGCAGCCAGCGCTACGCCGATCCGGACGTGCCGTCCCGCGACCATCCGGCGGATATTTTACCGACCGAACTCGACCGCCTGCGCGAGATGATGCTGGGTCTGATTAACCAACCGGAGCACTTTAAGCAGTGGTTCGGCGAGTTTATCACCCAGTCGCGTCATGAGCTCGACGTCGCGCCGCCGGAGCCGCCGTATCAGCCAGATGAGATTTACGATGCCCTGCAGCAGGGCGATACCCTGGAACGCCTGGGCGGCCTGCGGGTGCTGCGCATTGACGGCGAGGTATTCGTTAACGGCGAGAAGATCAACTCCCCGCACCGTCCGGCGCTGGACGCCTTAGCCACCCATCTGACGCTGCGCGCCGACCATAGCTGCGCGCCGTCGGTGCCGCCGCGGATCGGCTTCATCTGCGGTTCAATATCGCAGTCCACCATCGCCTGGCGGGCAATATCGACCACGTGCGGATGGGCGATCACCTGCTCATGCATGTTGTAATAACTGTCCTCGATCACCAGCTCAATATAACAGTCCGGGTGCAGTCCCTTGCCGACCTTTTTGGCGATCTCCATCATCTTGCGCTTGCGCGCCTCGAAGTGCTTACGGTCAAAATCGCGGATGATGTAATGCATCTCGGCCCGATCGACGCTGCCTTTCATGCTGGTGAGGTGATAAAAACCTTCATAGCCTTCAGTGGTCTCCGGCGCTTCATCGGCCGGTACTTCGGCATGAATGCGCGCGGCCAGCGACAGCGCGTTGACCATCACCCCTTTCGCGGTGCCGGGGTGCACGTTATTACCGACAATTTTTATCGTCACCGAGGCGGCGTTGAAGTTTTCAAACTCCAGTTCGCCGACCCCGCCGCCGTCGACGGTATAGGCCCAGCGGGCGTCAAAGGCCTCGACGTCGAAATGCTTCGCCCCTTTACCCACCTCTTCATCAGGGGTGAAGGCCACGCGGATATCGCCATGAGGAATATTTTTCGCCTGCAGGGTCGCCAGCGCGGTCATAATTTCGGCAATGCCGGCTTTGTCGTCCGCCCCGAGCAGCGTTTTCCCGTCGGTGGTGATCAGCGTCTGTCCCAAAAGCTGATGCAGAACCGGGAACATCACCGGGGAGAGCACCTCATCGCCGATACCCAGCGCGATATCGCCGCCGCGATAGTTTTCAACAATCTGCGGATTAACGTTTTTACCACTGAAATCCGGGGAGGTGTCGACGTGGGAGATAAAACCGATGGCCGGTGTCCAAAGAAACGTACTGCAAAAAACGCTCAAGCAATTTATCCATGTAGCCACCCTCTTCTTTTGTGACAACATTATTCATAAGCCAGAAAAGACAAATATTGCGTCAGGTCATTTTTAGCCCGTAAAGCGAAATTTAATAACGGAACCGACGTTATGGTGTAAAGGTAGACTATGCGGGCGTATCAAGGATTGGCGATTACCCTCGTTTGCCGTAGAATGCTGGCCCTTATTAAAAACGTGCAACCCCAAAGGTGGTTAATCACAAACCCCGCAGCGGCCGGAAATTTGCCGTTGCGTCTACATGGGACAGAGTCAAAAATTGAATATACAACCGCGTTCGCGTTCGCCGCTGGTGCATCTGGCGGGAATTCGCAAGAGCTTTGATGGTAAAACGGTCATCGACAACCTTAACCTGACCATCAACAATGGTGAGTTTCTCACTCTGCTTGGCCCCTCTGGCTGCGGTAAAACCACCGTTCTGCGCCTTATTGCCGGCCTGGAAAACGTCGACAGCGGACGGATCCATCTCGAAGATCACGATATCACTCATGTTCCGGCGGAAAACCGCCACGTCAATACCGTATTCCAAAGCTACGCCCTGTTTCCGCATATGACGGTGTTCGAGAACGTCGCCTTTGGCCTGCGGATGCAGAAAACCCCGGCGGCGGAAATCACCCCACGGGTGATGGATGCCTTAAAAATGGTGCAGCTGGAGGCGTTTGCCCAGCGCAAACCGCACCAGCTCTCCGGCGGCCAGCAGCAGCGCGTGGCCATCGCCCGCGCGGTGGTCAACAAACCGCGTCTGCTGCTGCTCGATGAGTCTCTTTCGGCACTGGATTACAAGCTGCGCAAGCAGATGCAGAACGAATTGAAAGCGCTGCAGCGTAAGCTCGGGATCACCTTCGTCTTCGTCACCCACGATCAGGAAGAGGCTCTGACCATGTCCGATCGCATCGTGGTGATGCGTGATGGCAAAATCGAACAGGACGGCACCCCGCGAGAGATCTACGAAGAGCCGAAGAACCTGTTTGTCGCCAGCTTTATCGGCGAGATCAATATCTTTGACGCCACGGTAATTGAACGTCTCGACGAACAGCGCGTGCGCGCCCGCGTTGAAGGACGGGAATGCAACATCACCGTCAATTTTGCCGTGGAGGCCGGCCAGCGTCTGCATGTCCTGCTGCGCCCGGAAGATCTGCGCGTCGACGAGATCCACCATAACAGCGACGCCGACGGCCTGATCGGCTATGTCCGCGAGCGCAACTATAAAGGCATGACTCTGGAGTCGGTGGTGGAACTGGAGAACGGCAAAATGGTGATGGTCAGCGAGTTCTTTAACGAAGACGACCCGGATTTCGACCACTCTCTTGACCAGAAAATGTCTATCAATTGGGTGGAAAGCTGGGAGGTGGTGCTGGCCGATGAAGAACACCAGTAAATTCCAGAATGTGGTGATCGCTACTATCGTCGGTTGGCTGGTGCTGTTTGTCTTCCTGCCCAACCTGATGATCATCGCCACCAGCTTTTTGACCCGCGACGATGCCAACTTCGTCAAACTGGTCTTCACGCTGGATAACTATTCGCGGCTACTGGATCCGCTCTATTATGACGTTCTGCTGCATTCGCTAAACATGGCGCTGCTGGCGACCCTCGCCTGCCTGGCGCTTGGCTATCCGTTTGCGTGGTTCCTCGCCCGGCTGCCGCAGAAGGTACGGCCCCTGCTGCTGTTCCTGCTGATCGTCCCTTTTTGGACCAACTCGTTGATCCGCATCTACGGGCTGAAGATTTTCCTCAGCACTAAAGGTTACCTGAACGAGTTTCTGCTGTGGCTGGGGGTGATCGACACCCCGATACGCATTATGTTCACCCCCTCGGCGGTGATCATCGGCCTGGTGTACATCCTGCTGCCGTTTATGGTGATGCCGCTCTACTCCAGCATTGAGAAACTGGATCGCCCGCTGCTGGAAGCGGCGAAAGATCTCGGCGCCAGCAAGCTGCAGACCTTTATCCGCATTATCATCCCGCTGACCATGCCGGGGATCATCGCCGGCTGTCTGCTGGTGATGCTGCCGGCGATGGGGTTGTTCTACGTTTCCGACCTGATGGGCGGCGCCAAGAACCTGCTGATCGGCAACGTGATCAAAAGCCAGTTCCTCAATATCCGCGACTGGCCGTTCGGCGCGGCAACCAGCATTACCTTAACCCTGGTGATGGGCCTGATGCTGTTGATTTACTGGCGCGCGGCGCGCCTGCTGAATAAAAAGGTGGAGCTGGAATGATCGGTCGACTGCTGCGCGGCGGCTTTATGACCGCCATCTACGCGTATCTCTACATCCCTATTATTATTCTGATCGTTAACTCGTTTAACCGGTCGCGCTTCGGCATCAACTGGCAGGGGTTCACCACCGACTGGTATAGCCTGCTGATGAACAACGATAGCCTGCTGCAGGCCGCCCAGCACTCGCTGACCATGGCGGTGCTGTCGGCGACCTTCGCCACCCTTATCGGCTCGCTGACCGCCGTGGCGCTGTACCGTTACCGCTTTCGCGGCAAACCGTTTGTCAGCGGCATGCTGTTTGTGGTGATGATGTCGCCAGATATTGTGATGGCCATCTCTCTGCTGGTGCTGTTTATGCTGATCGGCGTCCAGCTTGGTTTCTGGTCGCTGCTGTTTTCGCATATCACCTTCTGCCTGCCGTTTGTGGTGGTCACCGTTTACTCCCGCCTGAAAGGCTTTGACGTGCGGATGCTGGAGGCGGCGAAAGATCTGGGTGCCAGCGAGATGACCATCCTGCGCAAAATTATCCTGCCGCTGGCCCTGCCGGCGGTAGCCGCTGGGTGGTTGCTGAGCTTCACCCTGTCGATGGATGACGTGGTAGTCTCCTCGTTCGTGACCGGTCCGGGGTATGAAATCCTGCCACTGAAGATCTATTCGATGGTCAAGGTTGGCGTTTCGCCAGAGGTGAACGCTCTGGCCACGATTTTGTTGGTTCTGTCGCTGGTGATGGTCATCGCCAGTCAGTTAATTGCACGTGATAAAACTCAGGGGACGTTAAAATGAAAAAATGGTCACGCCACCTGCTCGCGGCGAGCGCTCTGGCAATCGGCATGGGCGCTGCGCACGCGGACGATAGCAAAACGCTCTATTTCTATAACTGGACCGAGTATGTGCCGCCGGGCCTGCTGGAGCAGTTCACCAAAGAGACCGGCATCAAGGTTATCTATTCGACCTACGAGTCGAACGAAACCATGTACGCCAAGCTCAAAACCTATAAAGACGGCGCGTACGACCTGGTCGTCCCGTCGACCTATACAAAAGCAGCCTGCTGCTGACCGACGACGCGCGCGAAGTGTTCCAGATGGCGCTGCGTAAGCTGGGCTATTCCGGCAACACCACCGACCCGAAAGAGATTGAAGCCGCCTATAACGAGCTGAAAAAGCTGATGCCCAACGTCGCAGCGTTTAACTCTGATAACCCGGCGAACCCGTATATGGAAGGCGAAGTGAACCTCGGGATGGTATGGAACGGCTCGGCTTACGTCGCCCGCCAGGCAGGTACTCCGCTGGAAGTGATCTGGCCGAAAGAGGGCGGCATCTTCTGGATGGACAGCCTGTCGATCCCGGCGAACGCCAAAAACGTCGACGGCGCGCTGAAGCTGATTAACTTCCTGCTGCGCCCGGATGTCGCCAAACAGGTCGCTGAAACCATCGGTTATCCGACGCCGAACCTTGCGGCGCGCAAGATGCTCAGCCCGGCAGTGGCCAACGATAAATCGCTCTATCCGGACGCCGCAACCATTGAGAAAGGCGAATGGCAGAATGACGTCGGCAGCGCCAGCGCCATTTATGAAGAGTATTACCAGAAGCTGAAAGCGGGCCGTTAATCCCGCAGGGCGGAACCGCGGTTCCGCCTTTTTTTTGCTCTCACCTTAGCCCCGCAGCGCGCGCCAGAGGAGCGCCGGCAATTTGCGCCAGCGCGGCCGATGGTAAAAATCCACCAGCCGCTGCGCCACCGCTTCCTGCCCCCGGTGGGTGATGAACCAGGGCGGCAGGGGCATCAGCGTCAGTTCGCCATGCCAAAGACTACGCGGAAACGGTCGAAACGGCGCCTCAATCACCGTGCGCTCGGTTTTCTCCAGCATAAAGCTGTTATGCACCTTGCCCCGCCCGCTCTGAATATCGTCGAGCGTGTGGCCGGGAAACGCTCCCCACGGGCAAGGGGCTAACAGGAAGGCCACCCCGCTCCAGCAGTTGATCGCCACCGTGCCGTAGCGCAGCTCGGCGATCAGCGCATTAAAACGCTTACGTCCAATCGCTTTGCGGGTGCGCGGGTGGATCACAATATTGGCCCCCAGCGTGCCCTGCAGCCGCTGATTCGCATAGCCGATCGCCTGGCGCAGAAAGCTTTCCGCACTACCGGCCTCAAGACGGGTGACCGACAGCCCCGGGCCAAAGACCTCCTGCTGGCAGAACCCGGGATCATCGTCGGTATTCGCCACAATCAACGGTAGCGCGTCACCGCGGGCTATCTCCAGCGGCTGACGGGCGCGCAGGCGAAAGTCGGTCAGCCGGTTTTCAGCGCCGGGGTAGTAGTCCGGGCGGGTATTCGCGGCGATCAGTCGGTACAGCTGATTCAGCAAGGCCGTCGCAGGCTCCCAGCCTTGCTGCAGGATCAGCACCTGGCTGGCCACGCAGTTAAACCCGCCGTTGTTCATCTTCTGCGTCGCCAGCTGCTGCGCCTGAAAAGCGATGTCCGCCTCGCTCCACGGCCCGGGTACGATAATGGTGGGGCTGACGCCGCCCAGCTCCGAGGTCACCCGACGCGGGTTCAGCGGCGTCCCGGCGGCCCGACGCTGGCGAGCCGTCTCACCCTCGCCCCAGACGATGACGTCATGGGTCTCGCGGGAGCCAGTGATATGGATCTCATCGACAGCGGGATGGGTAGTCAGCCACGCTCCCGCCCGGGCGTCGCCGGTGACGATGCGGAGCGCATCCATGGCAATCAGCGGCGCCAGGGCCTGGGCCAGCAGATCGTGCAGATAATCATTCACCGGATTGAGCTTCAGCAGGCAGACCTGATTCTCAATAAACAGCTTGTGTAGCACATCCAGTGGCGCAATCGAGGCCACATTGCCGGCGCCAAGCACCAGCGCCAGCTTGCCCTGCCGCGCGGCAGGCGGGATGTCGTATGCCCGCGCCGCATAGCGGTCGAGATGGGCCCGGTTGACGCCTGGCTGCATCCATATCTCAGCGCGAACACCAGACAGAAGCAGCCGATCCCAGAGCGTGCCGGGCACCACCCGCAGCGCCAGGCGGCCGTCCGCCAGCGTCCGCAGCGGGATCCGCCGCAGAAAGGTCTTCTCCTCCAGTTGCTCCAGGGTGGCGATAAGCCCGTTGCAGCCGACCATTAGCGCGCAGGGGCCCGCCAGCCACTCTTCCCCCGCCAGCGGATCGCCCGCCGGCAGCCCTTTGGCCGCCGCTGCCGCGGCCACCCACGCCGGGGCAATGCCGGCCAGGGCATCCTTGATCTGGCGCAGGAGCGCCAGACGACGGTTCACTGAGGTTTCCGCCCAGCGCTGGCGCGCCGCCGACAAGGCGTGCAGGGCCGCATCATACTGAGAACAGGTCGTCAGACCGGGTCGCGCATGGCTCATTTTCCCTCACTCATTAAAATCTCTCCGTAGGCCTGGCGCAGCTGATTTTTGAGCACCTTACCCGTGGCGCTGACCGGCAGCGCATCGACAAATATCACCCGGTCCGGGATCTGCCATTTAGGCACCCGCTTCTCAAACCAGCTCAGCAGATCGGTCTCCTCCACTTCGCCCCCTTCCGCACGGACGCACAGCAGCACCGGCCGCTCGTCCCAGCGCGGATGGCGGGCGGCGATGGCCGCCGCGCTGCGCCCCCCCGGATGCGCGATGGCGATATTCTCCAGCTCAACGGTGGAGATCCACTCGCCACCGGACTTGATAATATCCTTTGCCCGATCGCTGATCACCAGATAACCATTGGCGTCGAGCGTACCGATATCACCGGTATCAAACCAGCCTGCCGCGGTCAGGGCGCTCGCGTCCTGACCATAGTATTGCTCTACCACCCAGTGCCCTCTGACCTGCAGATACCCCTGGCTTTGACCATCCCGGGGCAACGGTTCGCCATCCACGTCCACCACCTGCAGTTCGATGCCGAAAATGGGCCGCCCCTGACCGGCGCGCTGCTTTTGCTGCTCCTGTGCCGGGAGCGCGTCATGTTTGCTCAACGGTGTGTTGATGGTGCCGATGGGCGATGTTTCGGTCATTCCCCAGGCGTGGGTCAGCGCAATGCCGTAATCACGCTGAAAGGCCTCGGCCATCGACGGCGGCAGCGCGGAGCCGCCGACCAGCGCACGTTTAAATTCAGGCAGCCGGACCTCTGTCCGGCGCATCGCCGCCAGCAAGCCGGCCCAGATCACCGGTACGCCAAACCCCACCGTCACCTTCTCGGCGGCCAGCAGCTGCAGCAGGCTGTCGCCATCGAGGTGCGGCCCCGGCAGCACCAGCCGCGCGCCGACCATGGCGGCGATAAACGGCGTCCCCCACGCGTTGACATGGAACATCGGCACCACCGGCAACAGGCTGTCCTTCGCCGATATGCCGGCGGCGTCCGGCTGGTTGCCGCTCAGGGCGTGCAGGACCAGCGAACGATGGGTGTTCAATACCCCTTTCGGCCGGCCGGTGGTTCCCGAGGTGTAACAGAGCGAAGCCGGAGTCAGTTCATTGAGCTGCGGCCAGCGATAGTCTGCCATCCCCTGCTGCAACAGATCGTCATAAAACAGCAATGAGGGCAGCTGGCTGAGCGCCGCTTCGCTGCGGGACTCCATCAGCACGACGTGTTTCACCGTCGGCAGCTGCGGCAGCAGCTGCGCTACCAGCGGCAAAAAGGTCTGGTCAAAAAACAGCACTTCATCGGCAGCGTCGTTGAGGATATACCGCAGATGGTCAACCGACAGCCGCGGATTGACGGTATGCGTCACCCAGCCGCCGGAGGCGACGGCAAAATAGATCTCCAGATGGCGGCGGTTGTTCCATGCCAGCGTGGCGCAGCGGGCGCCCGGCGGCAGCCCCAGCGACGCCAGCGCCGATGCCAGCCGCTGAGCACGGCTGGCCACCTCCCCCCAGCAGCTGCGCTCCTTCTCACCGCCAGTACTCACCGAGACAATCTCGGTCTCGCTGTGATACTGCGCCGCATGGCCGAGCAGCGCGGCAGTGGTGAGATCCTGATAAATCATCGGTGACGGCATGGCGGGGTCTCCTTTACAGACATCCGGCGGAATCGAGGGGCGCGGCGCGATCGTGCGGGCGCCTATTGAATCTGGTCTACATTTGCCGGTCTGCACAAAAAAACGTACAGAAATCAGCGGTCACGCACAAAATAGAGTGGGAAATGGTTCAGAAAGGAAAAGACAAACTCATGACCGGAAGATCATTACTCAGAGAGCGTATCGCCCGACT
>PPYF01029521.1_pt1 | contig 11964 bp, 15 predicted proteins | sample 1559871 | NCBI WGS metagenome assembly PPYF01 (sample SAMN08240021, study PRJNA423297) | Human gut metagenome, whole genome shotgun sequencing project. | reverse complement strand
CCCTCATAGTAGTGCTTGACAGCGCTGCGTACGCTGATAAGCATAACGCCCAACAGCAGTGCTGCCAGAACTGTATAACCGCCCATCGGCAGCTTGTCCATTTCAGCGTAGCCGCTGACAGACAGCAGACCGAGGAATGACAGCCCGGCGATGATTCCGTTGATGCGATTCATTTTGTAAACACCTCCTGCAGTTCCTCCATGGGGATACGCAGGAACCGAACGATACGGCCCAGCTCCCCAAGTGTCAGCTTTTCAATGTCCTCCATCCGGCGGTACAGCGTCGGCGCGGACACACAGCCCATCGCAGCCGCAAGTTGTGTGTAGCTCTTGATTTTCGCAATCACCATATACTTGCGGATTAAGCCAATGAGCAGGTTTTTCTTTTTCTCGCTCATGTTCTCACCTCGCTTTCTTGATCTTCGTTGCCCCTCCCCTGCCAGTATGATATACTGGAAGCCGAAAGGAGGGATCGTTAATGACTTTCAAGGATTCTATCGACTTTCACAATCGCGTTGCTGAGTTGGATTCTTTTCGCCTGTCTGATGAAGACAAGGAAGCTCTACACAGAAGCTTGTCTGATCCAACCGGTCTCAAGCCTTTTCTTGAGCAGCAGATTGAGCAGAACGACCAACACACTGAGCAAATCGAGCACTTAAAAGCAGCTCTGCAAAAGCAGATTGAGCAGAATGATACGCACACCCAGCAAATTGAGCAGCTTCAGGCAGCTTTACAAAAGCAGATACTCGACGCTGAAGAAGAATGTCGTCTGCGCGAAACAGCCGATAAAGAAGAACATCAATTCACATTAAAATGGAATCGTATCAATCTTACTGTTGCGATTGCCGGGGTTCTATTCGGTCTTGCCGGATTTGTTGTCGGACTGCTTGCGTTGCTCGCAACGCATTAACGCAATCTGATAAACCACGCTGCACGTGCCCCAGCCCAAAGCAAAGGCTGACAGACACAGCGCAATGATTTTTAAGGTCATGTTCCCACCTCGCTTTCTTATGTATCCTCGTTGCCCCCTCCACGGTCTATGTGGTATACTAGAAGGCGAAAGGAGGAAAAAGTCATGTTATACGGTAAAAGTCGCAAGGTGTTGAAGGCACTGCAGTTTTTATGTAAAGATACTGGATATACCTCATTAGCAGACGTCCTTGTTTACCTAAATAACCATATCTTGTCTGAAGATTTCGATGGCTGCATTGCGCTGCTCGAACAAGAAGGCTTAATTAAGACACCCACAGAAGAATACGGTATTCCCAGATATGAATTGACTCACCTTGGCAAACACTATTCCGAGTTCAGGCGTGCCCAAATCGCCCGTTTCTTCATGAGCAGTATTGTCGTACCGATCGTTGTGGCTCTCATCACAACCATCATAACGAGTGCAGCCATAAAGTAACCGCAACACTGGTTGCGCAGCTCACTACCGCAGACACTATCAGCTCGATAGTGTCTTTTTTCATCCACGGGATTTTCATTTCCCTCACCTCGCTTTCTTGCGAATCTTTAGTTTTCTAAAGCCGCTCTGCAAAAAAAATAGTCGGGGATTTTCGACAGCGGAATATTCAGCTGCTCGCAGACCGACAGAATTTCCTCCTGCCGAAAATCGCGTTTGTTGTTCAGCGACAGGTTCATCGAAGTCGCGCTGATACCGATTTTCTCTGCCAATGCATCCTGCGTGAACCGCTTTTCGCGCATTCTGCCCAGCAGCTTGTTGTAATCGTACTGCTCCATTGTTCTCACCTCCTTCGGCTTGTCTTTATGATAGCACTTTAGATTTCTAATGTCAACAGTTTTCTAAAGTTTTTCTTGCAAATTCTAAAGTTTTGTGATACAGTATCCTTAACAAAGGAAGTGATGCACAAATGCCAGAGTTCAAAGAACGATTAGATGAAGCAATGCGCATTAGAGATATATCTGCTGCGGAATTATCCCGTATATCAAAAGTAAATGAAGGTGCAATCAGTCAGTACCGTGCCGGTAAGTATAAAGCCTCTCAGCGCAGCTTAGATAAACTTGCTCGTGCGCTGAATGTCAGCATACCGTGGCTAATGGGTGCTGATGTGCCGATGACGGACGAACCCACCGCGCCGTCTCTCCCCTCCCCCGCCATCACCGAGGACACAATAACCTTCCCGATCGTGACCAGCGTGGCCGCGCACTATGACAGCGTATCGACGGACGAGAGCGCGACCGGCGAGAAGATCGAAGTGCCGCGCGCCTACCTCAAAGGCCGGAAAGCCGAGGACTTCTGTGCGATGCGCGTGCGCGGCGACAGTATGTATCCCGATTTCCGCAACGGTGACATTGTACTGGTGCTCAAGCAGTCAACCATGAACCACAGCGGCGAAATCGGCGTGATCAGCTACGGCGATGACGAAATGACGATCAAGCGCATTAACTATGTGGACGGCGAGGACTGGCTCGAGCTTGTGCCGCTCAACAACCTGTATCCGCCCAAGCGCATTGAAGGCGTAGACCTGGAAAGCTGCCATATCATCGGCATCCCGCGTGTACTGATACGCGAATTCTAAATAAAAAATCCCCATTCACTGATAGAACCGTGAACAGGGATAATACGAATAAAAAAGGAGGCTTATCTATGCCAAAAGAAAAACCTATCAAGGAAGTTATTCACGCCAAAGATACCGAAATCGCGGTATTGTCCTATGCACACTCGGATGATTACATCTCTTTGACGGATATTGCCAAGCATAAGAACCCAGAATTTCCTGCTGATGTTGTGAAAAACTGGCTACGAATTCGCAGTACAATTGAATTTCTCGGACTGTGGGAAGAATTAAACAACCCTAATTTTAACATGGTCGAATTCGACCAGTTTAAGAATGATGCTGGGTCAAATGCATTTGTACTTTCTCCACAGAAGTGGATCAAATCCACAAACGCTATCGGCATGGTATCCAAATCCGGACGCTATGGCGGTGGAACATTTGCGCACAAGGACATCGCTTTTGAATTTGCCTCGTGGATTTCTCCGGAATTCAAACTCTATGTCATCAAGGATTACCAGCGCCTAAAAGATGATGAAAACCACCGTCTCGCACTCGACTGGAGCGTAAACCGTGTTCTTGCGAAAACGAATTATCGTATTCATACAGATGCCATCAAAGCAAACCTCATTCCACCTGAACTACCTAAAGAACAACAGCGCTTTGTCTATGCTGACGAAGCCGATGTGCTGAATGTAGCGTTGTTTGGAATGACCGCCAAGCAATGGCGTGCTAAGAATCCAGAACTCAAGGGCAATATGCGTGATTACGCTTCTATCGAGCAACTGCTAGTCTTGGTCAACCTCGAAACGATGAACGCCCTCCTTGTCGAGCAGGGCAAGTCGCAAGACGAACGAGCGCACTTCTTGAACCAGCAGGCCATCAAACTGATGCGTAAGATTAGCCATGATAAAGGTGCTCGCGATCTGCAGCAGCTTAACAATGCACCGCAGCTTCCCTCAAAATAAAATCCCACCCACGGCACTACCGTAAGTGGGAATGTATCTTTATCATGCTGCTGCACTGTACCGCAGCGTGTACTTCTTGCCTCGATATTCAAAGCCATCTGGGTACTCGTGGCGTTCCAGCCACAGGCGTACCTTGGCAACGACTGACTTCGTGTACTGCACGTTCGTTCCGGCGTGGCCGCTGACGGCGCTCTGGAATGGCGCAAGCTCTTTTTCCTCGGGCAGTACATCTACCTGCGCGATGATTGCGGAGATTGCGTGTGCGTGCGGTTTGCCCGATCGGGACAGAACGCCGAGCTGCATAGCGATCGCAGTCGCATCGAACAGCTGCTTGTTCAGCGTTACGCCCTCCAGCGGGATTTCCACACCCACCGGCGCGTACAGGCTCTTCATGGCAACAGCGACGAACTGCGGCGCCATACCGGCCTCTTTTAGTGTCTGGCGGATAATGCGTGCCGCGCTGTTGACCTCGCCGAGCCGCTTCTGCGATACCTTCGGCGCCGTGTACTCGCCGTGCTTGCGGATTGCAGGCAGCACTTCGGACGTTACCCAGCGCTTGAACGCTCTGGCCGTCGGCAGTTTGCTCAACAGGATCAGGCTGTACAAGCCGGATTCGTTGATGATGGTCAAATCCTGTGCTCCGCCAAGGGTGTCACATTTCGTTACCCCCTTGTCCTCATCGTCCACATGGTCAATGATGGCTTTACGCGGATTGGTGTAGCCCAAAATCTCTGCTATGTCCTTGCCGACGAACCACGGCTCGCCGTCCTTGTTCAGCGTGCGGACCTCGCCGAACTGGTCATTTGCGAAAATCTGAATTTCTTTGATGTCACTCCCGTTACAGGGAGCGTGGATTGAAATTTTGCTCATAGCATTCCTTTCGTCCATAGATGGAAAGGAGCGGCGGGAACATACCCCGCCATGCTTTACTCCAATGCTGTCCCTCATTTCGAGGTGAGCGCTCTTGCAACCGGTGATATTATTATCTCAAATGAGCAGCAATACCGCAAACCCGATTTTCGGCCAAAATTTAGGCTGACCCACAATATTTGCGCCAAATTTGAAAAATCTGTGCGCAAATCCGAAAGAGCTTTTTATATATTTGAGAAATTTTCAGATTTATCGCTGTTTTTCACGATTTTTCTCTTGTTTTCTCACCTTTCATATGAAACAGTCAAAAAAATCCCGCCCACGGGTGGAGCCGTGAGCGGGAAAGAGGGTAGAAAAACTTTGGCCGGTAATTCTACCCTCTTATTGTACTACACTTTAGGAGGTTTAATCAATGGCAACAGCGAAAAAAACGCCGTCAGGCAAATGGCGGTGTCTTACCTATATCGGCACAGATGCACAAGGTAAGCGGCAATACAAATCTTTCACTGCCAACAGCAAGAAAGAAGCTGAGTTCCAAGCGACTTTGTTTCTGACGAACAAGCGGTATGAGGAAAACAGCATGACCATCTCCAAGGCGGTCGCGGAATACATCGCCAGCAAGGAGAACGTGCTGTCACCGTCCACGATTGAAGGCTACCGCAACGTGGAACGCAACCGTCTGAGCGAGATCGCGGACATTGAGATCGCGGACTTCGACACCATCACCGCCCAGAAGTACATCAATGAGATGGCTCGCAGGCTCTCCGCAAAGAGCGTAGCGAACGCATGGGGACTTGTCGCCGCAGCAATCAAGCAGCAGGCGCCGGAGAAGGTTCTGACCGTCACGCTCCCGTCAAAGAAAAAGCGTGTCCGTGAGCTACCGACCGCAGCCGAAGTCATCGCCGCAGTCAAAGGAACCGATGTGGAGCTGCCTGCGCTGCTGGCCATGTGGCTCAGCCTGCGTATGAGTGAGGTGCGCGGTTTGAAATATAAAGATGTCCGTGACGGCGTACTCACCGTGCGGCGCACCATCCTGACCGTTGACGGGGAACATATCATCCGCGAGCAGAACAAGACCTATGAGAGCACTCGACGGCTCACGCTGTCCCCTTATCTGGAGGAGCTGATCGGCACCGGCGCTCCCGATGACTTTATTATTCCTATGACCGGCGAAACGATCTACAAGCACTTCGTCCGCGCGATCGAGGCCGCAGGGCTGCCGCATATGCGCTTCCACGACCTGCGCCATCTGTCCGCCTCTGTGCTCGTATCACTCGGTATTCCCAACCTGTACAGCCGTGAGCGCGGCGGCTGGTCTACCGACAGTATTCTGGAAAGCGTCTATCAGCATACGTTCTCTGCTGACCGTGCAGCCGTTGATACGAAGGTAAATGACTATTTCGAGGGACTTTTGAATCTCAATCTGTAAGGCCGTGTTATACTCTGAACAAACTAAACCCATGCAACACGAAATGCAACACAACCCTTGAAAACGTCAGCTATACCGTCATCGGACAGGGCTTCAACTCCCCTCGGCTCCACCAAAACTAACACAAAACCGACGGTTAATACCGTCGGTTTTGCTGTTTTATCGGTGTATTGCAACTTTTATAGAATACGATGTCGCACGTGTAGCCTTTTGTAGCCATTGACATGGTGCGGATAAAGTGATATTCTCATCGTGAGGTGAGGATAATGGCATACGGCAGTATCACACGACGCGGTGAAGCGTTTCGAGTTTGCTTTGATTATGGTAAAGATAGTTCAGGCAAACGCGTTCGCCAATACCAGACCTTTGCGACAAAGAAAGAGGCAACACAGGCACTCAATGCACATAAGGTCAAAATGGATCAGGGTACTTATGTTCTTCCAAGCGAGTATACCTTTGCGCAGTGGCTTGATTACTGGTACAAGGACATTATCCTGCCGCAGATTGAGGAAACGACGGCGTACGGCTATCGTGGCATGATCAAGAATTACCTTAAGCCGGAGCTTGGAAAAATCAGACTGCAAAAGCTGACAGCACGCGATATTCAGCGGTATTACACGTGGCTGATGAACGAAAAGGGGCTGTCGTCGAATACGGTCATCAAGCACCATAACCTGCTCACGAATGCGTTGAATGCAGCGGAAAGACAGGAGTACATCACAAAAAATCCAATGCGTGCGGTATCGCCTCCGAAAAAACGTCAGCACGAAGCGAAATTCTACACGCCTGAGCAGCTGGGAGTTTTGCTGGACAAAGTGGCAGGAACGCGGCTCGAACTGCCGGTGTATATCTGTGCCTACCTCGGACTGCGGCGCGGCGAGCTGTGCGGTCTGCGGTGGAGTGATGTTGATCTTGAGCACCAGACCATCACGATTGAGAATACGCGCACGCAGGCGGGTAAAAAGGAAATTGAGAAGGGCACGAAAACGGCGTCCTCGACGCGCACGCTGTACCTACCGGATACGCTGTGCGATATGCTGAAGGCGGCGAAGGAACGTGAACAGGAGTGCAAAACAGCGTATAAGAATGCGTATGACGATAATGATTATGTGGTCGTGATGGAGGACGGCAAGCCGTTTCGACCAAATTATCTGTCTGAGCTGTTCAGCAAATTTCTCGCAGATAACGACTTGCCTAAGATTGTTCTGCATGAGCTGCGACATACCTTTGCTTCTCTCTCCAATCAGGCTGGTATTCCCTCCTTTAATATAGGAAAAGCACTCGGGCATTCGACGCCTGCAACGACACAGAAAATATATACGCACCTGCTCGATCGTACGCATACGCAGGCAGTCGAGGGCGTGGCGGCCATCGCAGATGAGGCGCGGCGCAAGGCAGGAAAAAGCTATCTGCTTCAGTTGGCAGCCGCACTTATCGATGAGATTGGGGTATGGGATCCGATGAAATTTGGCAGCTGCAATGAGTATATAGAAGAAATCCAGACGATCGGCAAACAGCTGACACCTCAGACGGACGCTGCTGCAATGGGACATATGTTGTACGAGACGTTTCGGGCCTCCTTCGGCACCCGCTCGTTCCGGTGCACACTCGAGGAGTGCGAAGAGGTGGCAGAGCGGGTTATTCGGAGAGTGCATTGCTAACGGTAAAACAAAAGACAATGATGTGTTATATATAAAATTTCATGTGCAATGGAGGCAGAGTAATGGATATACCAAAGTTATTCAGTTAATCGATGAGGAAAACTTGAAATAAATACTGCGGAGATGTTGAGTATGCGTTATTGATTGTGCTTAAAATTTCGCGTCAGGCATGATATAATAAGGTAAAGCAAAGGCGGTGAGCAAGTGGCGGATTATACAATCAAATTATATGACGAAGAACTGCTGTCTTTTACAGCGAAAAAGTTCTTAGACGAAATTGTGATCAGCAATATTCGGGAGAATGACAGCCGCAGGTCTGTATTCCCGATCGACCTCGAGCCGACGGCAGACAGCATTCTTCATTGGCTGCGCCGACGGGTCATTCCGAAAAATCGTGCATTTGTCGGTGAGATACTGCATTCGCTTGGCCTTCGGCCGAACGATGTGCTAGGTATTATCGACGTCTGCAAGGGACTTTCGCTGAATGACAGCTACTGGGTGACGCCTGCCGGTTTTGCAGGTTTGTTTGCGGATTACAACCTTTATGAAAATCCTTTTTCGGAAGTGCTGTCCATGGTGGCATACACCGGCTACGGCTCATCGGATAAGGCGTTTACGACCTCGCCGGAGCTGACGACAGACGGTATGCTGCCCAAAGCGTGGCGCAGCGTGAATGGCGGTATTTATCTGTATAAAGGCGGCAGTTCCGGAGCGGCAAATGCGGGAAACGAGCCGTATGCGGAGTATTATGCGGCGCAGATTGCGGACTTTTCGACCACGGACTGGGACTGTTTGCGCAGGCGTTCAGTACGGAATTGCAGTCGGCAGAGGCACTCTTCGAGTACGCAAACAGATTTTCGCCGTTCTACGATAACATCTCGGTTAAGGATATCTGCGAGTTCGCAATCGGCAAAAAGCAGGTGCACCAGCTACAGCGATTGATCGATTTCCACTTCACAAAGCACCCGCTGTATAACTGGTCCGATGAGCGGATGCACATTACCGAGCAGTGTATTCAACGTCGTGCGATCCAGCTGTATAATCTGGCGAAAAAGTAAAAAAACACCGGGCATGCAGTGCTGCCCGGTGTTTCGTCAGATGTCGATTAGACGGCGTTTTCCTCTGTATCTTCGGAAACAGAGTTATTCTCGCGGTATGCATTGATCTGGCTGAGTTCCGTCCGCAGACGGCGGTTCAGCCAGTCGATGAGCGCATCGCGGGGGATGATAATACGGCGGCCAAGGTGGAGCTTCGGGAAATCAGGATCCCGAAGGAGTTCATACACGCCGCTACGGGACAGAGGGAAAATCTCCATCAGGTCGTTAGCGGTCAGCATCTCGGGCTTGTCTTTAATTGAGTTAAAAAAGTTCATACAAGGTACCTCCTTAAAAATTATGCTTGCAGTTGCTGCAATGGTGGCAGGGTTTCCCTTTCGGCTGTCCGAAGTAGCTGCGCAGTTGCTGCGCAAAGCACTCGCCGCTTGAGAGAAACTCTCGTAGTTGCAGCAATTTTCTGTACTTTTTGCCGGAACGACCGACAATGAGCGCATTCGTATTAAAATCCGATTTGTGCCACAGCACAAGACAGCGCGCCTTTTTACCATCACGTCCGGCACGTCCGGTTTTCTGCCAGTAGTCCTCAATGCTCAGCGGCATAGACATATGGACAATGAGCCGGATATTCGACTTGTCCACACCCATGCCGAACGCTGACGTCGCCACGATGACAACGCGTTTTTTGCTCCGAAATCGGTGCTGTATGCGCTGTTTTTCGGAACGAGACAGCTCGGCACAGAACGCCTCAGCAGCATATCCTTTGCGCCGCAGCCAAGCGGAAACGTCATGCACCTGCTTGACAGTGCTACAGTAGACGATGACGCTGCCGTCCTTGCCGTAGTCCTTGAGAATGTTCTTTAGGCGCAAGTAGCGCTCCTTCTGAATCAAATCGGAAACGGTTAAGTCGGTGCCGATTTCAACTGCCAGTTGGCGGATTTCGGGGCGATCGACCGATCCGCAGACGCGAACAGGATCACGCAGGTGCAGGGACTTACGGACGTGCTTTTCAGCATCGGGTGCCAGCGTTGCGGTGCAGGCGGCTACGACCGGACGCTTGTCCAAATGCTGGATAAAAGTTCCGATTTTGTCGTATGCAGGGCGGAATTCTCCGCCCCACTCGACAAGGCAGTGACATTCATCGACGGCGAGAAAGCCGACGCTAACTGCGTTTAACGCCTGGAAAACTCTGCTTTTCTCGAGCTGCTCCGGCGTGGTGAGCAGACAATCCACAGTCCCCTGTTGGACTTTGGATAAGACCGACTCAAACTGAGCAGCAGACAGGTCTGAGTTGAGCAGCTCGACACGTAGCCCGAGCGCTTTCATGCGGGTGAGCATGTCAGCTTGCAGGGCGCGTAGCGGCTCAATCTGCACATGCACGCCGCGCTCGGGATGTAGGAGTTTTGCGCCCAGGATAGCCTCGCTTTTGCCTCCACCGGTACTGACAGTCAGCAGGCAGTCATGCCCAGCGGACATAGCAGAGATGGCAGCAATCTGATGTGAGCGGAGCTCGGAGAAACCAAAACGCCTGCACAGGACCGTCTGCTCGGCAGCGGTGATTTCAGTGACCGGAGCATCGAAAGCCATCTTCGCGCTCCTCATTTTATTGCCCATGGTGCGCTGTTTCCTCTGCGGTGCGTGCGCCCGTCATCGAAATCTGCGGAGCAGCAATACAAGTAAAGCGTTGCTGCTCGCGATTTGCGAAGGTGATCGGGTCGCTTTTGTGCGAAACGAGATGATTTTCCTTCAATTTCAGTATGAAATCGTCAAATTCTGCGTGCTCAATTCTGGTTCGTGCCATCAGCGATTTAGCGGAAAACGCTAGCACCGTAGCACCGCCCAGTTTGTGTAAAAATGCACCGTTGTGCTTATTGGTGAAGGCGAGAGCCTCGGCTTTGGTACGCGGTTTCTCGCAAATCCAGTCCTCTTCACCAGTCAGGCTGCGGAGCGTTTGCAGCGCCTTAGCGTAGCGATCGGCACGATCGTCGCGAAGTCGAACACGTGCAGCGTCCGAGCTGCGGAACAACTCAAGGCAGCGGAAACGCGCATCGTAGAGTGAAAACAAAGCTTCAACGAGCGCGTAGTGCGCGTTCTGAAACCACGCGGACGAATACGGGATGAAACTTGCCTCGCCGCTGCGGCAGAACTCTTCCCAGCCGCGCTGCATTGCCTCGAAAAGCGTGGTGCGAAGGCTGAATGTTGTAGCCACAAATTTGCGGATTACGCGCAGCTCCTCGTCGGAAAAACGCAGGTTTCGGACATCGATTTCAACACAAGTGCGGTTACTCCAGACAGTGCTGCCGGCAAGAACGATGAGGTTTTCGTAGCGCGAGGACAGCACTTCTCCCCGAGCTTCAATGCGCTGCACATCATCGAGCAGCGCCTGTGCAAAGGTGGGCTTTTCATAGCAGAGCAATCCGGCGTTGCGAGCGGTGCGCCAAGTCTGATAGTCGGTTTTGCTGCCGAGGATGTAGACCGGAACATCGCGACCGGTTGCGCTGACGGCCAGATTTGCAGATTTGAAGACTCGGCGCAGCTCATCCAAATCGTCCGACGATTTGGTTCGCAGAACAAAAGCGAAATTCGGTGAAATCGCTGCTGGAAGGACATGGTACAGGTTGCAAATCAGCAGCAGGTCAAGAAGCTGCAGTCGATCGCTTCCCATACCCTCAAGCACCTCAAGGTCAGCTGAGTTGAGCCTGCCAGACGCTTGCAGACATTTTGTTGCAGCTTCGTTGGCGGCTGTTTCTCGCGTCGTTGCGCAGTCTACGTTCTGTCGCGAGTACGAGCAGTGTGGAGAGAAATAACGTTCGCACTTGCTGAGTACGCGCCACTCCTGCTCGTTGCCGATCTGCGGGAAAAGGCGGTAGAGCGGCGTGCGGCAATCGCTGCGCACAAGCAACAGGTACAGCTCGTTTTGCTCTCTTTCGTATACGATTCGCAGGATAAACAATGTATCATGCACGCGGATTTCGCCCGCTCGTAAGCAGAGTGCTGGGACGCGGATACCGTTCTCATCGCAGCAAAAACCTTTCTTATTGATACGGATTTTGCCGAATTGCTTTGTGCGCAGTTCGTGAATGAGCTCACGAAGTACTTGTTCGAGATTGTAGTCCGGCGAGATTTTCTGAATCAGAAATTCCTCCGGCGCGGTGACGGACAGCTGGCCGAGAAGAATCTGCCAGAACGTGGTTAATAGTCTTAACAGTTTTTTCATAATGGGCACTCCTTATATTCCTAGATGTTGCGTGCCGACGGTTGCGCTGCCGCCGGGCTTGCCAATCGATGTGCTCCCAGTATAGCAAGAAGTCTGGATGGACAACAGCGTTTGGCGCACCGAATACCGCAATCAAGAAGGAATATTTTTCGAAATTTCATTTATGGAAACCGATTACATCTAACATAATTGGTGAATATGTACAAGATATAAAGATAGAATATGTGCAATATTTATTTTGTGTTGCAC
>PPYF01270116.1_pt1 | contig 11966 bp, 10 predicted proteins | sample 1559871 | NCBI WGS metagenome assembly PPYF01 (sample SAMN08240021, study PRJNA423297) | Human gut metagenome, whole genome shotgun sequencing project. | reverse complement strand
CCTTACTATAAACGTAGGGGCCGGGCATGCCCGGCCCGCGGCTTTGCGTGGCCGTCCGATAACGGGCGGCTGCTTTTCTGTTGCGGGCGGGGCATGCCCCGCCCCTACAAAAAGGCTTCCCCCTCGGGGCTGCGCCCGCAGGCGCGTGTCGGAGCGCAACCGCCGCAGGCGGCTCTTAGCGCGGAGACTGAAGCTGTCCGCGAAGCGGACTGATGAGGGGCGGGGTTCCCAATACAGCCCGGTAACGGGATGGCGGGGCAAGGCTGCCCCTCATCCGGCCTCGGTCGGAGCCTCGGCCACCTTCCCCCATAGGGGAAGGCACGTAATTTTTAGTTTTCAGCCGGATTTTCAGAGGGTTCGGAATATGCCTCCGGCGGGAAGGTGTAGCGGCCACGGTATTTCTCGTAGCGGCGCTCAAACTTCACGCTGCCGCCGTGCTTGACGTTGGCAAGATATTCGTGGGTGTCGAACTTGTCCTCCGCGACCTCGATCATGGCCACCGCAATGTTCGAGCAATGGTCGGCGATACGCTCGTAATTCGTCAAAAGATCGTCCAGCACAAAGCCGTACTCAATCGTGCAGACACCGGCCTGCAGACGTGCGATGTGGCGGGTCTTGACCTCGCGCACCAGGCCGTCCACGACCTGCTCCAGCGGCTCGATCTTGCCGGCGGCGTAGGTGTCGCACTTCTGGAACGCATCCACCGTGCGGTTGACGATGTCCTGCACGGCGGCCTCCAGCACGGACAGGTCATTCAGCGCTTCTTCGCTGAATTTGATGTCCTTATCGCGGATCTCCCGCGCCGTTTTGATAATGTTCACGGCGTGGTCGGAGACGCGCTCAAAGTCGCCGATGGTGTGCAGCAGCGTGTTGACGGAGCGGTTATCCTCCACGGACAGATGCTTGGCGCTCAATTTGACAAGGTAGGTGCCCAGCACGTCCTCATAATGGTCAACGGCGTCCTCTTTGCGCAGGACTTCGTCCGCGATGGCGTCATTCCAGACGCGGGTGGTGGACATGGCCTGCAAGAGCGAGGTGCGGCAGATCTCGGCCATATCGCCGCCGGTCAGCATGGCGCGGCCCACGGCCACGGACGGCGTAGTCAGCAGACGCTCGTCCAGCAGGGTGTTCTCCTGCTTCGTGTCGGACGGGGAGTCGGGCACGGTCAAAATGGCCAGCTTTTCCAGCAGGCGGTTGAACGGCAGCAGAATAGCTGTCGTTACTACGTTAAAAATTGTGTGTACGATGGCGATGCCGAAGGTGTTGGCCGTATCGTTGAAGAAGGCAAAACCGATCAGCGCGTTCAGCCCGTAGAACCCGCACAGGAAGAGGATCGTGCCGATAACGTTAAAATAGAGATGGACGAAGGCGGTGCGCTTTGCGTTCTTGTTTGCACCCGCCGAGGAGATCAGCGCCGTGACGGTGGTGCCGATGTTCTGGCCCATGATGATGGGCACGGCAGTGGAGTAGGTGACCGCGCCGGTGCTGGTCAGGGCCTGCAGGATACCGACGGACGCCGACGAGGACTGCAAAACAGCCGTCAGCACCGCGCCCGCAATGACGCCGAGAATCGGGTTTTTGAAGCTGAGGAACAGCTCCATGAACCACGGCTCGTCGGCCAGCGGGGACATGGCATGGGACATCGTGTTCATGCCGGCCATCAAAATGGCGAAGCCCAGCATAATTTTACCAACGCCGCGCTTGCGGTCCTTGCCAATCATATACATCCAGATGCCGATAAAGCCGAGGATCGGGCTCCAGGCATTGGGGTTCATCATCTGGGTGAGGAAGCTGTCACCCTCGAGGCCGGACAGCGAGAGCAGCCAGCCGGTGACGGTGGTGCCGACGTTTGCGCCCATAATGACGCTGATGGCCTGGTGCAGCTCCATCAAACCGGAGTTGACGAAGCCGACAGCCATAACGGTGGTGGCACCGCTGGACTGAATGACGGCAGTGACGGCCATGCCGAGCAGCAAACCGCGGATGGGGCTGCTGGTCATGGTGGACAGAATGCCCTGCAGCTTACTGCCGGCGGTCTGTTCCAGAGCTTTCCCCATCAGGTCCATGCCATACAAAAACATGGCAATGCCGCCCATCAGGGTGAACACATTAAAAATGGTCATCCGGTGTTACACATCCATTCTCTTATTGAGTTTTACACTATACCGCCTTCTATTATAATGTATGCGCCGCAGGTACACCACCACGGGAAAGCTCGCAAAGAAAACTGCCGCTGTTTCGACGCAGCGGACCCGCGACTTAGGGGCTGCACGCCCCTAAGAACCCCAATAAGGAAGTCGGAAGGGGCGGGGGCTAAACGGACGCAGTATTACTGTCCGTTCTTAACGCCCCCGCCCCTTCCTCCACCTTAAACTCGGGTGTTCCCCCGAACCCCCGCAGGGGGAAGAAAAGGCCCCCTTGTCAAAGGGGGCTGGCCGCGTTAGCGGCCTGGGGGATTCCGACGGGCTTTGCGTGGCCGCCCGTTACACCCGCAGACGGCCAGGAATCCCTCCGCCTCGCTTGCGCTCGGCACCTCCCTTTGACAAGGGAGGCTTTGCCGGGCCTTACGTTACCGCCCGTAAACGGTCACTCCCTCCCTTTCCCCAAACTTTACAAACTTTACACGCTCTACACAAAACCTGCCCCCTCTTTGCAAAACCTTTACCGCGATTGTACCGTACTATGGTCGAAACCGGCGCAAAACCGCGGTACAATTAGCTTGCTTCCGGTGAAGCACTGGCAAAACATCCAAACTATACCACATAAATTTGGGAAAAAGGGAGAATACACACATGAAACGTACTTCTGCAATTGCTGCCGTTACCGCTGCTGCGCTGGCTCTGAGCCTGGCTGCCTGCGGCTCTGCCGATTCCGCCGCTGCTTCCTCTGCTCCTGCAGAGAGCACCGCCGCTTCCACCGAGGCTGCCTCCTCCGAGGCCGCTCCTTCTGAGGCTGCCCCTGCCGGTGACTTCGACGCCGACCAGGACATCACGGTCATCTCCCGTGAGGACGGCTCCGGCACCCGCGGCGCCTTCATCGAGCTGACCGGTGTCGAGGAGAAGAACGCCGACGGCAAGAAGGTCGATAACACCACCGAGGCCGCCGCCATCCAGTCCAGCACCAACGGCGTCATGACCGCCGTCGCCAACGATGAGACCGCTATCGGCTACATCAGCCTCGGCTCTCTGAGCAATGACGTCAAGGCTGTCACCGTCGGCGGCGTCGAGGCCTCCGCCGAGACCGTCAAGGACGGCAGCTACGTTCTGTCCCGTCCGTTCAACATCGTCACCAACGGCGACGCGACGGACCCCGTGGCCGTCGATTTCATTGCCTACTGCCTGAGCAAAGACGGCCAGGCCATCGCTACCGACAACGGCTACATCGGTGAGGACGGCGCGGACTTTACCTCCGCCCAGCCCGAGGGCAAGATCGTCGTCGGCGGTTCTTCCTCCGTCTCTCCGCTGATGGAGAAGCTGATCGAGGCTTACAAGACCGTCAACCCCAACGCCGAGCTGGAGCTCCAGACCACCGATTCCACCACCGGCGTCTCCGGTGCGCTGGAGGGCACCTACACCATCGGCATGGCCAGCCGTGAGCTGAAGGACTCCGAGGTCGAGGGAGGCGCCAAGGCTATCGTCCTGGCGCTGGATGGCATCGCCGTCGTCGTCAACCCCGGCAACACCACCGACGACCTGACCGTTGACCAGATCAAGGGCATCTACACCGGCGAGCTGACCACCTGGACGGATGTGCAGTAAAGTATAGCGGCACCGTAGGGGCGGGGCATGCCCCGCCCGCAGCGTACCCGTGACCGCGCGGTTATGGGAAGGCTGCGGGCCGGACATGTCCGGCCCCTACCTCGCAATGCAATAGAAAGCAAGCTACAAAGGCCAACGGCCCGGAGCGGTCAAGACCGCTCCCTACAAAGCACCCGTGAACGGCAATTTGTAGGGAGGTGCGGGGTTGTGAGCGTGGAGCGAACAATGTTTGCCCCCCAGGGGCAAACAACCGCATGAGCGAGCCAGCTTCGCTGGCTGGCGGCGCTCGTTGTGCGCCGCCAAGCGGTCTTGACCCCTCCGCGTATCAGAAGGCGTTCATGTAAGGAGTATAGGAAAATGACCTCCAAGCTAAAAGAAGGCGTTATGCAGGGTGTGTTCACTCTCTGCGCCTGATCTTCGGCATCCTGCCGATGATCCTGGGCAGCATCTACGTCACGGCGGGGGCTATCCTCGTCGGCGTGCCCATCGGCCTGCTGACGGCCATCTACATGTCCAAGTTCGCGTCGCCCCGCATCAATAAGGTCATGCTCCCGGCGGTGCAGCTGCTGGCCGGCATCCCGTCCGTCGTCTACGGCTTCTTCGGCATGATCGTGCTTGTGCCCGCCGTGCAGGCCATGGTCAAGTCGCCGTTCTTCAAAACCGTGCTCCACGTCAAGAGCGGCAAGGGCATGAGCCTGTTTACCGCCGCCGTGCTGCTGGGCATCATGATCCTGCCCACCATCATCACGGTCAGCAAGACGAGCCTCGACGCCGTGCCCGACAGCTACTACGAGGGCAGCCTTGCCCTTGGCGCGACGCATGAGCGCAGCGTGTTCTACGCCGTGCTGCCCGCCGCAAAATCCGGCGTGCTGTCGGCGGTCATCCTCGGCATTGGCCGCGCCATCGGTGAGACGATGGCTGTCGTCATGGTCGCGGGCAACCAGACCTGGATGCCCAAGGGTCTGTTCCAGGGCCTGCGCACGATGACCTCGAACATCGTCATCGAGATGGGCTACGCCGCCGACCTCCACCGCGAGGCGCTGATCGCCACCGGCGTTGTGCTGTTCGTATTCATCCTGCTTATCAACCTCTGCTTCAGCCTTGTGAAAGGGGGTAAGGACTATGCCTGAGATCGCCGCAGCGCAAACAGCCGCCGATATGACCTACGCAAAACCGCATGCGTTCATGCCCACCGGCGGCAGCAACCGCCGCGCCGCCCGTATGCAGGCCGCCGCGCTGCGCTGGCTTGTGTGCATGGCCGCCCTGCTGACCGCCGCGGTGCTGGTGTTCCTCATCGGCTACATTCTGGTCATGGGCATCCCCAATTTGAAGCCCGAGCTGTTCGCCTGGGAGTATAACTCCGAGAACGTCTCGCTGACGCCCGCGCTCATCAACACGGTGCTGATGACCGCCTTCTCGCTGGCGATCTCGACGCCGCTGGGCATCTTTGCGGCCATCTGGCTGGTCGAGTACGCCCACCGCGGCAGCAAGCTGGTCAAGGTCGTGCGCGTCACCACCGAGACGCTGCAGGGCATCCCGTCCATCGTCTACGGCCTGTTCGGTATGCTGTTCTTCGTCACCAAGCTGCACTGGGGCTATTCGATGATCGCCGGTGCGTTCACGCTGGCCATCATGGTTCTGCCCGTCATCATGCGCACGACGGAGGAGGCGCTGATCGCAGTGCCCGACTCTTACCGCGAGGGCAGCTTCGGCCTCGGCGCGGGCAAGCTGCGCACGGTGTTCACGATCGTGCTGCCGTCCGCCATGCCCGGCATTTTGTCCGGCGTCATTCTGGCCACGGGCCGCATCGTCGGCGAGACCGCCGCGCTGATCTATACCGCAAGCTCTGTGGCAAAGATCCCGTCCAGCGTGTTCAGCTCCACCCGCACCCTGGCCGTACACATGTACCTGCTCTCGAACGAGGGCCTGTACATCGGCCAGACCTACGGCACGGCAGTGGTCCTGCTGGTGCTGGTGCTGGTCATCAACGGCCTGTCCGGGCTGGCAGCCGGGAAGCTGGCAAAACGGTAAAGGGCAATGCACCGGTAGGGGCCGGGCGGCAGACACCGGCTGCCCGGAGGGGTCAAGACCCCTCCCTACGATTCGCCGTTCACGGGTGCCATGTAGGGAGCGGTCTTGACCGCTCCGGGAACCTTCCGTCCGGCAGCCCCTTCCCCGGCGTCGCGCATGCCCGGCCCCTGCCGATACAAGGAACAGCTTTCCGGGTTGATGACGAGCATCGACCCCTATACCGTAGGGGCGGATTCCATATCCGCCCGTGGGAGTATACGGCAGCGCAAACCCCGCGGAGGGGTCAAGACCCCTTCCTACGATTCGCCGTTCACGGGTGGCTTGTAGGGAGCGGTCTTGACCGCTCCGGGAACCTTCCGTCCGGCAGCCCCTTCCCCGACGCCGGCCATGCCCGGGCCCTACCGCTACATTGCACAGAGCAGAGATAAAAATGTGAGGTCATTCCATGAACAAATTTGAAGTGCGCAATATGGACCTGTACTATGGCAGCTTCCATGCGCTGAAAAATATCAATATCGACATCCCGGAAAAGGAGATCACCGCGTTCATCGGTCCGTCCGGCTGCGGCAAATCCACGTTTTTGAAAAGCCTGAACCGCATGAACGACCTCGTCGAGGGCTGCCGCATCTCCGGCGACATCAAGCTCGACGGCGTGGACATCTACAAGGACAAGATGGACGTCAACGTCCTGCGCAAGCGCGTCGGCATGGTGTTCCAGAAGCCGAACCCCTTCCCGATGTCCATCTATGACAACATCGCCTACGGCCCGCGCACCCACGGCATCCATAATAAAGCGCAGCTGGATGAGATCGTGGAAAGATCCCTGCGCGGCGCGGCCATCTGGGACGAGGTCAAGGACCGCCTGAACAAGAGCGCCCTGGGCATGTCGGGCGGCCAGCAGCAGCGCCTCTGCATTGCGCGCGCCCTGGCCGTTGAGCCCGAGGTCCTGTTGATGGATGAGCCGACGAGCGCCCTGGACCCCATCTCGACGTCCAAGGTCGAGGAGCTGGCCACGGAGCTGAAAGAGAATTACACCATCGTCATGGTCACCCACAACATGCAGCAGGCCGCGCGTATCAGCGATAAGACGGCATTTTTCCTGCTGGGCGAGCTGGTGGAGATGGGCCCGACGGAGCGTGTGTTCGCCACGCCCGTGGACAAGCGCACCGAGGATTACATCTCGGGCCGCTTCGGCTAAGGAGGTACGACAAATGGGTACGAGTGTACGAAAAATGTACGACGCCGAGCTGCTGCAGCTTGACACGATGCTGGCCCGCATGGGCCATGCCGCCGGCGGCGCGATCGAGAGCGCCATGACCGCCCTGCGCACCGGCGACACCGAGCTGGCCCGCAGCGTTATTGCCCGGGACAGCGAAATCGACTCCGCCGAGCATGAGATCGAGCACCGCTGCTTAACGCTGTTTCTGCGCCAGCAGCCCGTGGCGGGCGACCTGCGCAAGGTCTCCACGGCGCTGAAGATGGTCACCGACATTGAGCGCATCGCCGACCAGGCCAGCGACATTGCCGAGATAACGCTCCATCTCCACCCGGACGGCGCGCGCACCGTCGGCGTGCTGGACGACCTGTACGCGATGGGCGACATTGCCCTGCACATGGTCAAGGACGCCATTGCCGCCTACGTGCAGGTGGACCTGTCCGCCGCCGCGCAGGTCATTGCCCGCGACGACGACTGCGACGCGATGTTCAGCCGTATTTCCAAGGAAATTGCGGCCTACATCGCCGCCCACCCCGGCGATGCCGAGACGGCGCTGGACTTATTTATGATCGATAAGTACCTTGAGCGCCTGGGCGACCACGCCGTGAACATTGCGGAATGGGTCGAGTTCCTCAAGACCGGCGTCCACAAATCCCGCAAGATCGTGTAATGCGGGGATAAACAAGCCATTTTCTTATTATTTTCCTATACCAACCAAAACGGGACCTGCCGAAAAGTGGGCCCCGTTTTGGCGTGGAGGGAGGCTTTTTGTAGGGGCCGGGCATGCCCGGCCCGGAGGTCGGCGCGGCCACCCTTTAACGGGCAATCGCCTTTAACGCCGCGGGCCGGGCATGCCCGGCCCCTACCGCGCGGCAGCCCCCGCCCGGCTGCCCGGAGGGGTCAAGACCCCTCCCTACAAGGCACCCGTGAGCGGCAGTTCGTAGGGAGCGGTCTTGACCGCTCCGGGTGCTTTGCGGCAGCGTCAGCTTCCCTGTAGGGGCCGGGCGGCGGCAAAAAAGCAGCCGTCCCTTTCCGGAACGGCTGCTTGCTATCATTTCGCCCCTTTCCCTGCGAACACAACGTAAATCGTTTTGAACAGAATCTTTACGTCGCCCCAGAGGGACCAGTTGTCGATGTAGGCTACGTCGAGCTTGACGACCTCCTCAAAATCCTCGATGTCGCTGCGCCCGCTGACCTGCCACAGGCCGGTGATGCCCGGCTTCATCGACAGGCGGCGCTTGTGGTGGCTCTCGTACTGCTTGTACTCGTCCACCGTCGGCGGGCGGGTGCCCACAAGGCTCATATCGCCCCGCAGCACGTCAAAAAACTGCGGCAGCTCGTCAATGCTGGTGCGGCGGATGAATTTACCCACCTTGGTCACGCGGGGGTCATCCTCCATTTTGAACATCAGGCCGTTCATTTCATTCTGGGCCATCAGCTCCTTCTTGCGGGCCTCGGCGTCCACGTACATGCTGCGCAGCTTGTGGATGTAAAAATACCGCCCGTTGCGGCCCACACGCTTTTGTTTAAAAAACAGCGGGCCGGGGCTTTCGAGCTTGAGCGGGATGGCGACCACCGCGATGATCGGGATGCTGATGATACAGCCGATGACAGCGCCCACCACGTCCATGCAGCGCTTGGCGATCTGGTCGCGCAGCTGCAATTCAACGGTGCCCATCGTGACGATGTTGCCCCCGGCGCAGCGCCCCAGGGAACGGCTCAGCCGCGCGGCGCTCGTCTCGTCGCAGCAGGCTTCCTCAATGCGGTCCAGCAGCGGCAGACGGAAGTGCACGGTCAGGCCCATGCTCTCCATCTCGTCGAGATAGGGGATGAAGCTCTCGCCGCTGTCCATCGGCACATCGACATAGACCTCGTCGAGCGCCTCGCGCCGGATCCAGTCCATGAAGTCGTCGAACGTCGCCTTGACCTCGACGCCGCAGACTCTGGTGGAGATCGCGGCGGGCGTGGCCTCCAGCAGCGAGACGCCCACGACCCGGCGGGACCAGTCCTTTCGGATCTCGGAGATCAGCCGCTCGGCTCGGTCCGACGTTGTGACGACGCCGACGAGCGTCTCCATACCCCAGCTGCGCTGGAACCGGATGAGCAGCCGCTTTAAAATCGCATGGGAGAACGGCAGCAGCACCGCGTTGACCGCGGGCACTGTGACCGCAAAATAACGGGAGTCCAGCATCGTGGCCTTGGCCAGCAGCATGCAGCCTGCGTAAACAAGGCCGAGCGCGATGTTGAACCGGAGGGAAAGGCTGATTTCCTCGTTTTCAGACCGTGTTACGATGTTTTTGTCCTGGTCAAAGAAGAAGAAGGTGACGACGAACGCCACAAACAGCAGGCACAGGGTCTGGAGCCAATCGGTGCTGGTGTAGGGGATCAGCACGCCGAACAGCCCGTCGGTGATGAGCCACGCCAGCAGCACGCTGACGGCCATCGTGAGCAGATCGGCGAAAAATACATAAGCGTATTGCAGCTTTTCGCGTTTACTTGTCATGAAGAAGGAAAAGTCCTCTCTAATAGTTATCTTCTTATTTTACCATAGACAGAGGATATTTTCAACAGAATCCGCAATATCATAACAATTACACAATTTATAGTGGCGCGGCAGGGGAGGTTTCCGCCGCCGCGCACGGGCACGGAGCGGTCAAGACCGCTCCCTACAAACCTCTCGTTATCGTGGCATCGTAGGGAGGGGTCTTGACCCCTCCGCAGAGGTTTCCGCCGCCGCGAGCACCGATTCGTTCTCCCGTCCGACGATCTCGGCCTTTAAAACGTCCTGAATTTCCACCAGACATTCCAGCAGCAGGGGGTTGAACTGCCCGCAGTCGCCGTGCAGGATCATCTGCACCGCGGTGTCCGGTGAGTAGGCGGCCTTGTAGACGCGCTTGCTGACCAGTGCGTCGTAGACATCCGCCATCGAGACGATCTGTGCCGAAATCGGGATGTCGTCCCCGGCCAGGCCGTCGGGGTAGCCGCGGCCGTCCCAGCGCTCGTGGTGCCAGCGGCAGATGTCGTGGGCGGTCTTGACAAGCGCTTCGTTTTTATAGCGGCCCAGATGGTCCAGCATGTTCGCGCCCACAACGGTGTGGGTTTTCATAAGATCGAACTCCTCCGGGGTAAGCCGCCCGGGCTTGTTCAGGATCTTATCGTCTATCGCAACCTTTCCGATGTCGTGCAGCGCCGATGCCATGACGATCAGCTCCTGCGTTTCGGGCGGCAGGTCATACTTGTCGGTTTTCTGCGTCAGCCGCTCCAGAAGGCGCTGGGTCAGCGTGCCGATGTGCAGCACGTGCTGGCCGCTCTCGCCGTTGCGGAACTCGACGACCTCGCTCAGGATCGAGATCATCATCTTGGTGTTTTTCTCTTTTTCCTTGATCTGGCTCGTCACCAGCGAGGCGAGCCGCCGCTGCTTGGCGTAGAGCTTGATCGTGTTGAAAACGCGGCGGTAGACGATGCCCGCATCGAACGGGCGGCTGACATAGTCCGAGACGCCCAGCTCGTAGGCGTGGCGCACAACGGTGTCGGCGTCCTCGCTCGAGATCATGATGACGGGGATGTCCTCGATCCAGTGGCTGCGGTTCATCTCGCTCAGCACCGCAAAGCCGTCCATGACCGGCATGACGATGTCCAGCAGGATCAGCGCAATGCCGGTGCCGTACTGCTCCAGCATGGCCAGGCACTCTTTGCCGTTCGTCGCCTCCAGAATGTTGTAGTCGCTGCCCAGAATCTCCGCCAGAATGGCGCGGTTCATCTCGGAGTCGTCCACAATTAAAATGCTCTGGCGGGAATGGCTTTCGCGCCCGGCAGCGCTCAAAGCGCCGTCCCGGGCGTTGTCCTCGGTCACGACCATGTTTTTGTGGTTCTTGGCCTGGTACATCAGCTTGTCGGCGCGGGAGACTGCCTGCTCCACGGTCTCGCCGGGCTGCGTTATCACGCCGCCGATGCTGGAGGACAGCTGCAGACGGGAATACCCCGGCACGCTGGCAGCGTGCAGCTGCGCCCGGATGCGGTCCAGCTTGGCCAGGAACGCCGCGCGCTCAATGCCCGGCAGCACCAGCAGGAATTCGTCGCCGCCGTAGCGGATGAGCACGTCCGATTTGCGGATGCTGGCGCGCACCACGTCAACGCAGGTGCGCAGCGCCATGTCGCCGGCCTGATGGCCGTAGGTGTCGTTGATCAATTTAAAGTCGTCCAGGTCCAGCACGGCCACACCGGCGGGGTCGGTCTTGTCCTTAAGCTCGTCCTCAAAGTAGAGGCGGTTGTAGCTGTCGGTCAATGCATCGTGATAGAGCTTGGTATGGTAGCGCGTGATGCTGTCTATCAGGCGGTCCCCGTTTTCGGGGTCAATGAGGGTCTCGCCGTCCAGCTTCTGGACCAGCTCCATGACACAGGGAGCGCCGTCGACCTCGCGGTAGACGGCGGTGACCTGAAAGACTTCGCTGCCCATGTATTCCAGCTTGGTGCGCTGGCGGTGATCCTCCAACACCTGCCGGGAGATGCAGTTCCGGCAGGGGGTGTTTTTGCCCCAATAGCTGTAACAGCTGCAAAAGCTGTTGACGGACTCCTCGCCGCCGACCTGCGCAGCATCCAGCAGCCGCACCACAGTAAAGATGGTGCGGTATTGGGCCATTTCCGTTTCGACCTGTTCTCTGGTCATAGTGCTTCCGCCTTTGTGTGAAGGAATGGGTAGATAAAAATTGTGTTACATATAAGAACATTATAGCATTGCAGGGCGTTTTTTGTCAATGTGGCAAAGGGGGACCCCATGACCGCCCGGCAACGGATAGCCTCCCGGCGGCCCTGTCCTACCTGCTGCCCGCCCCGCATATACATACCGCAGGAGGTACATGCCATGCGTCGGATCGGATTCTACTTATTTATAATGGCCGTCTTTCTGCTTACGCCGCTGCTTGCACTGCCGCAAAAGGCTGTCCCGGCCCCCGCTGCGGCAC
>PPYF01066744.1_pt1 | contig 11966 bp, 9 predicted proteins | sample 1559871 | NCBI WGS metagenome assembly PPYF01 (sample SAMN08240021, study PRJNA423297) | Human gut metagenome, whole genome shotgun sequencing project. | reverse complement strand
GCAGCGAAATCATTTGCCCAGAAAGGTGTCAAAACAGTGAGAATGGATGATATTGCTGCCGGATTATCTATATCTAAACGTACGCTTTATGAATTGTTTCATGACAAAGAGGATTTATTACTTGATGTCATGAAGTTACATCGGGAGGAGATGCAGGAATATATGACTCAAGTGGCTTCCAAAGCAGAAAATGTTTTGGAAGTCCTCTTGAAGTTTTTTCAAAGAAGTGCCCAGGATTTTCAGAATACAAACAGGAAATTCTTTGAGGATATTGAGAAATATCCCAAGGTAATGCGTTACATTGACGAAAGCCGGAAGGAGAATTTGGATTCGGCTATGGAATTTTATCGCAAAGGAGTGGAACAAGGCATTTTTAGAAATGATGTAAATTATAATATTGTACGCGCTATGGTATGTGAGCAGATGGATTTGTTGTTGCATTCGGAAATATGCAAGTCCTATTCGCTTGGTGAAATTTATGAAACAGTTGTATTTATGCATATGCGTGGCATTTCCACTGAAAAGGGGTTGAAGATTGTGGATAATTTTTTATTGAATTTAAAAGGAAACGAACATAATAAGTATGGTTAGAAATTAAATAAGTCACTAAATAAAGAATAATAGTTAATGAAATTTTATTGCAAACCTACGTTAACCTTGTTTTTGCTGCTTTATGTAGCAATACAAAGTGCACAAGCACAAGACACATTGAGGATTACCTTACAGGACGCAGTCCGGATAGCATTGAGCGACAATCCCACCATTAAAGTCGCCGGCTCTTTACAAAAGTATCAGTTTGACAAGTACAGATGTGAACCTGGCGGTAGAGAAATCACGTGCTTCACGTCTGGATATGGTAAATCAAGTGACCAAGGCATTTTTTCAGTTGCTTTTGGCACAGGACAGTTATGAAGTGCTGCTTAAAAGTTATAAGCAGAGTGAAGATAATTATAATGTGGTGAAAGCTAAATATGAACAGGGGACTGTCAGTGAATATGATAAGATTAGTGCGGATGTGCAGATGCGCAGCTTGAAACCTACCGTGGTGTCTGCCCGTAACGGAGTGAATTTGGCAAATTTGCAGTTGAAGGTCTTGATGGGAATGGAGTCTGATGTAAAGGTAGCGGTTGAAGGCAATCTGAAGGATTATGAAATGTCTATGTTTACTCGTCAGGCAATGCCTCGTCCAGACAATTTGACAAATAACAGTACGTTGAAGCAATTGGAACTGAATGCATTGCAATTAAAGCAGACGCTGAAGTTGCAGTATACCAACTTTATGCCGACCCTTTCTGCCAGTTTCCAATATATGTATACTTCAATGAATGATAATTTCAAGTTCAAGGAATACGATTGGAGGCCCTATTCTACTATCGGCCTGAATCTAAGCATTCCTTTGTTCAAAGGAAGTAATTTTACTCAATTGAAACAGACCCGTATCCAGATGAAACAACTGGAAGAGAACCGTATCAATACAGAGCGGCAACTCACTATGCAAGCTACCGGTTATTTGGATAATATGGCCGCTAGTACGGAACAGCTTGGCTGGTGGTAACTATGCTGGGGGCATGTTCAGGTGGAACGGAGAGTAAGGAAGCTGCTGATACCGCTATGGAGGACAAACCGGTAGTCCGGCTTGCTTCCGTAACTTCCCGCGATGTAGATCAGATAGAGGAATATACTGCCACTGTTGAAGCGGAAGCGAAAAATAATATAGCTCCGACCTCTCCCGGGCGTATAGACCGTATTTTTGTTGAAGTGGGAGACCATGTATCCAAAGGACAGAAATTAGTACAGATGGATGCGGCAAATCTGAAACAAATGAAATTGCAATTAGAAAATGAAGAAACGGAATTCAGACGTATGGATGAACTGTACAAAGTGGGTGGAGCTTCCAAATCTGAATGGGATGCAGCAAAAACAGCTTTAGATGTACGTCGTACTTCCTATAATAATTTGTTGGAGAATACGCAGTTGTTAAGCCCTATTCATGGAGTGGTTACAGCACGTAATTTTGATAACGGTGATTTATATTCTTCCGCTTCCACTCCTGTGTTGGTCATTGAACAGATCACTCCGGTTAAACTGTTGATCAATGTATCCGAACCTTATTTCCCGAAAGTGACTAAAGGTATGATCGTAAAGGTGAAATTTGATGTGTATGGTGATGAGGAGTTCGAAGGGAAAGTTAGTTTGGTGTATCCTACTATTGATGCTGCTACTCATACTTTTCCTGTAGAGGTAAAATTGGCTAATACCCGTCAGCGTATACGTCCGGGAATGTTTGGCCGTGTGACTGTGAGCTTTGGTACATTGCGGCATGTGGTGGTTCCTGATCAGGCTATTGTGAAACGTGCCGGTTCGGGCGACCGTTATGTATATGTCTACAAAGACGGTAAGGTTTCCTATAATAAAGTAGAATTGGGACGTCGGATGGGAACCGAATATGAATTGATTTCCGGGGTGGAGGATAATTCGCAGGTGGTGGTTGCCGGTCAGACCCGTTTGGCCGATGGTGTGGAAGTGGCAGTAAATTAAAAATTGAGAATTAGTTGATAATACTCCATATTTATTTACCTATATATGATTTTTTAGTTCTTAATTTTTAATTTAACAAACATGAGTTTATACGAAGGAGCGGTTAAAAAACCGATTATGACCTCGTTATGCTTTTTGGCCGTAGCGATCTTTGGTCTGTTCTCATTGTCGAAACTTCCGGTAGACTTGTATCCCGATATTGATACCAATACCATTATGGTTATGACATCTTATCAGGGTGCCAGTGCTTCCGATATAGAGAACAACGTAACCCGTCCGTTGGAAAATACGTTGAACTCGGTTAGTAATTTGAAACATATTACATCCAAGTCTTCAGAAAATATATCAGTTATCACTTTGGAATTCGAATATGGCTATGATATTGATGTGTTGACTAATGATGTGCGTGATAAATTGGATATGGTGAGTTCGGAGCTTCCCGATGAAGTCAATACTCCGATTATCTTTAAGTTCAGTACGGATATGATTCCTATCCTGCTGTTGTCCGTTCAGGCAGAAGAAAGTCAGCCGGCTCTGTATAAGATATTGGATGATAATGTAGTAAATCCTTTGGCTCGTGTTCCCGGTGTGGGAACGGTGTCCATTGCCGGTGCGCCGAAGCGTGAGGTGAATATTTATTGTGATCCCAACAAACTGGAAGCATATGATCTGACGATTGAGACCATCAGTTCCATTGTCGGGGCTGAAAATAAGAATACTCCGGGTGGAACTTTCGATGTGGGCAGTAATACCTATTCCTTGCGTGTGGAAGGAGAATTCAAGGACCCGAAAGAAATGGAGAATATCGTAGTGGGTATACGCAATGGTGCTTCGGTGTATTTGCGTGACGTGGCAACGGTAGTCGATTCTGTAGAAGAACGTGCTCAGGAAACCTATAATAACGGGGTGCAGGGAGCCATGATTGTTGTACAGAAACAATCGGGAGCAAACTCAGTGAACATTTCCCGGAAAGTAATGGAGCAGTTGCCTAAGTTACAGAAGTCACTGCCCAGTGATGTGAAACTGGGGGTTATTGTGAACACTTCGGATAATATTTTGAATACCATCGACAGTTTGACGGAAACTATTATGTATGCCATTCTGTTTGTGGTCTTGGTGGTATTTGTTTTCTTAGGTCGTTGGCGTGCTACGGTGATTATCTGTATCACTATCCCCATGTCATTGATTGCCTCCTTTATTTATTTGGCTATCACGGATGGGGGATCTCTGAATATTATTTCTTTGTCGTGCCTTTCTATTGCGATTGGTAATGTGGTGGATGACGCTATTGTTGTTTTGGAAAACGTAACGACCCATATCGAGCGTGGCTCCGAGCCGAAACAGGCAGCTATCCATGGAACAAATGAGGTGGCAATTTCTGTTATCGCATCCACATTGACCATGATTGCGGTATTCTTCCCGTTGACGATGGTCAGTGGTATGTCGGGAGTTTTGTTCCGTCAGTTGGGCTGGATGATGTGTGTCATTATGACTATTTCTACTATCTCGGCTCTGTCATTTACTCCGATGATGTGTGCGCAGATGCTTCGCTTGCAAAAAAAACAAAGTAAGTGGTTTGTCACATTCTACAAACCGATAGAACGTGCGTTGGATGGATTGGATAACTGGTATCAGAAACGTTTGAACTGGGCTGTCCGTCACCGCAAGACCATTATTGCCGGTTGTTTCGGGTTCTTTCTGCTGAGCCTGATTTGTGCGAAAGGAATTGGTACAGAGTTTTTTCCGTCACAAGACAACAGTCGTATTTCTGTTCAATTACAATTGCCTATCGGAGCTCGCGTAGAGCGTGCCCAGGCATTGGCCCAGGAGCTGACCGAAAGGTGGCTGAAGAAATATGAAGGGGTGATGCGTATCTGTAACTATACTGTGGGACAGGCTGATGCGGATAATACTTGGGCTTCTATTCAGGATAATGGTAGCCATATCATTTCATTCAATATCAACCTTTATAATCCCGATCAGCGTTCTGTTACGTTGGCAGAAGTCTGCGATGGTATGCGTGAGGATCTGAAAGCCTATCCCGAACTGGATAAAGCCCAGGTTATCTTGGGTGGTAGCAGTGGAGGCATGGGTGGACAGGCCACTGCCGATTTTGAAATCTATGGATATGATTTTACAGAAACAGATAAGGCAGCCGCTGAATTGAAAGAAGCTTTATTGAAAGTGAACGGTGTGTCTGAGGTGAATATCAGCCGTCAGGATTATCAGCCGGAATATCAGGTGGATTTTGATCGTGAAAAACTGGCTTTACATGGTTTGAATCTTTCTACAGCAGCTTTGTATCTGCGTAACCGTGTTAATGGTGCTTTATCTTCTTACTATCGGGAAGATGGTGACGAATATGATATCAAGGTGCGTTATGCTCCCCAGTTCCGTACCAGTATTGAAAGTTTGGAGAATATTCTGATTTATACCAATGAAGGTAAAGCGATTCGGGTGAAAGATATCGGCACGGTAGTGGAGCGTTCAGCTCCTCCTACTATTGAACGTAAAGACCGTGAACGTATTGTAACAGTATCTGCTGTGATTTCAGGTGCGCCTTTAGGTAGTGTGGTGGCAGCGGGTGAGTCTATTATTGATAAGATGGATTTACCTGGCGGTATCAGTATCCAGGTGGCAGGGTCTTATGAGGATCAGCAGGATTCATTCAGCGATCTGGGAACTTTGGCTGTTTTGATTATTATATTGGTATTTATTGTAATGGCTGCCCAGTTTGAGTCTCTGACCTATCCGTTTATCATTATGTTCTCTATTCCGTTTGCATTCAGTGGGGTATTGATGGCATTGTATGGAACGGGGACTACATTGAATGTCATGAGTTTGTTGGGAGGTATCATGTTGATTGGTATCGTAGTGAAGAATGGTATCGTGCTTATTGATTACATTACCTTATGTCGTGAGCGGGGTATGTCTGTTATTCATTCGGTCGTTGTTTCGGGCCGTAGTCGTTTACGTCCGGTTTTAATGACCACTTTGACCACTATTCTGGGCATGGTGCCGATGGCGATAGGAGGAGGGGAAGGTTCTGAAATGTGGCAGCCTTTAGGGGTGTCCGTAATCGGTGGTTTGACTGTATCTACCGTGCTCACCTTGATTTTGGTTCCGGTGCTCTACTGTTCATTTGCGGGTACAGGTATCAAGCGTAACCGTAAGAAGATGAAAGCTTCCCGTGAACTGAATGACTATTATCAAGCACATAAGACGGAGATGACCAAAGGCAAAAAAGAATAATTAATATAGTTGTTATCCGGATTGAAATGAATAGGAGACCGGATGACAGAACTTAAAATAAAAAATGGAATAATGAAATCAGTTTTCATCACTTTCGACCAAGCTTTTTACGAACGTATTCTGGCGTTGTTGGACCGTCAGAATTGTCGTGGATTCAGTTATTGGCAGCAGTTGCAGGGGCGCGGCTCTGTAAAAGGAGAACCGCATTATGGCAGTCACGCGTGGCCCAGTATGTGCTCGGCCATTATGACAGTGGTAGATGATACCAAAGTGGAGCCTTTATTGGACGCTTTGCATAAAATGGATAAGGAAACCGAACAATTGGGATTACGTGCTTTTGTGTGGAACATAGAAAAGACGATTTGAATCTGTCTTTTCATCATTAAAGAAAAAGACTGTTGCCCTCTTTCTGGCGCAGTCTTTTTTCTTTTTTTAGCCTCTATCATGAAGTACTCCGTCTAAAAAATCACTACTTTTGCGGTTAATTTACAAATATAGCAATATGAAAAACTATATACCGGCCACTTTTCTTCTCACTCTTATTGTAGTAGGAGTGTTAATGGGGCTGTATTTCCTCCCCTCCATGTCGGTGGGCGGCAAACCGTTGCGCAAGGTGGACCTGCTGGCTGATATCCGTCCGGATGTGGAAGAAGAAGTATGTGATTCCGACACCATTGTCCTTCCTCCTCCTGTAAAACCTATTTTTGTGGATACATGTAAAACGGGTATTACCTGTATTGAGGATTATTCGGATTCCACCATGCGGGGAATGAAACATTTTTATGAGGCACTTTCCAAAGTGAAAACCATGAAACGCCCTGTGCGTATCGCTTACTTCGGTGATTCTTTTATAGAAGCTGATATTTTTACTGCCGATTTGCGCGAAATGCTTCAACAAGAATTTGGTGGTTGCGGAGTGGGATATGTTCCTGTAACCTCTTCCATCAGCGGTTACCGTCCTACGGTACGCCATACTTTTGGGGGATGGAGCAGTCATTCATCCAATGACTCCGTTGGTTTTGATAAAATGCAGCAAGATATTTCCGGACATTATTTTTTTCCTCGTGAAGGTGCTTATGTACAGTTGAAAGGACAGAGTAAATACGCTTCCCGACTGGATACCTGTGAGGTTTCTACTTTTTATTTCCTGAATAAAGGTTTTGCCGCTGTCCGTTCTAAAGTGAATAATGCTGCGGAAGGAGAGTTACATGAGGAAGTAGGAACAGGAGGTGTGCAGGCTGTTTCGGTGAGAGGAAGGATAGGACAAGTACGGTGGAGTGTGGAACAAGCTGATTCTGTTACTTTCTATGGAGTGGCTATGGACGGCAGGCAGGGAATATCTTTGGATAATTTTAGCGTACGTGGTAGCAGTGGGCTTCATTTACGTAGTATTCCTTTACATACGCTTTGCGATTTCCAACGTCTTCGTCCATACGATTTGATTGTGGTCCAATATGGTTTGAATGTGGCTACGGAACGGGGAGTAAAATACGATGGCTATAAGAAAGGGATGCTTTCGGTGATAGAACATTTGAAGACAGCTTTTCCTGAAACCAGCATTTTACTGGTCAGTGTGGGTGACCGTGAATATAAAAACGAGAATGGAGATCTCCGCACCATGCCCGGAGTCAAGAATCTTATCCGTTATCAACAGTCCATTGCGGCTGATAGCCATATCGCTTTTTGGAATATGTATGAGGCAATGGGAGGTCAAGGAAGCATTGTCGATATGATCGGGCAAAAAATGGCGAATCTTGATTATACCCATATCAATTTTAAGGGAGGCAAGCATTTGGCAGGTATCTTATTTGAAACATTGATGTATGGCAAAGAGCAATATGAAAGACGGAAAGCCTATGAGGAGGAATAACAGATTTCCTGGTCTGTCCGGTATAGCAATGGTATTGTTCCTGTTCTTGCTGTTTCCATGTCTTTATGCTCAGGATGCTATTCCGGCATTGTCCCGGCCGTTGGAGCCGCTTCGCATACCCGGTGAAACAAAGGAAATGCATCGGGGTATGCGGCTGATAACAGTACATGATTCACTTCCGGCGAGTTTTACTCATTCTTTGGATAATGTGATAGAAGATGAGAACCGTTCGCTTTCTCCTTTCTTTCAAAAGTTGAATGATATGACAGGACCGGTACGGATAGTCCATATAGGTGATTCTCATGTGCGGGGGCATCTTTATCCATTAATAACCCGTCATCGTCTGGAACATGATTTTGGTGCTGAGGCTGTTTATCCTGATGTTATTTCATATCGTACCGGTGGGTTGGCACATGAAACGGGCGAACCGGGTATTGTTTATCATATGATTGGCATTAATGGAGCTACTTCTGTTACTTTTTCTGATGATGAAAAAATAAAAGAAATAGCTTCTTTGCATCCCGATCTGATTATTGTTTCTTTTGGAACCAATGAGGCACATAGCCGCCGTTATCTGGCTCAGGCTCACAAAATGCAGATAGGCAGACTGTTGGGTATGTTGAAAGCAGCCTGTCCTGAAGCGGCTTTTTTACTGACTACACCTCCCGGAGCATACGTGGGACGTCGTCGTGCACGTACCATTAATCCGAGAACCGTAACGGCGGCGCGTATTATAAAGGAGTATGCACAAGAGAATAAAATGGCAGTTTGGGATATGTATAATATAGTAGGAGGAAAGACAGATGCTTGTCGTAACTGGACGAAGCACCACATGCTTCGTGCGGATGGCATTCATTTCACTCCCGATGGATATCGTTTACAAGGTAATTTATTACATCAGGCACTGATTAAAGCGTATAATGAATATGTGGCAACTAGATTGGAGTAAACTGGCTGAGGTATTGACTTATAATGCCAAGCAACCGATGATTTTTAGCAGCGGCTTGTTTTTGTTTCTGTTTTTAGGCTTTAGCCTGATTTATATGTTATTGCAGAAGAAGGATACGGCACGCATCCTGTTTGTAACGCTGTTTTCTTATTATTTTTATTATAAGAGTAGCGGTTTTTATTTTTTCTTGCTGGGGGTGGTGACAGTGACGGATTTCTTGCTGGCAGGGCGTATGGCGAATACCGAAACTCAATGGAAACGGAGGGTTTTGCTGCTGGCAAGTTTGGGAATAAATTTAGGATTGCTCTGTTATTTCAAGTACACCAATTTCTTTTATCAGATACTGGCTCCTTTGTGGAATGGGAAATTCCAGCCGTTGGATATTTTCTTGCCGGTGGGAATATCGTTCTTCACTTTCCAGTCTTTAAGTTATACCATAGATGTTTACCGTCGTGAGCTGGTTCCTTTGAACAGGTTGCTGGATTATACATTTTATGTGTCTTTTTTTCCGCAGCTGGTAGCGGGGCCTATTGTACGTGCCCGCGATTTTATTCCTCAAATCAGGCAACCGCTGTTTGTTTCCTCGGAGATGTTTGGCACTGGTGTTTTCTTTATCATCAGCGGATTATTCAAGAAAGCTGTAATCTCCGATTATATCAGTGTAAATTTTGTGGAACGTATTTTTGATAATCCGGCTCTTTATTCCGGGGTTGAGAATTTGTTTGGTGTATATGGGTATGCTTTACAGATTTATTGTGACTTTTCCGGATATAGTGATATGGCTATCGGGTTTGCTTTGCTGTTGGGTTTCCGTTTCCCTATGAATTTTAATTCGCCTTATAAAGCCGATAGTATAACCGATTTCTGGCATCGTTGGCATATCTCTCTTTCTACATGGTTGCGGGATTATCTTTATATCTCATTGGGGGGAAACCGCAAGGGGAAGGTACGTACTTATATTAATTTGTGCCTTACTATGTTGTTAGGTGGTTTGTGGCATGGTGCATCTTGGAATTTTGTGATATGGGGAGGATTTCATGGAATAGCACTGGCTGCACAGAAATTCTGGCGTAACTTGCTGCATAAGCCTAAGACGGCTACCAGTAAGGGCATTCGTAAATTTTTTGCAGTTCTTATTACTTTCAATTTTGTTTGTTTCTGCTGGATATTTTTCCGTAATACGACTTTTGAAGCTTCGGTTGTTATGTTGAAGCAGATATGTACAGCTTTCCATCCCGAGGTATTCATGCAGCTGATAGAAGGTTATTGGAAAGTGTTTGTTTTGATGGGAATAGGGTATTTGCTGCATTTTGCTCCTGATAGTTGGCAGAATGCGTGTTGTCGTGGAGTGGTAAAATTACCTTTATTGGGAAAGGCATTATTGTTGGTAGTACTGATTTATTTGGTTATCCAGATAAAGAGCAGTGATATTCAGCCGTTTATTTATTTCCAGTTCTAACGGAATAGTTATCAAATCGGGGGTCTGACTAGCTATCTTTTCAGACACCCTAAATACTATTCTAGTAAGTATTTATTAATACATCTACGATCCCAATTTATACCTCTCTTTACAATTTTTGCAGGGATACCTGCTAATATTATATTCGGTTCGTTGAATACTTTGGTTACAATACTTCCCCAACCCACAATACTGTTATCGGGTATTTTTGTATTTTTACCGATCTTTACATCTTTCCCTACCCATACATGCTTGCCTATTTCTATACTTTGAGCAAAATTAATCGGTTCTCCCTTTAAATTTGTTATAGTATGTGCGTCGGTACACCAAATATCAATGCCCCAGCTTAATTGACTGTCTTCTCCTATGCTAACATTTGATTTATCTTCTTGTAAATATAAAGTAACTCCATTGATAACTACACGATTACCTATATCAACTCTACAATTATTGGCAACTCTTGAAACACCAGCTCCCAAACCGGGCAACTGGCCGATGATGAGTTTTAGTCCACTCATCCCTAGTATGTTGGAATAGCGTAAAATGATTGTTCCTAAATTAACCGTGTTATCGTTTCCATTGATAATCAATAGAAAACCTTCGTTAAGAAGTAGGCTTTCAACATTCTCTTCTGAATCGAAATGCATGGAAACATGATTGTTGTTTCCTGTAATTATGATATGGGATTGATGGATGATTTGATTGAATTGTTCATGATGGGAGGATATACAATCTATTTTCTTATGTGGTAAAATAATTGTAATTTCATTGCCTTGACCGTTGATGTTTTTCATCTCATCCTAATTTAATGGATTGTACAACTTTTTTTATTTTATATTTGAAGAGTATTCTTGTATTATCGCGTTGGTTAGTTTAGAGAATATTTCCGGAGACAGTAAATAAAAAGGAGTGTCTTCTTTTTCTTTTTCAAAGCGTATAAATAGATGTTTGATGTCTCGAACTTCCGGATATTCATAAGCTTCTATTCTTTCTATATGTATTCCTTCTTGTTTCAATTGTTTTAATATGTGTTTCCATTGCTGCTTGGATAGGAACCGGCATACATCATATAAGGAGAGGGGTGTTCCGTCCGAAGCTGTTATGATAGTAGAAGTTATATTCATTTTGATGATTTGATGAGGTGGAGGAGGACAAACGGACGATGCAGGGGAGAGCTGAAATGGAGGAAAGCATGACGGAGCACAGAAAGTGGAGCGGGGAAAAGGGAGAGATGTGACAGGATCTTTGGTGGAAAGAGGAGGGACCGTATAAGAAGAAAAAAGGAAAGCGGAAGACAGAAACCGGAATCGGACAGACACAGGTGGCAAAGGGATGACTGCCCGAATCTTCAGCAGGTACTTGTATAGGCCGGACCTTCCGCCAATCATGCTGGTACAGCTTGTACAATCCTGGGGAGAACAAGCTGTCGGCATGAGGAATAACGCGTTATCAATCTAAATGGAACACGTTACTAACGTGCAGGCCTGTATGTTAGTAACGTATAGGGCCACACGTTACTAACTTTACGGAACACATGTTACTAACCTTTCGGAACATATGAACTGTATGAAGACGCACGGCATGGCATCCTGTTCCGAGGCACTGTCCTGCCAGAAGACCTGCCAGCTGCTGTTCTTCAGCCGGCACTGGCTGTAGTAATGGTCTTTTAAAGAAATCTCCTCATCAAGACGCATATATTTCGCAAAAGAGAAAAAGCGTGAACAAGAAAACAGGAGGAGATCAGATCATTCACAGATCACAATAAAGAAATAGAGTGGAATTCTGGAACATATTATTTTGTTGCATTATAATGTACGCGCACGTGTGTGGGTGTGGAGATGCTGCAAGTTTTGCAAGTTTGCAAGTTTGCCTTCCGTTTTTCCGTCTTTTCTTGTTTT
>PPYF01172303.1_pt1 | contig 11967 bp, 11 predicted proteins | sample 1559871 | NCBI WGS metagenome assembly PPYF01 (sample SAMN08240021, study PRJNA423297) | Human gut metagenome, whole genome shotgun sequencing project. | reverse complement strand
TTGTGGCTATTGAGATTTGCGCTTACATCGTACTCATTCGTCTACTGCCGATACTTCCTCCTTTAAAACAAAACGATCACAATCGTCATGAGGCGAGCAAAGCATGAGCCAGAGAATTACTATTGATCCCGTAACCCGTATTGAGGGGCACTTACGTATCGATTGCGAAATCGAAAACGGCGTTGTATCAAAAGCATGGGCCTCCGGTACCATGTGGCGCGGCATGGAAGAGATCGTGAAAAATCGCGATCCGCGTGATGCGTGGATGATTGTGCAACGTATTTGCGGCGTTTGTACGACTACGCACGCGATCTCCTCGGTTCGTGCGGCAGAAAGCGCGCTGAACATTGACGTTCCGGTTAACGCACAATACATCCGTAACATCATTCTTTCAGCGCATACCACTCATGACCATATCGTTCACTTCTATCAGCTTTCGGCGTTGGACTGGGTGGATATTACCTCGGCGCTGAAAGCCGATCCGGCAAAAGCGTCAGCGATGCTGAACGGCGTGTCGACCTGGCATCTGAACAGCGCGGAAGAGTTCACGAAAGTTCAGAACAAGATCAAAGACCTGGTCGCCAGCGGCCAGTTGGGGATTTTCGCCAACGGTTACTGGGGACATCCGGCGATGAAACTGCCGCCGGAAGTGAACCTGATTGCGGTAGCTCACTATCTGCAGGCGCTGGAATGCCAGCGTGATGCTAACCGCGTGGTGGCACTGCTGGGCGGTAAAACGCCGCACATCCAGAACCTGGCGGTGGGGGGCGTTGCCAACCCGATCAACCTCGACGGTCTGGGCGTACTGAACCTGGAACGCCTGATGTACATCAAGTCCTTCATCGACAAGCTGAGCGACTTTGTTGAACAGGTGTACAAGGTCGATACTGCGGTTATCGCCGCGTTCTATCCAGAATGGCTGGAGCGCGGTAAGGGGGCGGTTAACTATCTGGCTGCACCGGAATTCCCGACCGACGGTAAAAACGGCAGCTTCCTGTTCCCTGGCGGTTATATTGAGAATGCCGATCTGGCGAGCTATCGTCCGATCTCCTCTCACTCCGACGAGTACCTGATCAAAGGGATCCAGGAGAGCGCCAAACATGCCTGGTATAAAGACGAAGCTCCGCAGGCACCGTGGGAAGGGACGACCATTCCGGAATATAACGGCTGGTCGGATGATGGCAAATATTCATGGGTGAAATCTCCGACCTTCTACGGTAAAACCGTCGAAGTGGGGCCGCTGGCGAATATGCTGGTTAAACTGGCGTCCGGACGTGAGGCCACGAAAGCGAAACTGAATGAAATCATCGCGATTTATCAGAAGCTGACGGGCAAAACGCTGGAAGTGGCGCAGTTGCACTCTACGCTGGGGCGTATTATTGGTCGTACCGTTCACTGCTGTGAACTACAGGGTATCCTGCAGAATCAGTACAGCGCGCTGATTGCCAATATCGGCAAAGGTGACCACACCACGTTCGTGAAACCGAATATTCCGGCGACAGGCGAATTTAAAGGTGTGGGTTTCCTTGAAGCACCGCGCGGGATGCTTTCTCACTGGATGGTGATTAAAGACGGTATCATCAGTAACTATCAGGCGGTTGTACCGTCAACCTGGAACTCCGGCCCGCGTAACTTCAACGATGACGTCGGTCCGTACGAACAGTCGCTGGTAGGTACGCCGATTGCCGATCCGGAAAAACCGCTTGAAGTAGTACGTACTATTCACTCCTTCGATCCTTGTATGGCGTGTGCGGTACACGTTGTTGACGCTGACGGGAACGAAGTTGTCTCTGTGAAGGTTCTGTAATGCGGATTTTAGTCTTAGGGGTCGGCAATATTTTGCTGACCGATGAAGCCATCGGCGTTCGTATCGTTGAAGCCTTAGAGCAGCGATATGAATTGCCGGATTTCGTTGAAATCCTCGATGGCGGTACGGCGGGTATGGAGTTGCTCGGCGACATGGCGAACCGGGATCATCTGATCATCGCGGACGCCATTGTCTCGAGAAAAAACACCCCGGGTACGATCATGGTCCTGCGGGATGATGAAGTGCCGGCGCTGTTTACCAACAAAATCTCCCCGCATCAATTGGGCCTGGCCGACGTTCTGTCGGCCCTTCGCTTTACCGGCGAGTTTCCGAAAAAACTGACGCTAATTGGCGTCATTCCGGAATCGCTGGAGCCGAACATTGGTTTAACGCCAACGGTTGAAGCGATGATTGAACCTGCGCTTGCGCAGGTTCTGGCTGCGCTGCGTGAGTCGGGCGTTGAAGCGATCCCTCGGGAGGCGACGCATGTCTGAGGAGATTTCCGGGTTCCAGACTGCTCCGAAAGCACAGGTTCAGGCTGCGTTTGAAGCGATTGCGCAGCGTTCAATGCACGATCTGTCCTTTCTACATCCTGATATGCCAGTGTATGTCTCTGACTTTACATTGTTTGAAGGGCAGTGGACGGGATGTGTGATTACGCCGTGGATGCTGAGCGCGCTGATTTTCCCCGGACCAGACCAGCTCTGGCCAGTGCGTAAAGTCAGTGAAAAGCTTGGGTTGCGTCTGCCGTATGGCACGATGACATTCACGGTGGGCGAACTGGATGGTGTATCGCAATACCTCTCCTGCTCGCTGATGTCACCGCTCAATCACAGTATGTCGTCTGAAGAGGGCGTACGTCTGGCTGATGACTGCGCGCGAATGTTGTTGTCGCTGCCGGTCAGCGATCCGGATGCGCCGCAGACAAGCCGTCGCGCGCTGCTGTTCGGGCGTCGGGGTTTGCAGAATGCATGAGCTGTCTCTTTGCCAGAGTGCGGTTGAAATCATTCAACAGCAGGCTGAACAGCATGGCGTAAAGCGCGTCACCGGCGTGTGGCTGGAGATTGGCGCGCTGTCCTGTGTTGAAGAGAGCGCGGTACGTTTTAGTTTTGATATTGTCTGCCAGGGGACGGTGGCGCAAGGCTGTGAATTGCACATCGATTACAAACCGGCGCAGGCATGGTGCTGGGATTGCAGTCAGGCGGTTGAAATCACCCAACACGATGCGCAATGTCCGCGTTGTCATGGCGACCGACTGCGTGTTGATACCGGCGATTCGCTGAAAGTGAAAAGTATTGAAGTTGAATAACCCATGATGTGACATGGGGCGGAGTCAGACATGTGTATAGGCGTTCCAGGCCAGGTTCTGGCCGTCGGTGAAGATATTCACCAGCTTGCGCAGGTGGAAGTGTGCGGCATCAAGCGTGATGTGAATATTGCGCTGATTTGTGAAGGCAGTCCTGCGGAACTGGTCGGGCAGTGGGTGTTAGTGCATGTGGGGTTTGCGATGAGCATCATCGATGAAGAAGAAGCCAAAGCCACGCTGGATGCACTACGCCGTATGGAGTACGACGTCACCAGCGCATAAGAGTGAATGCCGGATAGGTTCTGTCCGGCATTTTTTAGCGTTAATTCTGGCGCTTATCTTCGGTATTGGTCTCGAAATCGCTGGCATCATGACGTTCATGAAGCTGCTCATTCAACGGTCCGTTGGTCCGGTTCACGATTCGCCCGCGTTTAACTGCCGGACGTTCCGCTATCTCTTTTGCCCAACGCTGCACATTTTTATAGTTGCCCGCATCAAGGAATTCTGCCGCATCGTACACATTGCCCAGCACCACGTTGCCAAACCACGGCCAGATAGCCATATCGGCAATGGTGTACTCATCGCCTGCCACGTAAGCGTTATTCGCCAGCTGTTTATCCAGCACGTCCAGCAGGCGTTTGGCTTCCATCGTAAAGCGGTTGATCGCGTACTCAATCTTCACCGGCGCGTAGTGGTAGAAATGACCGAAACCACCGCCGAGGAAGGGCGCTGCACCCTGCAGCCAGAACAGCCAGTTCAATGTCTCTGTACGTTTTGCTAAATCCTGTGGCAGGAAATAACCATATTTTTCTGCCAGATACAGCAGGATCGAGCCCGACTCAAACACACGCACCGGTGGATTTTGCGAATGATCGCGCAATGCCGGGATCTTCGAGTTGGGATTCACCTCCACAAAGCCGCTGGAGAACTGATCCCCTTCGCCAATGCGAATCAGCCAGGCATCATATTCCGCACCGCTCACTCCCTGTGCCAGCAGTTCTTCCAGCATGATGGTGACTTTCTGGCCGTTCGGCGTACCCAGCGAATAGAGCTGAAGCGGATGTTTACCGACCGGCAGCGTTTTGTCGTGCGTCGGACCGGAGACAGGACGGTTGATGTTGGCGAACGCACCGCCATTGGATTTTTCCCACGTCCAGACTTTCGCGGGCTGATAAGTGTTATCTGACATGTTGACCTGCCTTCTGAGTGGTTGTGTTGAAGCAGTGTAGCAGGTCGCCATCCGTACCTTTAACAGATCGGCACATTTACACCTGTCTATTTTTCGTTGTTGCGCACGCACCCGCTGCGTTGAGGTGTATGATGGTCGGCGGTGTAGGGCAGGCAAGCAGAAGCTGCCCAGCTGTATAGTTTTGAGGTAAGGTGCATGAGCAAAGGAACGACCAGTCAGGATGCCCCGTTCGGGACATTATTGGGCTATGCCCCCGGTGGTGTAGCGATCTACTCTTCAGATTACAGCTCCCTCGACCCGCGGGACTATGACGATGACGCCGCGTTTCGCAGCTACATCGACAACGAATACATGGGCCACAAATGGCAGTGCGTCGAGTTCGCGCGCCGTTTTCTCTTCCTGAATTATGGTGCGGTGTTCACCGATGTCGGCATGGCGTGGGAGATTTTCTCGTTGCGTTTCCTGCGCGAAGTGGTGAACGACAACATTCTGCCGCTACAGGCGTTTCCTAACGGGTCGCCTCGCGCACCGGTCGCCGGGGCGCTGCTGATCTGGCAGAAAGGCGGAGAATTTAAAGACACCGGCCATGTCGCGATTATCACTCAATTGCTGGATAACAAAATCCGCATTGCCGAGCAGAACGTCATTCACACGCCGCTTCCTCCCGGACAGCAGTGGACGCGTGAGCTGGAGATGGTGGTGGAAAATGGCTGCTATACCCTGAAAGACACCTTTGACGACACTACTATTCTGGGCTGGATGATCCAGACCGACGATACCCGGCACAGCCTGCCACAGCCGGAGATCGCCAATGATTCGCTGAAGATTGGCGCGGCAAGACTGGAAGAAAACGGCCAGTTTGACGGTAAATGGCTGGATGAACAGGATCCGCTGCAAAAAGCCTATGTGACAGCGAACGGTCACGTGATCAATCAGGATCCGTATCAGTATTTCACGATGACCGAGAGTGCCGAACAGGAGTTGATCAAAGCGACCAACGAGTTGCATCTGATGTATCTGCACGCTACAGACAAGGTGCTGAAAGACGACAATCTGCTGGCGCTGTTCGACATTCCCAAAATCCTCTGGCCGCGTTTGCGCCTCTCCTGGCAGCGCCGTCGCCACCATATGATCACCGGTCGTATGGATTTCTGCATGGATGAGCGCGGGCTGAAGGTGTACGAATACAACGCCGATTCCGCGTCGTGCCATACCGAAGCGGGGCTGATCCTCGAACGCTGGGCGGAGCAAGGCTATACCGGTAAAGGACATAACCCGGCGGAAGGCCTGATCAATGAGCTGGCGGGGGCCTGGAAACACAGCCACGCACGTCCATTCGTGCACATCATGCAGGATAAGGATATTGAGGAGAACTATCATGCCCAGTTTATGCAGCAGGCGCTGCATCAGGCCGGGTTTGAAAGTAAGATCCTGCGTGGGCTGGATGAACTGCGCTGGGACGATGCCGGACAACTCATTGACGGTGACGGACGCCTGGTGAACTGCGTCTGGAAAACCTGGGCGTGGGAAACGGCGATTGAGCAGGTGCGTGAAGTCAGCGAAACCGAGTATGCCGCCGTGCCGATTCGTACCGGACATACCCATCAGGATGTGCGGTTGATCGATGTGCTACTGCGCCCGGAAGTGCTGGTCTTTGAGCCGCTGTGGACGGTGATCCCGGGTAACAAAGCGATCCTGCCGATCCTGTGGCAACTTTTCCCGCACCACCGCTATCTGCTGGATACCGATTTTGTCGTCAATGATGAACTGGCACAAACCGGTTATGCGGTGAAACCGATTGCGGGTCGCTGTGGCAGCAATATCGACCTGGTCAGCCATCAGGAAGAACTGTTGGACAAAACCAGCGGGAAATTTGCTGCACAGAAGAACATTTATCAGCAGCTTTGGTGTCTGCCAAACGTTGCCGGTAAGTATATTCAGGTGTGCACTTTTACCGTTGGCGGCAACTACGGCGGCACCTGCCTGCGTGGCGACGAATCGCTGGTTATTAAGAAAGAGAGCGACATCGAACCGTTGATTGTGGTGAAGGGGGGAGCTCTCAGCAGGATACGGTTATAGCCGGGCATGTTTCTAAAGCCGAAAGCTGACCGATGCAGTCGTTGTGTAAAAATCCGTAATCTCCCAGGGATTACGGATTTTTTATGTTTCTCAACCTGGTTCTCGGTACTGTCGATTTGCGGTTGTCGTGGCACACTAGTTTTGTCATCTGAATAATACTTTCCTAACCTTTGGTTTTTCAAAAACCATAATCTGCTCTCTTTATTATCCGGAAGGTATTTGGTCATAGACGATGTTTAGTTATTAAGTTGGGTAGTGGAATTGTAATGACGCAGTAGGCTGTTTAATGTGAAAGACAATGCTTAACGCACTCTTCTAAATACCACAGTATCCAGACAGATAAAATTTCTTCTCACTGTTTCTTGCCCTGATGGTGATGCTTAATTTGACATCGTTACCTTCTTCTTCCATATTTGATTTTTGTAATGAAGATTGTATCGTCGTAATCGAAATATCATTGTTTTTGAAAATAGATGTGGTTTTATCTGATTGTATCCGCTTTAATGTTAACATTTTGCCATTCAGTTTTATAATGGCAGAGTATGTACAGGCTCCACTACCCACAGGACAAATATCACCTTCTACATAATCAAACAATTCTTCCGAAGTATTATTACTTTGGGTTAGCGTGCAAACGGGATGTCCTAAATCAGCAATCTCATTAACTTTAAAACTGTCTGTGAATAAAGCGTCTGAATGCAAATTACTACGTTCTGCAGCAATGCAAAAAAGAACGCTCGATGACATCAAAGCGGCCAGAAATACTATGCTTTTTAACATGTTGAAAAATTCCTTGAGTATCAGGTTCTGGGAAGATTGGTTTTCCACATATTAAGATATGGAGCCGGATCTGTTACATCAGCACGTCTTTTAAAACTTCCTCCACCTGAAAGGCTAGCTGTTGATGATCCATTGGTATAGACTTCCAGATGCAACATGGATGAACCACTTCCCAGTGTTCCTACCTTAGCAATAACTTGTCCCTTTTTTACAGATGCACCACCAGTGTATGAGCCACTAGCTATTTCACCATAGCGAAGGAGTAGGTTGCCATGTCTTATTTCGACAGCATAAGTGCCAGAGTAAAAATAATATGGACCACGGACTAAAATACCATCAGCAACGGCATGAATAGGCGTTCCTGGCGGGAATATCAAATCACAACCCGCATGTTTACGAGTGCCTCCACTGCGTGGCGCACCAAATTGACGTCCTCCGTTTGTCCATGACTTAAGTGGGAGTTTCGTGAAGGGAAAGCAGAAACTCTCATCTGAACCTGCAATCACAACTTTGGATGACTCAGGAATCGTAAGATTGGAATCTGTAGAAGAAACCAATGGAGTGATAGCAGATGAATCCTGGATTCCCAGTTGCAACCAGGTTCGTGGCCCCACGATGCCATCATCTTCTACTTCACTACGCTGCTGGAATATTTTCACGGCATTATATGTATTTTTTCCAAAGGAACCGTCCTCAACAAGCTTTGGGAAGGCCCCGTTTTTATTAAGTAATTGTTGTAACTTTAATACATCCTTACCTTTCGTAAACATCCACAGTGTTGCGATCATATATCCTCATTTGAAATTGTATATTATTGGCATAGCAAAAAAATAATATCTAATGCCACTCTCAAGACAATCTATAATATCTATCGCATCATCTATGATGAAATATTTTAATTGCCATCATTAAACCAGGAGCCTATCCATCCATGTAAATGGCATGAAATAAAAACACTCTCTTTTAATATATTTAACCGTCTTATCTTTTAAATCTCACTTCTTGAAATGAGACAAGTAAAATTATCCTGTAGAACATCAGGGCAAGATTACGAAACCCCATCCCCCTCGAGGACTGTAACCAGATACCCTCTGTCCATCGCCACTTTTCTCATCTTGTGCCGCAGTCCCGCCTTGAACATCATTTCTTGCCGAAGAATATTTACTGCAATATGTCTTGTCCGCGAAAATAGTTCATTAGCACGCCCTCTTCTTATTCGATAGCCATCTTCATTCATTGCTGTATCCAGACTCCAGTGCAAACAATTCTCGATTGACTAATGTTCCCAGATAGATCTCGAAACTTCGTCTGCTGTTAAATTTGCTGAATTTATGTAATAGTGCGTCTGCATCTGAGACTCTTTATCCTGAGATGCCATTTCCTTACGAAAAGAAACTGCAATGCATAATTTCTTCAGCTTTTTATATTCAAAGATAAAATCAATAAACTCTTCAGGAACATCACTTACAATATGTAAGCAAGTTTATTCTCTTCAGCGGCTGTGACAGAACCGTGTTATGCTTGCATACAGGTACGCTACCAGTGTGAAAGCAAAATTTTATTTGATTAACTTATTGGAACTATTGAGTGATTATGTCAATGCTCAATATAAAACTGATCTTCATACTCTAAGTCGTAGTTATTAACTGAATTTAAAATAATATCTATTGCTCGTTTTCCCGCAGCCCAGGAACCGAAATTTTGTTTTTGTAGTGCAAATGATCCAATTATATAAAACCAACTTCCCTGAATTTTTCCGCAAAAAACAACTGACATGCCTTCCTCATTTCTTGCATTCTTTGCTTTTAACTCACCAGTCCATAATTCCTCAATGTTTTTATTGAAGATATCCTTGCGTTCTCTTAATGAAATCTCATCAATTTCAAGGTGATTGTTTTCTTTTAGTTGGCTGACAATTAGTTTACAAACCTGTTCTTTATTAATTGTCGCATCATGGTATAAAAAATAGCCATCAATAAAGCCATAAATGTTACTTTCTTCTTTTAAAGATAACGAATAGTAGCTCATCTTTTCATTATTATATCGTTCTGAATATTGCCATGAGGCAGGGTAATAAAAAGAATAGTTTGCAGGTACATCCAGATTTATGCTCTTTAGTTCTTCTGCTAAATGCCATTTTGAGTCATTAATTAAAGTGAAGAATTTCACACAATGAAAGAGATCCTCAGCCAGCGATTCATAATCCTTCCAGTTACAACATGCTTTTATCATTATCACATTGGCTCTGTTGTTTTCAAAATCATAATTTTTAAATGCTCTTATTCTTGATGTGATGGTTTCGTTATCGATATCTTTTTTTGTTAAAAAATCAGCATATCGGCCACTAACGCTATAATAATATTTACAGTAAAGAATTTCTTCATCTAAAAGGTCTAATATATGTTCTCCCCAGTCACTGGCATCGATATCATTATTTATATGCTCATAGACCACATCAACTTCTGTAAAGGGGAATTTTGCTCCAGAAATGGTCTGATAGCAACCAATAGCATAAAGGTTATTGGTTCCTGCGATTAGCTCAGGTTTAATTCTGACCGGTTTTACATCTAGTGGGAGTAATATCTTGTAATATAAACTTGTTACTTGTGAGGATGTATAACGGCATCGCCAAAAATGCTCGTTTTGGTGCTCAATACTATATGTTACTGATTCTGGGAAGTTTTTGAACTTATCATTTTTTTTCATAATAATATTTCTGAGCTGTCGTGGTTATATTTATAAAACTTGATGTGCAGAATGAATAAGGATTTAAAATTAGTCATTGCTTAAATGTTGCTATGTGTAGTGGTTGTCAATTATGGTATATACATAAGATACATGAAACACGCATATACATAAAAAAAGACAAATATAAGCTTAAGGAATCTTGATATATTAAATTGATTGGATAAATACCATTTTATTGGTTGTGTGTCGATGTGGGTACTATTATTTTTTATATGAAATGCAGCTAATCGTTTAACTCCACCATCTATCATTGAAAAAATAGTATAGTAAAAAAAAGCATAAATACCAAGTAGGTGTATTATTTTTAATGATGTTATATTTCGAACGTGATGAAATATAATATATACTGAAAGGAGATATAGGGCAATACCTAAAAAAAATCTAAATACAAGATTGTTGTATAATGGAAAGACAGATTCTGATATACGAATAATTTTACTCATATTATCCCCCAATAATAATAGTAGATGCACCTGATAGTACTATACCAGATTTGGAAGAGGTAAACCCAAGTCGCTCTTGAATAGGGACGCTAGTAAATGGTCCAAGCTGGATATCAATATCGCCCCCCAATCCTAATATAAATGCTATTTTCCCTGACAATTGAACTTTTACCATTATATTGTCAAAATCCACCCATGCCCCTCCTCCCAATCCTAAACCTGCCGACCCAGCAGTTCCATCAACAGAACCTTTCAATTTAAAATATTTTGAGTCTATAGCACCTGAAAGCTGCCCTTTTGCAACAGCTGCCTCTGCTCCAAGTTCAAAGGCGGCACCAACTCTTGCTTCGTCAAGATCGTGTGTTAAATTATAGTTGCCTTTTCCTTCTGCTAACCCGATTGTACCTTCAGCTTTTGCCTCCACATAGTCACCAGATCCTGCTTTTCCTGAACTGAGGCCTACATTCCCGGAAATACCCTCTAACTTTGCATCAACCGAGCTGGAATGTGCATTTTCATTTGCAACTGTCCCTGCCTTCATTTCAGCCTTGCCAACAGTACCTCCGAGACTAATGTTCGTCCCACTGCCTCCAATCGGATGATTTAGTTGAAAATCTATAATGCCTGCTTTTAGGTCACTCGTATCATATTGACCATCACCATCACCATCACTGTCCTCATCCGTTAGAGCTGACACTGCGTATCCAGTATATAATTTAAACTCACCTGAACCATTTGGATTTTTTACCGAGCCATCTTCATTTGTATTTTTAGCTATTGTCGCATAATGATATTCAGGTGGTTTTGGTCCTTTTGTAGGAGGTAATGATTTTTTACCGCAAATAACCTTGTCCCCCTTTCTGGCGGCAGGCACTCCATTTATTGTAACTGTTTTAGAACCTTCACTGATTACACCGGGCCCATGCTCTTTACAAACAAAAGTATCCCCCATCCGGGCAGCCGGAAAACCTCCTGTTGAGACATTATTACTACCTGATGTTATTGGGCCATCATGTCCGGCTGTATCTGCCGTTTGTCTTGCAGCATCCTTACCCATATCGCATTCTCTTTTATGGCGATTAACTACTTTACTTATGGATTTAACTTCAACATACCACCCGTCAATACCTGCTCCTCACTACCATCCGCTGTTAGTTTTTTGGTATTGACATGGTATGCATCTTCAGCAGCATTCTTAATTATTTTCCCACTAATGGTAATTTCACCATTTTTCAGTAAGGTGATTTTCGAATCCCCGCAAATAAACTCGATCATCTCTTCTGAAGAAACACTGATGGTTTTTTTTACCTTTATTGTTTGCTTCCCTTCATGAAGAGTAATCTCTTGATCCCCTTTATCTATATCGGTTGTTTTATTTCCCTCAGTAATTTCGGTGATCTGATTATTGACGACTGTTGTTTTCTGATCATTCGCCACTGTCACCGTCTGATCATGGCCGCCTTCCTTTTTGCTGCCCACCTTCACCGTCTGCCCCACAACCACCGTCTCCGTATGGTTGTTGTTCACCGTGGTGGTGCGGTCATGAAGTACTTCCGTGTCCATGTTCTTCTGTGCATGGATATACACCTGTTCATTGCCCGTCGCATCCTCAAAG
>PPYF01370887.1_pt1 | contig 11968 bp, 10 predicted proteins | sample 1559871 | NCBI WGS metagenome assembly PPYF01 (sample SAMN08240021, study PRJNA423297) | Human gut metagenome, whole genome shotgun sequencing project. | reverse complement strand
GTATGGCAGTGATGGGGCGCAACCTGGCGCTCAACATCGAAAGCCGTGGTTATACCGTCTCCATCTTCAACCGCTCCCGTGAAAAAACCGAAGAAGTCGTTGCCGAGAACCCGGGTAAGAAACTGGTTCCGCACTATACGGTGAAGGAGTTCGTCGAGTCTCTTGAAACCCCACGTCGTATCCTGTTAATGGTGAAAGCGGGCGCAGGCACCGATGCTGCCATCGATTCCCTGAAGCCGTACCTCGATAAAGGCGACATCATCATTGATGGTGGTAATACCTTCTTCCAGGACACCATTCGTCGTAACCGTGAACTGTCTGCTGAAGGCTTTAACTTCATCGGTACCGGTGTATCCGGTGGTGAAGAGGGCGCACTGAAAGGCCCATCCATCATGCCTGGCGGTCAGAAAGAAGCGTACGAACTGGTTGCTCCGATCCTGACTAAGATCGCTGCGGTTGCCGAAGACGGCGAACCGTGTGTGACTTATATCGGTGCTGATGGTGCAGGCCACTACGTGAAAATGGTTCACAACGGTATTGAATACGGCGACATGCAGCTGATTGCTGAAGCTTATTCTCTGCTGAAAGGCGGTCTGAACCTGTCTAACGACGAGCTGGCCACTACCTTCACCGAATGGAACGAAGGCGAGCTGAGCAGCTACCTGATCGACATCACCAAAGATATCTTCACTAAGAAAGACGAAGAAGGTAAATACCTGGTTGATGTGATCCTGGATGAAGCGGCCAACAAAGGCACCGGTAAATGGACCAGCCAGAGCTCTCTGGATCTGGGCGAGCCGCTGTCTCTGATCACCGAATCCGTATTCGCTCGTTACATCTCCTCCCTGAAAGAGCAGCGTGTTGCAGCATCTAAAGTGCTGACTGGTCCGCAGGCTAAACTGGCTGGTGATAAAGCTGAGTTTATCGAGAAAGTCCGTCGTGCACTGTACCTGGGCAAAATCGTCTCCTACGCACAGGGCTTCTCTCAGCTGCGTGCCGCTTCTGACGAATACAACTGGGATCTGAACTACGGCGAAATCGCGAAGATCTTCCGCGCGGGCTGCATCATTCGTGCGCAGTTCCTGCAGAAAATCACCGACGCCTACGCTGAAAATGCGGGTATCGCGAACCTGCTGCTGGCACCGTACTTCAAAAACATCGCTGACGACTACCAGCAGGCGCTGCGTGACGTTGTTGCTTACGCGGTACAGAACGGTATCCCGGTACCAACCTTCTCTGCAGCAGTCGCTTACTACGACAGCTACCGCGCCGCGGTACTGCCAGCTAACCTGATTCAGGCTCAGCGTGACTACTTCGGTGCGCATACCTATAAACGTACCGATAAAGAAGGTGTGTTCCACACCGAATGGCTGGATTAATCTGATTTAAGCCAACCGTAAATGCAGGCCCGGAGCGCTCCTCCGGGCTTTTTTATGCCCAGAAAACCGCATTCAGTCAGGTCTGATAGCCGCCGTTGCAGTAAATCGCGATATACTGACCCCACGCTTACCCGATAGCAAAACCTTGGGTTCCACGGTGGTGACGTGTTCACCTTCAAATGTTTAACCGGAAGAAGTTACATAACCGATGAAGATAACTATTTCAGGAACAGGTTACGTTGGCCTGTCGAACGGCATTTTGATCGCCCAGCATCACGAAGTCGTTGCGCTGGATATCATTCAGTCCAAAGTCGACATGCTGAATCAGAAAAAATCGCCGATCGTTGATAAAGAGATCGAAGAGTATCTGGCGACCAAACCGCTGAATTTCCGGGCGACGACCGATAAGCATGACGCCTACCGCGATGCAGACTACGTTATCATCGCCACCCCGACCGACTACGACCCGAAAACCAACTATTTCAACACCTCAAGCGTTGAATCGGTGATCCGTGACGTCATTGAAATCAACCCGCAGGCGGTGATGATTATCAAATCCACCATTCCGGTTGGTTTTACCAAATCGATTAAAGAAGAACTGGGCATCGACAATATCTTCTTCTCGCCGGAGTTCCTGCGCGAAGGCCGCGCGCTGTATGACAACCTGCACCCATCGCGCATCGTCATTGGTGAACGTTCAGAGCGTGCCGAACGTTTTGCCGCATTGCTGCAGGAAGGGGCGGTCAAACAAGACATTCCTACGCTGTTTACCGATTCCACTGAAGCGGAAGCGATCAAGCTGTTTGCCAACACCTATCTGGCGCTGCGTGTGGCCTACTTTAACGAGCTGGACAGCTACGCGGAAAGTCTGGGGTTGAACTCACGCCAGATTATCGAAGGGGTATGTCTCGATCCGCGCATTGGCAATCACTACAACAATCCGTCGTTTGGCTACGGTGGCTACTGCCTGCCGAAAGACACTAAACAGCTGCTGGCCAACTATGAGTCCGTACCGAACAATATTATCGGTGCCATTGTCGATGCAAACCGCACCCGCAAAGATTTTATCGCTGACTCTATCCTCGCGCGCAAGCCGAAGGTGGTGGGCGTTTACCGGCTGATCATGAAGTCCGGCTCCGATAACTTCCGCGCCTCCTCCATTCAGGGGATTATGAAGCGCATTAAGGCCAAAGGTATTCCGGTGATCATCTATGAACCGGTGATGAAGGAAGATGAATTCTTCAATTCACGGGTGGTGCGCGATCTCGATGCCTTTAAGCAGGAAGCGGACGTGATTATCTCCAACCGTATGGCCAAAGAGCTGGCGGATGTTGAAGACAAGGTCTATACCCGCGATCTGTTTGGTAATGATTGATTGCTAAATGATCGCCGCAACGTTGCCGGCGGCCAGAATCAAAAAAGCCCTCTTGATGAGGGCTTTTTGCTATTCACACGTTATAAAACGTCCGATACCAGTCGACGAAGTTTTTCACACCATCCTTCACCGAGGTTTGCGGTCTGAAACCAACTAAGTCATACAGCGGCTGGGTTTCGGCGCTGGTTTCCAGTACGTCGCCTGGCTGCATTGGCATCATGTTTTTCTCGGCTTTCACGCCAATCGCTTCTTCCAGCGCGGTAATGTAGTCCATCAGCTCAACCGGAGAACTGTTGCCAATGTTGTAAACGCGATACGGGGCGGAGCTGGTTGCCGGAGAGCCGGTTTCAACCGTCCAGTCGCTGTTTGCTTCCGGGATAACATCCTGCAGGCGGATAATGGCTTCGACGATATCATCAATGTAGGTGAAGTCGCGCTTCATCTTGCCGTAGTTGTAGACGTCGATGCTTTTGCCTTCCAGCATGGCTTTGGTGAACTTGAACAGCGCCATATCCGGGCGGCCCCAGGGGCCATACACGGTGAAGAAACGCAGGCCGGTGGTCGGCAGGCCATACAGATGCGAGTAAGTATGCGACATCAGCTCATTGGCTTTTTTGGTGGCGGCGTACAGGGAAACCGGATGATCCACGCTGTCGTCGGTGGAGAACGGCATTTTACGGTTTAGGCCGTAGACCGAACTGGATGAGGCATACAGTAGATGCTGTACCTTATTATGGCGGCAGCCTTCCAGTACGTTGAGATGACCGACGAGGTTGGCCTGGGCGTAAGCGTGAGGGTTTTCCAGTGAATAGCGCACACCGGCCTGAGCGGCGAGGTGGATGACGCGATCAAACTTGTGCTCAGCAAATAAAGCCGCCATGGCCGACGTGTCCGCCAAATCCATTTTCACAAAATGGAAATCCGCTGATGACAGCTGGTCGAGGCGCGCCTGTTTCAGGCTGATGTCATAGTAATCATTCAGGTTGTCAATCCCGACAACCTGATGTCCGGCAGCGAGCAGGCGCTGGCTGACGTGAAAACCAATAAAGCCCGCGGCGCCGGTGACCAAATATTTCATAGCATTCCTCAAACCCAATTCTGATGCGATTATCGCTTTTAGGCGTGATGATACCGTCTGTGCGCAAAAAAATATAATCGTAATCGGTCATTAAGCTAATCGGAGAAGGGCATAAAGCGAAAAACCCGGCTTGCTGGCCGGGTTTACTGGGGGGTTACTGGTGACGTTCGCGCAGGTTTTCGATGACCGTCGTTAAATCCAGCTCCTGATCCTGGAGCAGCACCAGCAGGTGATACATCAGATCCGAGGCTTCGTTTTTCAGTTCAAACTTATCGTGTACCGTTGCCGCCAGCGCGGTTTCCACGCCTTCTTCACCCACTTTCTGCGCAATGCGCTTGGTACCGCTGGCGTACAGTTTGGCGGTATAGGAACTTGCCGGGTCGGCGGTTTTGCGCTCGGCGAGCAGTTGCTCTAGCTGATAGAGGAACAGCCATTGGTGGCTGGTATCGCCAAAGCAGCTGGAGGTGCCTTTGTGGCAGGTTGGGCCAATGGGGTTAACCAGCACCAGCAGAGTATCGTTGTCGCAGTCCGGCGCGATGCTGACCACATTTAAGAAGTTGCCAGAGGTTTCACCTTTGGTCCACAGACGCTGTTTAGTGCGTGAGTAAAAGGTGACTTTGCCGGACTCCTGGGTTTTAGCCAGCGCGTCCTGATTCATATAACCCAGCATTAACACTTCGCCGGAAACCGCATGTTGGATAATGGCGGGCATCAGTCCGTCGGTTTTTTCCCAGTCCAGTTGTTCAGTTAACATACCCGTATCTCCACGCCCTGTGCTGCCAGGTACGCTTTTAGTTCGCCAATATTAATAATTTGCTTGTGGAATACCGACGCCGCCAGCGCGCCGTCGACGTTGGCGTCGCGGAAGGCTTCGAGGAAGTGTTCCATCGTTCCCGCACCGCCAGAGGCGATAAGCGGCACGCGGCAAACGTCGCGCACTTTCTTTAATTGCTCAAGGTCGTAGCCGTTACGCACGCCGTCCTGGTTCATCATGTTGAGGACGATTTCGCCCGCGCCGCGCTTCTGCACTTCCTGTACCCAGTCGAGGGTTTCCCACTGAGTCACGCGGGTGCGGCTTTCGTCGCCGGTGTATTGATTGACGTGATACTTGCCGGTATCGGCATCAAACCAGGTATCAATCCCCACCACAATGCACTGCACGCCAAAGCGATCCGCCAGGCGGGTGATCAGCTCTGGGTCGGCCAGCGCCGGGGAGTTGATCGAAATTTTATCGGCGCCGAATGAGAGAATACGTGCTGCATCATCGATGGATTTGATACCACCGGCAACGCAGAACGGGATATCAATAACTTCGGCCACGCGAGAAACCCAGCTTTTATCGACCACGCGGCCGTCGCTGGAGGCGGTGATATCGTAGAACACCAGCTCATCTGCGCCTTCATCGGCGTAGCGTTTGGCCAGCGGCACGATATCGCCAATAATTTCGTGGTTGCGGAATTGCACCCCTTTAACGACCTGACCATCACGCACATCGAGACAAGGAATTATCCGTTTTGCCAGCATTGGATGGCCTCCGTTACGTTGAATTTACCTTCCAGCAGCGCGCGTCCGACAATCACGCCGCGTACCCCGGTACCGCGTAGGGCGGCAATGTCGTTAAGGTCGCCAATGCCGCCGGAGGACTGAAACGCCACCTGCGGATAGCGCGCGCAGACTTCTTCATACAGCGATACGTTGGAACCGGCCAGCGTCCCGTCACGAGAGATATCGGTGCACAGCACGTGCTGGAGACCAACCGGTAGATAGGTCTCAACCAGTTCTTCCAAGGTGACGCCGGAGTTTTCCTGCCAGCCGCTCACCGCCACCTGCTTGGTGCCGTTGTCATCAATGCGCACATCCAGCGCCAGCACCAGGTGTTCTGCACCAAAGCGCTTAAACCAGCCTTTGACTACGTCCGGTGATTTCACCGCCGTTGAACCGACGACCACGCGCGCCACGCCAGCCTCCAGTAATGCGGCCACGTCTTCTTCCGTACGGACGCCGCCGCCAACCTGTACCGGGACGTTCACCCCGGCGACCAGCGTTTTCAGCAAAGGGATCTGGCGTTGGGCCGGATCTTTGGCGCCGGTTAAATCCACCAGGTGCAGTACTTCCGCACCCTGCGCCGCGTAATCCTGCAGGCGCGGTAGCGGATCGGTTCCGTAGTCGCGCTGCTGGCCGTAATCTCCCTGATGGAGACGCACCACGGTGCCGTTAATCAAATCTAAAGCAGGAATGATCATTACATCTCCAGGAAGTTTTTCAGCAGTTGCGCACCCGCCGCGCCTGAGCGCTCCGGGTGGAACTGCACGCCGTAAAAGTTATCTTTCTGCACGGCGGCGGTGAACGGTTCGCCGTAGTGGCATTGGGCGATGGTGTACTCGTTAACCGGCATCGCGTAGCTGTGGACGAAGTAGAAGTAGGCGCCGTCCTCAATGCCGCGGAACAGACGATCGCCGGCCTTCGGGTAGACGCGGTTCCAGCCCATGTGCGGTAGCGGTAGGCCGAAATCGGCCATCTTCGGTACGTCCTGGTCGATGATCCCCAGCAGGTCAACGCCATGCGTCTCTTCGCTGCGGCGGCCGAGCAACTGCATTCCGAGGCAAATGCCCAGTACCGGCTGAGTGCAGGCTTTAATCAGCTCAACCAGCTCACGTTCGCGCAGCTGATCCATGGCGGCTTGTGCGGTCCCCACGCCGGGTAAAAACAGTTTGTCGGCGCGCAGCACCACTTCCGGCTCGCGGCTGACCACCGGCTCGTAGCCGTGGCGGGCAATCGCCGACTTTACCGAGTTGAGGTTGGCGCAGCCGGTATCGAGGACAACCACGTTCATCACAGCACTCCTTTTGAGGAGGGAAGGGTATCGCCGTCCACGCGAATCGCCTGGCGCAGCGTGCGGCCAAAGACTTTAAACAGGCTTTCCACGCGGTGGTGATCGTTTTTGCCTTTGGTTTTCAGGTGCAGCGTCACGCCCATGGTGTAAGAGAGTGAGCGGAAGAAGTGCTCAATCATCTCGGTGCTCAGATCGCCGACGCGCTGATAGGTAAACTCGGCTTTATATTCCAGGTGCGGGCGGCCGGAAATATCCAGCGCGCAGCGGGCCAGGCACTCGTCCATTGGCAGGACGAAGCCAAAACGGTTGATACCGCGTTTGTCGCCCAGCGCCACTTTTAACGCTTCGCCCAGCGCCAGACCGGTATCTTCCACCGTGTGGTGATCGTCAATATAGAGATCGCCCTTCACGGTAATGTTCATGCGGAAGCCGCCGTGGGTGGCAATCTGGTCGAGCATATGATCGAAGAAACCGACGCCGGTGTTGATTTTGCTGCCGCCTTCGCGGTCGAGCCACACTTCGACGTCAATCTGCGTTTCGCGCGTATTACGTTCGATGCGCGCATAGCGATCGCGGCGGGTGAGCTGCTCGCCAATCGCCGCCCAGTTCAGGGTCTCGCGATTATATTGCAGGCCGGTGATGCCCATGTTGGCCGCCAGCTCGACATCGGTGAGACGATCGCCAATCACATAGCTGTTGGCCGTATCCATCACTTCATTAGCCAGCCAGGCGGTCACCAACTGCGTTTTCGGTTTACGGCAGGCGCAGTTATCGGCCGGCAGGTGCGGACAAATCAGCACATCATCAAACACCACGCCCTGCGAGGTGAAGATTTGCATCATCAAGTTGTGCGGGCCGTCAAAGTCGGCCTGTGGGAAACTCGCGGTGCCCAAGCCATCCTGATTGGTGATCATCACCAGCTTGTAGCCGGCTTTTTGCAGCTTCAGCAGCACCGGAATGGCGTCCGGCTCGAAGGCCAGCTTGTCAAAACGGTCTACCTGATAGTCGCTTGGCGGCTCGGAAATCAGGGTGCCATCACGATCGATAAAGAGAAACTTCTGGGTCATACGGTCTCCGCTTTCAAAGCGTCAATCACGCGCTGGCTCTCTTCGCGAGTGCCGATAGTGATGCGCAAACAGCCGCTTAAAGATGGTTGTTTATTCTGGTCACGTAAGATAATGCCTTGATCCCATAAAGATTTAAATACGCTGCTGGAGGCTTTGATACGAGCCAGTACGTAGTTGGTCTCGGAATCAAATACCTGTTCGACGCAGTCGATAGTGCGCAGCGCCTCCACCAGGTACTGACGTTCATCAAGAATTTGGCTAACGCGTTGGCGCATGGCGGCAATTCCCTGCGCGCTAAGCGCCTGGGCGGCGATATCGGCAACCGGCGTCGAGAGCGGGTAAGGAGCAATCACCTTCATTAATAGCGCGATCACCTCTTCGTTCGCTAGGGTAAAGCCGCAGCGCAGCCCTGCCAGAGCAAAGGCTTTAGACAGCGTACGCAGAATCACCAGATTAGGGTATTCGGCCAGCCAGCCGGCAAGCGTCGCCTGCGGGCAAAATTCAATATAGGCCTCGTCGGCCACAACCAGCGCTTTATCGCGGGTCATCTCCAGCAGAGTGCGGAAGTCCTGTGGATTAATAATCTGCCCGGTCGGGTTGTTTGGGCTGCACACGTACACCACTTTAACGTTGGTGAGGCTGTCTGCAATGGCCGGCAAATCCAACTGCCAGTCGGCTTTGGCGGGTACAGTGCGGCACTCAACGCCGATGGTTTCAGCGCTGACGCTGTACATGCCGTAGGTCGGCGGACAGAACAGCACCGCATCGCGCCCCGGCTCGCAGAAGGCGCGAACCAGCAGCTCAATCCCTTCATCTGCACCGCGGCTGACCAGCACCTGCTCTGGCTTCACGCCCGCGTAGGCGGCGTAGTTTTCAATCACCGCTTTTGGCTGACATTCCGGATAGCGGTTCAGCGTCTGCTGGCTTAACTCAAACGGTACCGCGGTTGGGTATTCATTGGCGTTCAGCCAGACGTCACCTTTCCCCCCCAGACGGCGCGCAGACTGATAAGGGGTCAGGGCGCGAACGTTATCGCGGGCTAACTGTTCAATGCTCATGCTTGCTCCTTCAGGGCGTTAACGCGCAGGGTAACGGCATTTTTGTGGGCGGTCAGCAGCTCGGCCGCGGCCAGCGTTTCAATAGTGGCGGCAAGGGCGGAGAAGCCTTCGCGGGATAATTCCTGAACGGTCATCCGTTTCTGGAAGTCCGCCAGCCCGAGGCTGGAACAGGTTGCCGTGTAGCCATAGGTCGGCAGAACGTGGTTGGTGCCCGAGGCATAGTCCCCTGCCGATTCTGGCGACCAATCGCCGAGGAATACGGAACCGGCGCTGGTAATATCGTCGACCAGTTCGCGCGCGTTGCGGGTCTGAATGATCAGGTGTTCCGGGCCGTAGGCATTGGAGATTTCAATACATTGCGCCAGATCGTTGGCCACGATTAAACGGCTGGCGGAGAGCGCTTGGCGCGCGGTGTCGGCGCGTGACAGTTCGGCGAGCTGACGTTCAACGGCTTCAGCAACGCCGGCGGCAATCTGTGCGTCCGGGGTCAGCAGAATAACCTGTGAGTCTGGGCCATGTTCGGCCTGCGACAGCAGGTCGGAGGCGATAAAGTCCGGTGTTGCTCCGCTGTCGGCAATAACCAGCACTTCTGATGGGCCCGCAGGCATATCAATTGCCGCACCGTCGAGGCGCTGGCTGACCTGGCGTTTGGCTTCGGTAACATACGCGTTGCCAGGCCCAAAGATTTTATCGACCTTAGGAATGGATTCGGTGCCGAGTGCCAGCGCGGCAATCGCCTGCGCGCCACCGACGTTAAACACCTCTTTCACGCCGCACAGCTGTGCGGCATAGAGAATTTCATCGGCAATTGGCGGCGGTGAACAGAGCACCACTTTTTTACAGCCGGCAATCCGGGCTGGAGTGGCGAGCATCAATACCGTCGAGAACAGCGGCGCCGAACCGCCAGGAATATAGAGGCCAACGGAAGCAATCGGGCGAGTCACCTGCTGGCAGCGCACACCCGGCTGAGTTTCGATATCCACCGGCGGCAGGATCTGCGCCTTGTGGAAGGTATCGATATTACGTACCGCCGCCTGCATCGCCTGTTTAAGCTCATCGCTCAAACGATCGCTGGCCTGCTGGATCTCTTCGGCAGTGACCTGTAAAGCGCCGACTTCGGTCTTATCAAATTTGGCGCTGTATTCGCGCAGGGCTTTATCGCCATTGTTTTTAACGTTGTCGAGGATCTCAGCGACCGTGCGAGTGATGCTGTCGGAAGCGGAGATCGCCGGGCGCATTAACAGCGCCTGCTGCTCTTCAGGGCTACAGCGGTTCCAGTCAATCAGGGTATTGAAGCTCATGGCACTTACTCCATCATCTTCTCAATTGGCAGCACCAGAATAGAGCTGGCACCCAGGGCTTTGAGTTTTTCCATGGTTTCCCAGAACAGGGTTTCGCTGCTCACCATGTGCATGGCTACGCGCTGCTGATCGCCAACCAGCGGCAGGATGGTTGGGCGTTCAGCGCCTGGCAGCAGGGCAATCACTTCATCCAGACGTTCGGTCGGCGCGTGCATCATGATGTATTTTGACTCGCGAGCCTGAATCACACCCTGAATACGGGTCAGCAGGCGATCGACCAGCTGCTGTTTCGCATCGCTCATTTCGCCGTCACGCTGAATCAGGCAAGCTTTAGAACGGAACATGACTTCGACTTCACGCAGGCCGTTTGCTTCGAGGGTTGCGCCGGTAGAGACCAGATCGCAGATGGCGTCCGCCAGACCGGCACGTGGGGCAACTTCAACCGAACCATTCAGCAGGCAGGATTTAAAGGAGATGCCTTTTTGGTCGAGATAACGTTTGAGCAGGTGCGGATAAGAGGTGGCGATACGTTTACCGTCGAGCGCGGCGGGGCCATCCCACGCTTCATCCGCCGGGGTGGCTAATGACAGGCGGCAGCCGCCAAAGTCCAGACGACGCAGCGTGAAGTAGCGTGGATCTTCGCCCTGAGCGCGGCGGCTCAGCAGCTCTTCTTCGAGAACGTTTTCACCAATGATGCCGAGATCAACCACGCCGTCCATAATCAGGCCTGGGATATCGTCATCGCGAACGCGCAGGATATCGATAGGCATGTTCTCCGCCATCGCAATCAGACGCTGGGTGTGGAGATTGATTTTAATACCACAACGGGCGAGTAATTCGCGTGAATCATCGCTCAGGCGACCTGATTTCTGAATAGCTATGCGTAAACGGCTGTTATCTAACATTCTGTTTTCCTCATTACCCTGCTGAATTTGGTTCAAAAAAAAGCCCCCGGAAGATGATCTTCCGGGGGCTCTCTTGCGTTCTTGCACCACTGGAAGATCTGAATGTCTCCCAGCACACATCGCCTGAAAGACTAGTCAGGGTGATGGTGATGATGGTGGTGTTTAAATTGAACGCGGCTCATAAAATTCTCGTTGAATGACTATTCACTTGATGTCTTTTAACCTAAACCACTTTTGTCGTTGAAGGCAAGCGCTTTTTTCATTCATTAAATCTATTCATGTTGCGACTATAAATTGTCAGTTTTGGCGCGGTGGCGTAGCCTTAGTAAGAGGAGTGCGGCAAGAATCAGGAGATAGCGCAATGAAGAAAGTGGCAATTGTCGGTTTAGGGTGGCTGGGTATGCCGCTGGCGCTGTCATTGATGGCGCGTGGCTGGCATGTTACCGGCAGTAAAACGACGGAAGATGGCGTAGAAGCCGCGCGAATGTGCGGTATTGAAAGCTATCCGCTTCGTTTGGATCCGCAGCTGGTGTGCGAGGCGGACGATCTTGATGCCTTAATGAATGTTGATGCGCTGGTGATAACGCTTCCGGCGCGCCGCAGCGGCGAGGGTGAGGATTTTTATCATCAGGCCGTACAGGAAATTGTTGATTCCGCGCTGGCACACCATATTCCGCGCATCATCTTTACCAGCTCCACGTCTGTCTACGGTAAAGAAGAAGGGACGGTGAAAGAGAGCACGCCGCGGGTGCCGGTGACGGCTAGCGGAATGGTGCTTAAAGAGTTGGAAGATTGGCTGCATCAGCTTCCGGGCACGTCGGTGGATATTCTGCGTCTGGCTGGGCTTGTGGGGCCTGGGCGTCATCCTGGGCGTTTCTTTGCCGGCAAGTCGGCGCCGGATGGTCAGCACGGCGTCAATCTGGTCCATCTTGAAGATGTGATTTCTGCTATTACGCTGTTGCTTCAGGCACC
>PPYF01209058.1_pt1 | contig 11968 bp, 13 predicted proteins | sample 1559871 | NCBI WGS metagenome assembly PPYF01 (sample SAMN08240021, study PRJNA423297) | Human gut metagenome, whole genome shotgun sequencing project. | reverse complement strand
GCCCTCCTGGTTGGATAACCCAGCATACGGATTGTGTTGGTTACAGAACCGCACTGGTGATAAACCTGTAATGCAATGTCGATTTTGTCCTGAGAATACATAATGATTCAGCTCCTTTCGGAGCCCGTAGAAGTCCAGCTTTTTGTCCGCGCCCCCGCCTCGACTTTAGTATTTTATTTCCGTCCCTTACTTTCTTTCTGAATTGTTTTCATTTTACTTTTGGTTATGAATTGATAATCGGTTCGAAAGCCACAGGCATCATGCAGGGCGTCGGTAATGGATTCACGTTTGTAGGTTGGGATAAAACCTTGTTCTTGTACCTCAACAAAGTTCATTGCTTTTAATGTATCTAATAATTCTTCGCAAGTATATTTTGCTCCCAGTTTTTTCTCAAGAAAACGATAGATTGTCAGAGCAAGAAAACAGATAAGGAAATGTGCCTTGATACGGTTTTCATCCTGTAAATATACAGGTCTTGCGGAAAAATCTGTTTTCATGATGCGAAAACATTCTTCAATCTGCCATCTTCCTTCACTGACTTTTAAAATATCACCGACTTCATCATCTAAAAGATCTGTACATACAGCGTAAAGTCCATCATACATGGATTCTTCTAAAATCTTATGTTCATCTAGATAGTGATGAATATCAGCGGCTTCGCCTTCTTTGGTAGCAGCTGTGGTTCCAATAAAACGGGCAGGATCATTTGGGTTTTTGCGATTCTTTTTCGTATTTCCTGAATTCAGCATCTTCTGTGCACGTTCTACCTGTTTTTCACGGAGCGATTTTTGGTAAAGGGCATATTTAGGTGAATAGGTAATGATCAGGCGTTGATGGACTTTCTTTGTAGTATACGATTCATCTTTATAATAAAGTGCTTTGTCATCTTCCGGTAGTTTTGTGATATCAACCGGTGCATCATCAGAAACCCGCCGGAAGCCCTGTGGATTTAAAGCCCATTCTTTTTCTTCTTTTTTCAATTTTTTGATGGACTGGGTAACGATGAAAGAGCATTCTCCCATGTGGTTATAAGCCCGTATATCTTCTGAACCAAGTCCAGCATCACTACAATAAATAAATTTCTGACATCCAAACTCCCCAAGCACTTTCTTTTCCAGCGGCTTCAAAGAGGTCTGTTCGTTTGAATTTCCGGGAAAGAGAGAAAATGCAAGAGGAATGCCATCTCCATCCATAAACAATCCCATTTGAATGATTGGATTTGGTCGGTGTTCTTTGCTTTTTCCATATTTTTTGCTGCCCTCCTCTTGTTCGATTTCAAAGTAATAATTCGAGCAGTCATAATATAGGACTTTATCATTTCGAGTCCCCAAAAAGTGACTGTTTTTATAAATTTCCGATTGAATGAGATCGCATTCTGTTCCAAGAACATCTAATGCACGGTAAACATCATGAAGTTTATAGGAAGGCTTTTCCAAAAACTCCGATGCAGTCTTGTAAGAAGAACGTTTACTGGATGGCTCTAGAATCCTTGCATAAATCAAATCGGAAAGGATTGCATTGATATCATACTGAAATTTATATTTCAATTTTAATTTCCGGCAGATTTTTTCTATATGCATCTGATAGTAAATAGATTGCAGGAAAATATAACCGCCACGATAGAAAGTCTGTTTATTATAATCAAGCTGTCTGTCCGTCAAACTCCCGAGAAAGAAGATCATTTTATTGAAAATATATAACATTTGTCAATATTAAATCATATAGACAGAAGATTGAATCAGGTTACTTCGTCTAAAACAATATAAAAAGTACAGAAATAAAAAAAATTTAATTAAATATTGACAAATATCCAACATGTGGTACAATGATCATATCAAAAAAATATGTGACATGTGAACGGTTTGTTACCCAATGGAACTAATGGGGCAATACCTTAAAAAGACGGAAAGTGTCTTTTTAGGAGTATTGCCCTTTTTTGTTACCTGGAGACCATGCCCTCACATACAAAGGAGGTTATTATGTCAGCATTTACAGATGGTTTTTTATGGGGCGGCGCAACATCGGACTTTCAGTATGAAGGCGGCTTTAATGAAGGAGGTAAAGGCCTGTCCACCCATGATTTTGAAACGGATGGAAGTCTGGAACGCCCCAGGATGATTTCCTTAAAGCTTGCGGATGGTTCCAGAGGTGAGGTGCCTACAAGAGAAAGCTTCCCGGACGGGGCAGAGGCGGAGATTTACGATGATGTCTATTATCCAAGTCATAAGGCGGTTGATTTTTATCATCATTACAAAGAAGATATCGCACTTATGGGGGAGATGGGATTTGGAGTATTCCGTTTCTCAATCTGCTGGTCAAGAATCTTCCCCACAGGAGATGAATTGACACCCAACGAAGAGGGATTAAAGTTTTATGATGATGTGATCACAGAGTTGGAGAAGTACAATATTCAGCCGCTGATTACCATATGCCATGATGAACTTCCGGATTATCTGGCAAAAAAATACGATGGCTGGTCATCCAGGCATGTGATCGACTGTTATGTCAGATATGCGACAACATTACTGGAACGGTACAAAGGAAGATGCAGGTTATGGCTTACATTTAACGAGATCAATGCAGTGAATGGATATGCGCAGATCGGAACACATAAACAGGATGAGCAGACTGTCTATCAGGCCAAGCATCACATGTTCCTTGCAAGTGCAATCACAGTAAAGATTGCCCACCAGATCGACCCGGATAACATGATGGGAACCATGTATGCATTAAGCCAGATGTATCCCGCGACCTGTGCTCCGGAAGATGTAATGGCATGCTATATTAAGCGCCGTAATAACTTATGGTTTTCGGATGTGATGGCAAGAGGATATTATCCCAATTATACAGATGAATTCTTTAGGGAGAGAAATGTTAAACTGGTTAAAGAACCGGAAGATGATAAAATTCTGCGGGAAGGCCCTCTGGATATGGTAACCTTCAGCTATTACCGTTCCATGACAGTTTCAAAGGATACGAAGCTGACCTGGGCCATGGGACTTCTCGGCGGAGACCAGAACCCATATCTGGAAAGTACTAATTGGGGATGGCCCATTGATCCCATTGGCTTAAGATACACGCTCAACGAGTTATATGACAGATACCAGAAACCTCTGTTTGTGGTTGAAAACGGTCTTGGGGAAATTGATATCATGAAGGAAGATGGAACAGTAGAGGATGACTACAGGATCAGGTATCTGGCACAGCATTTTGAAGAGATGAAAAAGGCTGTAAATATCGATAAGGTTCCTCTTCTTGGATATACCATGTGGGGCAGCACGGATCTTGTATCCTTAAGTACAGGCGAGATGAAGAAACGTTACGGATTCGTTTACGTTGACCTGGATGATAAGGGAAATGGAACAGGTATCAGGAGCAGGAAGAAATCCTTTGAATGGATGAAAAAGGTATGCCATACAAACGGGGAGGATTTAAGCTTTTAGAAAGGCTGGACTATGTCAGAACACCTTTATGTAATAAAAAAGATACTGAATAATAATGTTATTATTTCGCAGGATAAAGAAAAGCGTGAAATTATCATCATGGGCGCCGGGATTGGATTTGGAAAACATATCCGGGATGTGGTTGACCCCAGGAAGATTCTTAAAATATACGAATTACGCAGCAGTTCCTTTAAGAACAAATTTGAAACCCTGGCCGCGGAAATCCCGTTTGAATGTTTTCAGCTGACGGAAAAGATTATTACTTATGCGGAAAACATGCTTCATCAGAAGTTAAAGGATGGACTGGTACTGGCCTTAGCCGATCATATACATTTTGCGGTTAAACAGATGCAGGGTGGGCAGCAGCGGGCGTCTTTGATGAACGAAGAAATCAAGCGGCTTTATCGTGAAGAATACAATGTTGGCTTAGATGCCGTTAAGATGATCAATGATTTCTATCACATTGAGCTGCTGCCATATGAAGCGGCATCTATCGCATTTCATTTGATTAACGCGGAATCAAATAACCGGGCGGATGATATTAATACAATACTTACGGGAACCAATGAAATCCTGCGGATCATTGAGGAGACCATGGGAATAAAGTTCCGTGAGGATTCACATAGTTATTCACGGCTTTTGATCCACCTGAAATATTTCATGAAACGGGTAATTATTGAGCATGACGATTGTAAGGAGCAGTTTGATTCGGTTTTATTCAATGAGTCAGATGAACAGTTCCAATTGGTGAAAAAATGCCTGGACAATGTAAATGATTATCTGAAAGAGAAGTATGACTATGAGCTGATGGAGGCAGAACGGGTATATCTGCTGCTTCACATCACAAGAGTTTTACAGAATGATTAGAAAGAGGGGAAACGGTTATGGCAAAAATAGATGTAAAAGAATGTGCGGCTGATATTATCAAGCATGTAGGCGGACAGGAAAATATCAATTCAGTAGCGCATTGTATGACAAGAGCAAGATTTGTTGTGAAAAATATTGATAAGGCGGATCAGGAAGCTTTAAGAGGAATAAAAGGTGTTATGGGCGTGGTTTATTCCGGAGGACAGCTTCAGGTGATTCTTGGAGCGAATCTGCTTCCGGTATATGACGAGATTTTAAAACAGGGCAATTTTTCCCAGGGAGATATTATTGATGAAAACCTGGATGATGATACGCCAAAGAAGAAACAGGGCATTGGAAGCATTATTCTTGGATATGTACAGGCCTCTGTTACGCCCTTAGTACCGGGGCTTGTTGCAGGCGGTATTCTGAAGGTTATTCTAATGCTGATTCCCTATGCATGGCCGGCATTCGCGTCAACCACCACCAATGCATTGCTTGGATGGGTAGCCAATGCGCCGTTCTACTTTATGCCCGTGTTTGTAGCTTATGGGGCGGCTAAGAAGCTTGGGGCAACGGAAATTTATGCAATGTTGGTAACGGCGTCTCTGCTGACTCCAGCCTGGATTGATGCTGTATCCGAAGGAACCGCCATCAGCGTGTTCGGCATTCCCGCAAGAGGAGTCACTTATAGCGGACAGCTATTGCCCGCTCTATTAATTCCGATTCTTGCGTTCTATGTGGAGAAGGCGCTGAATAAGATTGTTCCCGGTATTATAAAATCCTTGTTAGTCGGTTCCGGCACCATCTTAGTAACCGGCGCGGCGGCATTTACAATCATTGGACCTGCAGGCAGATACCTTGGTGATATGATTTCACAGGTATTCCTGGTACTGGGAGATAAAGTACCGTTCATCGCGGTTGCGGTATTAGCGGCATGTCTGCCATGGATGATCATGGCCGGAATGCATACCGCGTTATCACCGTTTATGATATCTAATATTGAAACAATTGGCTACGATGCAGTAATCCGTCCGGCATTCGTATTACATAATGCAGCTCAGGGCGGGGCCTGCCTGGGTGTTGCTTTGAAAACAAAGGATAAGGAATTCAGGGCAGAGTGCCTTTCTCTGGCAGTGGGCGCCATTGTGGCCGGTGTTACGGAGCCTGCTATTTACGGTTGCAATCTGAAGTACAGAAAACCCATGTTTGGCGTTATGGGCGGCGCGGCCATCGGCGGTGTTGTGGCATCACTGCTGGGGGCGAGAGCGGTTGTATTCGGATATTCTAATTTACTGGCAGTCTTTCCCATGTTTATTGAAACAGCATGGGCAATGTTTATTGGCGTAGCGGTCGCCATTGCTGCGGCGGCAATCATCACATTTATACTTGGAATCGATGAGTAATATGATAAAATTGATTGTAAGTGATCTGGACGGGACACTGCTGGATATGCCGAATTCCATCTCTCAAACCAATCTTGATGCGATTGAATATGCTTACAGCAGGGGGGCGGGATTCTGCTTCGCTACTGGAAGAGATCTGGCCAGTGTGCGCAGTATTAAAAAGCTGCTGACACATGCGCCATTGCTGATCCTTGGCAATGGCGCGGTAATCTACGATGAGCACGAACAGATCATGGAAGAGGATTTTTTCCCAAATCAGTATCTAAAAGAAGTTACAGATATTTTAAATGCTCATGGTGTGCCACATATGATAGTTACAACGGATGGTTTCTACACAACAACGGACCCTGAAGAGGTGCGGAGAAGGTTTATTGAGCGTATTTCGGCTGTCTCATCAATGGAGGATGGAAGAATTTTTGCCACGGACCAGGACAAGCCATGTAATAATCTGGTTCAGATCACAGCGATGGAACCATTTGTTCAGACAAAAAAGATTATCAAGGTGGAAGGTTTTCATATGGACAGCGCTCCAATAGATGCTGTAAAGCATGAACTGGAGAAATACACCGGACTGTCTCATCTGTCAACAGGAAAAAATAATGTGGAAATCACCAATATCACAGCTCAGAAGGGACTGGCGCTGAAAAAATATATTAAGAAGCTGGGGTTGACGGAAGATGAAGTAATGGTCCTGGGCGACAGCCAGAATGACCTTAGTATGTTTGAACATTTCAAATACGGCTTCGCACCGGAGAACAGCTGCCGGGAGATCAAGGAAAAGGCATATTGTGTGGTGAGAAGCTGTATGGAACATGGGGTCAGTGATGCAATTTACAGACTTAAAAAATAATGGAAGGGAGAACTGTATGTTTTCGTTTTTTAAGAAAAAGGATGAGAAACCGGAACTGGTAAATACAATTCAGGCATCCGATGACGATATTGTAGCAGTTGCGGACGGAACCATGATTCCGTTGGAAGAGGTAAAGGATGATGTATTTTCACAGAAGATGATGGGAGACGGCGTTGCCTTTGAAATGAACAACGATGTGGTTGTTTCCCCATGCAACGGTTTACTGGAAGCTGTTTTTCCCACAGGACATGCATACGGAATTACGATGGCCAGCGGGGTGGTTCTGATGATCCATATTGGAGTTAATACAGTAGAAGGAAAAGGGGACGGGTTTCAGATTCTTGTAAAACAGGGGGATACGGTGAAAGCAGGAGATCCGCTGGTGAAACTGGATATGAAAAAGTTAAAAGCAAAGTATGACATGACGGTAATGCTGATTGTCACGGATACCAATGGCCAGGAAGTGAATTTTGCGGATTACGGAGAAGTGACAAGAGGACAGAAGATTAACAGGTAGGAAAGGAGAGCGGCGGAAATGGAGTTTAAAAAGGATTTTCTGTGGGGAGGCGCGGTTGCGGCAAATCAGCTGGAGGGCGCGTATCTTGAGGATGGAAAACAATTAAATGTAACGGATGTGATGGTGGGGATTGCCAATCAGCCGGATCTGGCATGGAATAGGGAAACCGGCAAATGGCAGGCGGCATTCAAACAGGATAAAGTATATCTGAGTCATGAAGGCATTGATTTTTATCACCGGTACAAAGAAGATCTGCAGCTGATGGCCGGCATGGGTTTCAAGGCGTTTCGGACCAGCATCTCCTGGGCCAGGATCTTCCCAAAGGGGGACGAAACCGAGCCAAACGAAAAGGGATTAAAGTTCTACGATGACCTGTTTGATGAGATGATCCGTCTGGGCATGGAACCGGTGATCACGCTTTCTCATTATGAAACACCGCTGTATCTTTTGACAGAATATGGCGGATGGCTGAACGAAAAACTCATTGGCTTCTGGATGAATTATGTCAGGGTGGTATTTAACAGATATAAGGGTAAGGTTAAGTATTATATGACCTTCAATGAGATTAACAACATTTTCAGAATGCCCTTTGCCGCGGGCGGCTTATTAAAGATTGACCCGAAGGACACCGGCAGACCGAATGCGGATCTTTCCGATCAGGAAATCTATCAGGCGGCGCACTATATTTTTGTTGCCAACGCGCGGACAGTTGAAGCCTGTCATCAGATCGATCCCAATGCGAAGATCGGATGCATGCTGTCTCTGTCATCCTTAGCCACCTATCCATATAGCTGCAATCCGGATGATGTTATGGGCACGCTGCAGTTTCAGAGAAAACAGAAGCTGTTCCTGGACGTGATGGTAAAAGGCGCTTATCCGGGATATGTTAAAAGAATCTGGAAAGAAAAAAATATGGAGCCGGTGATGAAGCCCGGTGACCTGGATCTGATTAAAAATAATACAGTAGATTATATTGCATTCAGTTACTACAGAAGCGCTGTTTATAAATCCGACGGTTCCATAACGGTAGACACGGGCGGCGCGGCCGGTATAGAGAATCCGTATCTGGAGGGATGTTCCCCGGCGCCCTGGAGATGGCCCATCGATCCCAAAGGAATCCGCTATGTCTGCAATCTGTTAAATGATGAGTACGGGCTTCCCTTATTCATAGTGGAGAACGGCATTGGATTAGATGAGAATCTGGATCCGGATGGGAAGATTGCGGATGATTTCAGAAAGAAATATGTAAAGGATCATCTGGTTCAGATCAACGAGGCAGTGAAAGACGGCTGTGACATTATGGGGTATCTCTACTGGGGGCCCATCGATGTGGTTTCCGCGGGAACCGGCGAGATGAGGAAACGCTACGGTTTTGTTTATGTAGACCGGTTCAATGACGGTACTGGTACGCTGAAAAGAGTCAGGAAAAATTCCTATGATTGGTATAAGCAAGTCATAGAGACCAATGGAGATTGCCTGGATTCGGAAATGGAGATGTTACATGGAAAATAGAAGGTTCCCGGATGGCTTTTTGTGGGGCGGCGCAACGGCGGCCAATCAGTATGAAGGAGGCTGGAAGCAGGGCGGAAAAGGCATTAGTGTCTCTGATTGTGTGCGCGCCCGCTTTGACGTGGATGTAACAAATTTTGAGAAACATAATGAGATTACCAGCAGGGATATCGAGGAAGCGATGGCACATCCCGAGGATCTGGTAAATTATCCGAAGCGGCACGGCAGTGAATTCTATTCCCACTATAAAGAAGATATTGCATTAATGGCGGAAATGGGATTTAAAGTATTCCGTATGAGCATTGCATGGACGCGGATTTTCCCCAACGGCGACGATGACCAGCCCAATGAAGAAGGATTAAAATTCTATGATGCTGTATTTGATGAGTGTAAAAAATATGGAATTGAACCCCTGGTTACCATGTCACACTATGAACCGCCAATTAACCTGGTGTTAAAGTATGATTGCTGGTATAATAGAAAGACCATTGATTTTTTCCGCAGATTCGTGGAAACCATTTGTACGCGATATAAAAATAAGGTAAAATACTGGCTGACCTTTAATGAGGTAGACAGTATGATCCGCCATCCGTTTACAACTGGCGGACTGGTCCGTGACCGTTTTGAAGGGAAAAACTGGGAAGAGGTTATTTTCCAGTCCATGCATCATCAGTTTGTGGCAAGCGCGATGGCAACCAGAATCTGTCACGAAATCATACCTGGTTCGCAGGTTGGCTGTATGCTGACGAAACTTACATATTATCCCTATTCCTGCCGTCCGGAGGATGTTCTGGAAACACAGCAGAGAATGAGGGCGATTTACTGTTACAGCGATACGCAGGTGTTTGGGGAATATCCTGCCTATCTTCTTGCCAGATTTAAAAATCACGGTTTGAATATAGTCATGGAAGAGAATGATTTAGAGGTTATGAAGAGATACCCGGTGGATTTCATCTCGTTTTCATATTATATGTCCAGCTGTGTGGCCAGGAATACAGATGGCCTGGATGTAACAGCCGGCAACACGGTTACCGCAATCAAAAATCCATATTTAAAAGCAAGTGACTGGGGATGGCAGGTGGATCCGATTGGACTGCGCATTTCTCTGGTGGACTTATATGACCGGTACAGAAAGCCCTTATTTATTGTTGAAAATGGTCTGGGAGCCAGGGAAACACTGGTAGAGGACGGGAAGGGTTCTTTTACGGTCAATGACGATTATCATATTGACTATTATAAGGATCATTTTAAGGCAATGTATGACGCAATCCATGAGGACGGCGTGGAGCTGTTGGGTTATACCACCTGGGCATGTATTGACCTGGTTTCAGAGAGTACCAAACAGATGAGCAAGCGATATGGCTTCGTCTATGTAGATGCAGATGATTATGGTAAGGGAACTTACAACCGGTATAAGAAGAAATCATTCTATTGGTACAGGCATATCATTGAAACCAATGGCGCCGCGTTGTTTGAAGATTAATAGATTTGGATGGGGGAATGATTATGATCGCGCTGCTTTTAACAAAACAGATTAGCGAGCTGTTTATTATCATGTTTTTTGGTTATGCGATGGTAAAATCCAGGATATTAAAAACGGAAGACAGCAAGGTTTTATCTGTTATCACATTGTATCTGATCATTCCCTGTGTTATCATCAATGCATTTCAGATTGAGTATTCCGCTGCTGTACGGGACGGACTGATTCTCGCTTTTGCCGCGGCCTTTGTGGTACATATTCTGTTTATTGTAATCACAAAGGTCTTGGGGAAGATTTTTTCATTTAACAGTGTGGAAAGAGCTTCTATTATATATACCAATGCGGGAAACCTGATTATCCCAATCGTTATTTCGGTATTGGGCCAGGAATGGGTTGTGTACTGCACGGATATTTGATCGTACAGCTGATTTTCATCTGGTCTCATGGAAGGATGATGATATGTGAGGATAAGACATTTAATATAAAGAAACTGCTGATGAATATTAATATGATTGCATCGGCAGCTGGAATGCTGCTGTTTGTATTTCACCTTCAGCTGCCATTGATTATATCTGAGACGTTGGGGTCGGTGGGTTCCATGATTGGGCCAGCCAGCATGATGAATGCCGGCATGCGGAGTATGCCAGTGCAATCTATTTTCTTACAACCGCGTTATGTATCGTGACTATGCCCCTGATTGTATGGTTGTATCAGGTTTAACGGGTCTGGGCTACTTAAGCCCCGCCCTGTACAGCTCCCATGCGATTCTCGCGCTTTCCTCCAGCTCCTCCAGACAATAGAATGCGTCCATCACGGTTTTGCCGGGGACCACGGTGCCCAGCTTCATTTTCAGATAAGGCGTGTGATCCGGGATGCAGTCCTGTTCTGATGCGGCCGGCATAAAGCTCCAGAGTACGCTGTAAGTGCTGTGGGTATGGATCACGGCGCCAATATCCGGCGACTTTTGATATAGAGCAAGGTGCAGAGGCCATTCCTTGCTGGGTTTCCTGGCGAAAACAGGCGTTCCGTCCATGGTAACTGCCGTAAAATCCTCCTTGCTCATGGTTCCAATGCAGGAGCCGCTGGCGCTGATATAAACCAGGTCCTTGTGCCGAATGCTCATGTTGGCGGAAGAACCGGTGGTTTTGCCGCGTTCAAACAGACTGTGTGCCACCCATACGGCGGCCTCCAGTTTTTCTTTTAATTCCAAATCGTCCATAATAATCCTCCCTGTTCTTATTTGTCCTTCGTTCTTACTGTATCTGTGCTTTTACCGTATCTTCGTTCCTATGGTTTCTCTGTCATTGCCAGCGCCCGCCCGAAGAAATCCTCCTGGCCGAAGTTTCCGCTTTTAAGAATCAGACGGATGTCCGGCCGCTCTGTGGGAACCATAATAGGCACTCCGGGCGCCACGCTCTCGCCCAACCAGTAGGATGAGAAGCCCAGTCCTTTTGTAACCGCTCCCGAGGTCTCGCCTCCGGCGGAAATGATTCTGCTGTATCCTGCCTTTACTGCCCGGACTGCCAGCTCGGCCGTTGCGCCTTCCAGCATGGCCGCCACCTTTTCTCTCCCAAGCTTCTGGTATTCCCGTACTTTTTCCGGAGTGTCTGAACTGTACACCAGAACGGTTTCCCTGCTACTGCTGTAGCCCGGAAGAGATTTTATGGGATATGGTCTGGCCCTGGCGGGAGGTGGCGCTAGAGGAGCCGCCCATATGGGCGTTTTAAAGGCATTGAGTGAAGCAGGGCTTATGCCGGATGCAGTGGCGGGTACCAGTGCGGGAAGCGTGGTGGCAGGGCAGTTTGCCTGTGGGATAGAAATTACCGGGATGGAACAAGCGTAAGTAAGTAATAATCCGTATCTTGACAAAATAAGAAATCCCCCAGCACTTACCGGGGGAAGATCTGTCTTTTACTT
>PPYF01673784.1_pt1 | contig 11969 bp, 10 predicted proteins | sample 1559871 | NCBI WGS metagenome assembly PPYF01 (sample SAMN08240021, study PRJNA423297) | Human gut metagenome, whole genome shotgun sequencing project. | reverse complement strand
CTTTTTGAAACACTATCCACTTTTCATATGATAAAGAGAACGAAAACTATGATTTAGAAAATATTAACGTTAGGAAATAATTTGGGATATTATTTTTTTGTTTAAAAAATAATATATTTTTGTAAAAACAAACTAATGTGAAAACGAAGAAAGCGGGAGGAGGAAAATTGCAGGCAAGTTTGTAGCTCTTAAACAATTCTCATCCCCAATATTTTTCTAAAAAAGAAAGGAGGTCGCAATGTGCTAATTTTTTCATATAATTTCGCTGCAAGGCAGGAGATTATAAAATTTATCAGCTGCAACAAACGAGGAGACATTGAAAATAGAAATGTATAAATAAAATTGAAAAACTATAAAAAAGAGAATTATAAAAATAGGTGTGTGTTTATCTCTTGTAGTTCTGGCTACTATCGGTGTGAAAATGACTAACTTTGGGCAAAGTTCTTCAATAGGACTTGCTTTCTCAAACATAGAGGCATTAGCAGCGGATGGAGAGGCTGGCGCTCATGGAAAAAAATGTTCTTTTGGTAAACAATATACTGGAAAGGAATATGATACGGCATATGAATGCATTAATAGAGGTAGAACTGTGTGTATTATTTGGGGAAAATATATACAATTAGGCTCTTCTGAAGGTTATTGTACAAATGCTCAATAGCGTTAAGAGAATGCCTAAATTTGTTAGGTATTCTCTTATTTCGGTTATTAAAAAAGTAACATTATACTTATCTGCAAAGCATACGAGGTATATTATATTCTGATTTAAGCAATTTAATACTTATGAAATATATATATAGAGTTCTTGTTTTTAGTATTTTATTTTCATGTGAAAACAAATCTATTTTTGAAAAGGAAACATCTACAGTTAATAGTTTTCCTCAGACGATTACTTTAAAAGGAGAGGAGCAAAAATTGGAGGCGTTAGGAATTGTTGACATTATGGTAATAGATACTTTTCTCATTGCCTATACTCCGATGAATCATGATTATTATTATTTGGTTTATAGTACATCTAATTTAAAAAAATTAGGAAAGTTTTTACCAGAAGGGAGAGGTGCTAACGAATTCTATGCGCTCGTACATGATAAATGCCATGAAACTGAGGATGGAATAATAAAAACATGGTTAAATAATGGATTTATATAATATTGCTGGAACATTAGCCAATCCGTAAAGGAAGGCCATACAGTCATAGACTCTGTTATAATGTCTAAAGGAATTTTATCTAGCGGAACATGGTACACTACAAGTAATAATAATGAATTAGTAGGATTTCAATATTCCTCCAATAATATGTACTATATTTCTTATAACTTAACACATCATCAAGAAGTACATAGACATAAAATTTTTTCTCGCAATTTTCCTACACAAAAATTAGAAATAGTTGCGATGAATACTTGCATAAAACCAGACCGCAGTAAAATAGCTTTAGTCGGTTGGAACAACAATTACATTTGTATTTTCAATTCTGATTTTTCGGAATTAAGACCTTTCACGATATACGGTAAAGGTATTTCTATAAACAAAGCCGCAACAATGGAACCTTCTGCCCGCATATTATATTACTCGTGTGAAAATAGTACAGACCGATATTTATATGCTCTTTATGTAAACCAACCGGAAGAAAAACGACAATACCATACTGGTAATGAAGAAATTCACATTTATAATTGGGACGCAAATCCCATTGCTAACATCATTATTTCAGAGAACATCATGTGTTTTGCAGTAGATGAAAAATACAAATGCCTGTATGGTCTGACTAGTGACGAAAAATTATACAAATATGATTTATCCAAATATTTTGATAAATTATGATTAAATATGTCATTACAACATTCATCTGTATCGTAATTATGTCATGCAATTTCTTTGATAAGAACACACAAAAATATCGAAAAATTGCATTGGAATGGTATAATCGTCAAATTATTTTACCTACCAGACTACCTGATAAAGGTATTTGTTGTGACACACTGTATCCGGTTTTGACGACAAAAAAATATAAAATATTCACTTACATTGATACATTAGGCTGTACGGCTTGCAATTTCGGAGCATTGGCTTGGAAACAGTTAATCCATGAAGCGGATAGTCTGAATTACGATGTCGCTTTTCTATTCTATGCTCATTTAAAGAATTATGAAGAGTTCGAGACCTATCTGGAAATAAACAAGTTCAGTTATCCTATTTTTTATGATTATAAGGGAGAATGTAATAAGCAGAATAAATTACCACAACATGTATTCTATCAGACTTTTTTATTGGACGAAAACAATAAAGTGTTGCTAATCGGCAAACCTACACCCGGTAGTAATTTATGGAATTTGTACAAAAAAATCATTAGTCAGTAACATCATCATAAAAAGTCCTTAAACTATATGTCAACATGTGGTTGCCATTATTCTATCTCTATTGATAACGCAACTATTTCAAAAAAGGGGCATTGTACGCTTAAATCAAGGTTAAAATGAACAAGTCGTGTGTTGATTTACACTTACTTTTTATTCCATTGTAATATCAGAAATATCAGGCCGGGGACAAAAATAATAAGGGCGGTGATCTGAAGGGCGAAGGCCAGGGAAATCGAGTCATTCAACCAACCGATAAAAGGAGCCATCGTGGCGAAAATCAGGCGGATGATGAAATTCCGGATCGACAGGACGGTGGCACGCATCTCCGAGAAGGTCTGGCGATTGATATATCCTTTAAGAATAGGAGTGGCGAATCCGCGTACGATATAAAAGAGGAAGAATAAAAATAAACTGAAATAATTCAGGCAGAAAGAGACGGCCAGATAACCTCCGGCGATGAGTATCAGAATAAGGGTATATGTCCGGTTTTCTCCCAGCTTGCGGTTGAGTTTGTCCGAATATAAGGCAGCTATGCCTACAGTGAGGTTCAATACTGTCCACACGATACCGAAAAGCGCGGTCGGAAGTTCTATTTTCATCAATACCGGTTGTACGAACCAGGCCATAGTCAGGGTTGCCGCTCCGATAATGCCGGAGAACATAATGTCGTAGCAAAGGCTTTTATTCGTAAATAGCGAATATCGAATGATTTTCCAGATATTGGCTAAAGGATTGACAATTTTGGTTTTGACATTGAATTCCTGTAAAGTCAAAGCTGCCGGAATACCGATAAAGGCAATCAAAATCTGACAGTAGAAAGGCAGACGGAGCGAAAATGTGGCTAACAGTCCGCCGAAAATACCCGCGAAGGCTTCCGAAAAATTCCCGATCATCGTTACTTTACCTTCATATTTCAGGTATTCGTTTTCCCGGTCGTAATGAAGCATCGTGTCGTATAAAAGAGCCGAATCGGCGCCGGAAACCAAACTTTGGCCTATTCCCAGCAGGATCTCGGCAATAAAAAATGCATAGAAAGTAGAGGATAGCGAATAACAGATGTAGCCTCCGAAAGCGACGATACAACCCGTAATCAAACAATTTTTCCGTCCCCAGGCATCGGCCAGATAACCCGTCGGGATGTCGAGACTAACCAGAACAATCGAGTAGACACTTTTTAAAAGGAAGATATCCTTTAAGCCCAATCCATTTTCTTCGTAAAATAATACGATAATAGGCATAATCAAGGTAAACCACTTGGATACCTTAATCAAATAAAGGGCTGTAATATTTTGTTTTAGCAAGGCCACCTGCAGACTGGTAAATGCAATGACAAAGATAATAAAGATTCAGGATTAGCAGCTGGAGAAAAAAGTTTTTTAAAGAGAAAACAGGTTTGGTATGAAAATTGCACACATTATAATAAAATGTGCAGTAATCTTTTGGTTTTAAATTTTAATATGTATTTTTGTTTCAGATTACAACTAAATAACAGTTTGAACTATGAAAATTGAAAAGATCAGCGATATTTATGAGGTATTGAAAGGATATACCCGTAAAAAGCGTTTAGTGGTTGCTTTTGCTAATGATAGTCATTCTATAGAAGCTGTTTATATGGCAGTAAAGGCCGGATTGGTGGAAGGAATATTGGTAGGGGATACGGAGACTATTCAAGGAGTGTGTAAAGAAAACGGTTATGATGAATCGTGTTTTAAAATTGTCCATGAACCGAATGATGTCCGGGGAGCTGAAACGGCTGTCGAAATGATCCGAAACGGTGAAGCCGATGTTATCATGAAGGGATTGGTGAGTACCGATAAATATATGCGGGCGATCTTAAATAAGGAACGGGGATTGGTAGCGCCCAATGCAATTCTGTCGCATGTAACGGTGATGGAATGCTCGTCTTATCATAAATTATTGACTGTTAGTGATGTGGCTGTGATTCCTTGTCCTGATTTGAATCAGAAAATTTCTATGATCAAATATGTGACGATTACTGCGAGAGCTTTGGGAGTTGAAAAACCGAAAGTAGCGATGATCGCTCCGACGGAACAGGTCTTGCCTAAAGTGCAATCTACAGTCGATGCTGCCATCTTGTCGAAAATGGGAGAGCGGGGACAGATCCCAGGGTGCATAATCGAGGGGCCGATGGCTTTGGATGTAGCTGTCGATAAAGAAGCTGCCGAAATAAAGAAAATGCAGTCGGTAGTTGCCGGAGATGCGGATTGTTTGATTTTTCCCAATCTGGAATCCGGGAATGTATTTTATAAAACCAATACGAAATTAGGGCATTCTAAACAGGGAGCAGTACTGGTCGGAGCAAAAGTTCCGAGTGTATTGTCTTCGCGTGGAGATAGTGTTGAAACGAAATTGAATTCGATTGCTTTGGCTGCTATTTTGTCGGAATAATTTTTTTTGACACGTTCTCTGGCTTTGCAAGCCACAGGTGCGAGTTCTTCGGGAATTTTAATTATAAACCTCCGGTTTTGATTCATACTTATTGATCGAAGCCGGAGGTTTGTCGATTTATATTGGACTAATCACCCAAAGTCAAATTTTTGACTTTGGGGATCACTTCTTTTTATTAAAAATTCAAAAGAATTAGTTGAGTTGTCCGGATTCAGCTTTCTTGATCATGTCGGCATTCGCCGTGATATATATTTCTACTCTCCGGTTCTGTGCCCGTCCTTCGGCAGTGCTGTTATCGGCCACAGGCTGATCGAATGCAAGGCCTTCGGTCGTCAAACGGGAACGGCTGATTCCCTGGCCTACCAGAAAGTTAGCGACGGCATCTGCACGTTCTTTAGAAATGCGTTCGTTTACTGCACGGGTACCGGTATTGTCGGTATGACCGTAGATGGTCACGTCCGTATCCGGAGAATTTTTCAGGGAAGTGGCGAATTTCGTCAAGGCTTCTCTGGAAGCCGGACTAAGTTCGCTCTTATTGGTGGCGAAAAGGATACCATTGTCGAAGGTTACCTTTATGGCTTGCAGGTTATTGACATCCTGTACAGACTCGACTTTAGCTCCTTCGATCGCTTCCAGTTCTTTTTTTTGTTTGTCCATCCGGCGACCGATTAAAGCTCCGGTTCCTGAACCGACGGCAGCGCCTACTGCAGCACCGATGGCAGCTCCTTTACCCTTTCCGGCGAGAGCTCCGATTCCTGCACCTAAGGCAGCACCACTTCCGGCACCGATGGCAGCACCTTTACCTGTATTACTCCAGCTGGCACACCCTGTAAAAACACTGCCTGAGAAGATCAGACTTCCACCAAGCAATAACATAACAAAAAGATTTCTGATTTTCATGTGTTCTCAATTTAGAATCTTGGTTATTATACGTGCGAAATTAGAAACAATCTGTTAAAAATAAAATTGATTTCAGCTTGAATTTTATATTTTTGTCCGAATGAATTGAAACAGACCTATAAGGGGGAGTTTGTGGTAAGATAAAATTATAAGTTGAAACATGGCTGTATATTTTATTAGCGGGATCGATACAGATGCCGGAAAATCGATCGTTACGGGAGTAATAGCCCGGACGTTGTTACAAAAAGTACGACCTGTCCTTATGTCATGACTTACCCGTCTTCGCCTCATTTGGCAGCCGAGATCGACCGGGTAGAAATCGATGTAGAGCGGATTCATCGGTCTACAGAAAAATTAGTTGCCGCTTACGATGTCGTATTGCTCGAGGGGGCCGGTGGGTTGTATGTGCCTGTCAGCCGGCAGTATCTGACGATCGATTATATCCAGGAATATAAACATCCGTTGATATTGGTGTCGTCGTCAAAATTGGGCAGTATCAACCACACCCTGATGAGTCTTGAATTGTGTCGTCTACGCGGTATCGAGGTAGCTTACGTCGTTTATAACGACTTTCCCAACGACAGTGAGTGGATCAAGAATGACTCGATTACCATTATCCGGCAATATCTGGATGAATATTTTCCGGATTGTCGTCTCTTGGAATTGCCTGTAGTTGAGGGGGATAAGTGGCCTGAACTGGAATTGAAATAAATCGCATCGCTTCTACAGGGAAGGAATGAGCCGTTCTAGTCGAAAGAGGAACATATGCAAAAAGTAGAATTATTATCTCCGGCCAGGGATCTTGTTGTCGGTAAGGCCGCTATCGATAATGGGGCCGATGCGGTATATATCGGGGCACCTGCTTTCGGGGCCCGTAAAGCTGCAGCCAACAGTCTTGAAGATATCGGGACTTTGGTGAGGTATGCCCATCGTTTTTATTGCCGGGTATTCGTTACCCTGAATACAATATTGTATGATTCGGAGTTGGCCGAAGCGGAAAAAATGATCCGGCAATTGTACGCGATCGGGGTCGATGCTTTGATCATTCAGGATCCGGGCATATTGAATATGGATCTGCCCCCGATTTGTTTGCATGCCAGCACACAGATGCACAATTATGAACTCGAACGAATTAAGTTTTTAGATCAGCTGGGATTTCAACGGATTGTATTGGCCCGGGAGCTTTCGTTGGAGCAAATCCGGGAGATCCGGAAAGAGGTGAAAGCCGAACTGGAAGTGTTTATACACGGGGCTTTGTGTGTCAGTCTGAGCGGACAATGTTATCTCTCTCAATATATGTTCGGCCGCTCGGCTAACCGGGGCGAATGTGCGCAGCCTTGCCGGATGAAATGGACTGTCGAAGATAACAGTGGGAAAAAGTTGATTAGAGATAAATATGTATTGTCTCTCAAAGATTTGAATCTTTCTTCTTATATCGATGATTTAATAGAAGCCGGAGTCGATTCGTTTAAAATAGAAGGGCGCCTGAAGGATGAGAATTATGTGGCGAATGTTACGAATTATTATTCTTCGCTGATCGGGAACCACCCCGGCATTGTGCGGAGTGGTTCCGGACATATCCTGTCGGCATTCGAAGCAGATCCTGAGCGGAGTTTCAGCCGGGGAAGTTCCGATTATTTTATCAGGGGACGGCACAGGGGATTAGTTAATATGGATACGCCGAAATCGATGGGAAAAAAGATAGGGATAGTTAAAGAAATAAAGGGAAATACTATTATTTTGGATGCTATCGGGGAGTTGGCGAACGGAGACGGATTATGCTATTTGGAGCAGGGCGGATTGAAAGGGATAAAGGTCAATGAAGCTGTGGGAAACCGGATTGTTTGTAATGAAACGGTAAAGCTCCGGCCGGGGACCGAATTGTTCCGGAATTACGATCATCGCTTTAATATCCGTTTGGACAAAGTGAAATCCGTACGGAAGATCCGGATAAAAATAAAAGCATGGACAGCGGATCGCTGTTTATGGCTGGAAGTGACCGACGAAGATGGCGTACAAGTGATTTTACGCTCGGAAGAAACTTTTGAAAAGGCACAGAATCCTCAGCAGGCAGAACGCCTCAAACAACAACTCCTGAAATGCGGAGATTCCGATTTTGAGTGTGAGAGTGTAGATTTGAACGGCGAAGAGGTCTTATTTATTCCGGCAGCAGCGGCCAATGCATTACGTCGGAAATTATTGGAAGAATTGATAGAGGCCAGAGAAGCCCGGCGGGAGAAAATGTTACCGGGACATAGGAAGCCCCTGACTTCTGTTCCCGTTGAAGCCGATTGGCACTATAATATTGCTAATCAGGGAGCGAAAAATTTCTATGAAGCTTGTGGGGTACCTGTTGTCGGAGCATGTTTTGAGAAATCGGGATTTCAGTCGGGGGAAAAAGATTTAATGCATACCCGTTATTGCCTGTTGTATGAATTAGGACGTTGCCGAAAAATGCAGAAAAACAAAGATTTGGAATTTCCGCTTTTTCTGGTCAACGACAAACATCGGTTCCGATTGGAATTCGATTGTCAGCGCTGCTTTATGAAAGTAATAAAACATGTATAAAGTTTAAAATGTTGTAAAAAAAATGTTACTACCCAACCTACTTTGCTATCGATATTATATTTTTGTTTCCGAATTTATGGAAAATAGAAATAAGCCTAAGGGGCTAAAATAAAAATTTATGTGTGGAATAGTAGGTTATATAGGAACTAAAGAAGCTTATCCTATTCTGATCAAAGGTTTGCATCGTCTTGAATATCGTGGATACGACAGCGCAGGTATTGCCTTGATTTCGGATAATCAAGAATTGAATGTTTATAAGACGAAGGGCAAGGTGGCTGATCTGGAGCGTTTTGCCGAGTCGAAAGATATATCGGGTTGTATCGGTATAGCCCATACTCGTTGGGCTACTCACGGGGAACCTAATGATGTAAATGCACATCCCCATTATTCCCAATCGAAAAATCTGGCCCTGATCCATAACGGTATCATCGAGAACTATACGGTGTTACGGGCCGAATTGGAAAATAAAGGATATATTTTTCGCAGTAATACGGATACCGAAGTCATCGTGTATTTAGTAGAGTATATTATGCGTACCAACCAGGTGGATCTATGTACAGGTGTACAGTTGGCTTTGCATCAGGTGATCGGTGCTTATGCGATTGCATTGATGGACAAAAGCAATCCCAACGAGATCATAGCTGCCCGTAAAAGTAGCCCCTTGGTTGTCGGAATCGGTATGGATGAGTTTTTTTTAGCTTCGGATGCTACGCCTATTGTGGAATATACGGATAAGGTCGTTTACCTCAATGATGAAGAGATTGCGGTGATTCGTAGGGGAGAGCCTTTGAAAGTAGTGGATTTGAATAATGTGGAAATCACTCCTGAGATAAAAAAGCTGGCTATGAACTTAAGCCAGTTGGAAAAAGGAGGTTATCCCCACTTTATGTTGAAAGAGATTTATGAACAACCTCGTACTTTACAGGATTGTATCCGGGGCAGAATCAATGTAGGAGGAAATAGTGTGGTACTTTCCGGCGTAATCGATAATCGGGATAAATTCCTGAATGCCAACCGGATTGTAATTGTTGCCTGTGGTACTTCCTGGCATGCTGCTTTGATCGGCGAACATTTGATCGAAGATTTGTGCCGTATCCCTGTTGAAGTGGAATATGCGTCGGAATTTCGTTACCGGAATCCGGTGATCCATCCGGGAGATATCGTGATCGCCATATCCCAGTCGGGAGAAACGGCCGATACCCTGGCTGCGATAGAGCTGGCGAAATCGAAAGGGGCATTTATCTACGGCATCTGTAATGTAGTCGGTTCTTCGATTGCCCGGGCTACGGATTCGGGTTCTTATATTCATGTCGGACCTGAGATCGGCGTGGCTTCCACCAAGGCTTTTACCGGCCAGGTAACCGTACTTTCGATGTTGGCCTTGACTATTGCTCAGCAGAAAGGGACTATTACCCAAGCTCGTTTCGAAGAAATGGTAAAAGAGTTGCAGGGTATACCTGAAAAGATTTCTATGGTTTTGAAAAATGCCGAGCCGGTAAAGGAATTATCTAAGATATTTACTTATGCCCGTAATTTCATTTATCTGGGACGTGGCTATAACTATCCGGCCGCTTTGGAAGGAGCATTGAAATTGAAAGAGATTTCTTATATCCATGCCGAGGGATATCCTGCTGCCGAAATGAAACATGGACCTATAGCACTTATCGATGCAGAAATGCCGGTAGTAGCTATTGCAACTACCGATAGTATATACGAAAAGACCATTAGTAATATACAGGAAATCAAAGCCCGGAAAGGAAAAGTAATCGCTATTGTCAGTGAAGGCGACCAGTTGGTACACGATATTGCCGATTATTGCATCGAAGTACCTCATGTGTTGGAACCTTTTGCTCCTTTAGTAGCTTCCATCCCTTTGCAATTGCTGGCTTATTACATTGCCGTTAATAAAGGACGCAACGTGGATCAACCCAGAAACCTGGCGAAATCAGTTACGGTTGAATAAAACGGATAGCGGCTTTTAGCCGGTAGATAAAACGGTGCCGACAGTTAAAACAGGAGTAACGGTTTAAAACTGGATTGCATCGTTTTATTCGTTGTTGCTGTTTTATCTGTCCGGCTCCCTTTTTACCGGTAAGGCTATTCTACGATTACAGAAGTCTGTTTTTTGCCATCCATATAGACCGTTACGGGTTTGGCAAACCGGACGTGGCGGACGAATTCTTTTTCTTCGATCAATTGCTGATTTCGAATAATGTCGTAATTGATGAAGGAGCTGTCCGATTCGTAAGGTACGGCAAAGTATCCGACATTCATGGAAGTCACATTGTGAAAGAAATGGGACCCCAGCGAAGCGTCCAGGGGGAAATCCCTTAATCCTTGTTCGACGATAATCCTGGCTTTAGAAATATCCGACCACAATACAGGAATGCCGGTCAATTTGTCCCGTGTTCCCCAACGTCCCGGTCCGATCAGGATATAGGGGGTGTCGGTGGCTTTTAATTTTTCATTGAAAAATTTCACTTCTTCGGCCATCTGTTCGGTGCGCAAGCGGTCGAAATGTCGGGGATCGACATAAATCAGATCCTGAATGTCGGTGATTTTCCCGTTGCCCATTCCTTTGTCGGCCCGTAAGATCGCTTTACTCATATCGATATTTTCTTTGTCGATATCCATATGATATTCATTTTTGATCAGGGGTTTGATCTGCAGGACATAAAATTTCCATTCTTTGTTTTCCCGATTGACTGCAAATTCCATTTCGACGGGAGCTCCCATCGCCTGGGAGAAAATATCCAGCAGTATATCCAGGGTCGAAGCCAGAGGAATATAGTCGTATTGCAGTATGTCCGGAAAGTTGACAATCCGGGGGCCACGTACACTGAAATCGAAACCTATGCGGTCGTTCATAAAATCGTAGACCGAAGCACAATGCTGTAAATTACCGTCTTCTTCTATCGCTTTCAAGTCATAAGATCGGATAGCGGCATCTTCACCGTCTTTCACCAGATTGTAGTCCGGATGGATCATGTCTATGGCATAAAAATATTTTTGCGAATCCCGGGCCATATCCTGGATAGAGGCCAGTTGCAATTTGGGATAACGGGGACAAAAACGATAGGTCTTTTCTCCCCCCACCACATATGCTCCAAGGCCCAGTGCTATGACTGCAAATCCATCTTCCGGTTTAATGTAAGAAAAAGGATAGAAGTTATAGGATTGGGCGACTCCACTGATGTTGGGATAATATTTTCCGTTGTATTCGTTTCCTACTACCTCCTGGAGGATTACCGCCATTTTTTCTTCTTCGATCATACAGTCGATCGCGTGAAAGTAAGCTCTCGAACTATCGGTGAATATCGATGAATACACCAGTTTTACGGCAGTTTCGAGATCGTCGATCCGGCGTTCGATATCGGGGTGGTTATTGGGAATCAAATACGTAGAATAAACACCTGCAAAAGGCTGACTGAGCGAATCTTCGAACAAACCGGACGAGCGTACGGCCAAGGGTTTACGCATCACTTCCAGGTAGGAGCGGAGCTTGTCCCTGAGTTTTTGAGATAAGGGAGCCGCTATGAAGGCCGCTTTCACTTCTTCGTAACTTTCATCACTATAAATAATCCGACTCAACCCATTGTTATCTATGAAGTTATCAAATTCATCCACACCGATGATCGCCGTTTTCGGAATTTCTATCTTTAGTTTCGGGATCAGCTTCTTAAAATCGACGTTTTCGATAAAATTGGACAGGAAAGCCATTCCCCGGCCTTTACC
>PPYF01549720.1_pt1 | contig 11969 bp, 8 predicted proteins | sample 1559871 | NCBI WGS metagenome assembly PPYF01 (sample SAMN08240021, study PRJNA423297) | Human gut metagenome, whole genome shotgun sequencing project. | reverse complement strand
CGGAGCACCTTCATATAAGTAGATACCGTATTCCAACTACATCTTCGCTGGCGCAAATAAATTTCGAAGCGTTTCAAAAGGTTCGGATTCAATTTGCAGAACGGTATATCCTTATCATCATTAAATGCAGAGAAAGAATTCCGTGCGCTCCGGTATACATGTGCAGTGCCCCACTGACCATTGGCACGAAGTTCCAGAATAGTAGAGGATAGCATCTCCAATAATAATTTTTGTTTCATAATTGAATGTTTTTTGAATACAATTACTCTTTTTTTTAAGAATTATAGAAAAAAGAACAGCTTTATTTGCACATTTATGGAAAAACACTTATGTTTGCACCATATTTTGTGCCGTTACCTATAAAGTAACGGCATTTTTTTTAATAAAAATATCAAATAAAAAAAGCGGGGAGAATGTTCAAAAAAACATTCTCCCCGCTTTTAAATTCTATAGATATTTCTCTACTTTTCAGGTGTTTGTTCCAGTGTTGCTACCAGAAAATCGTAAAATTTAGGAACTGTAGGAATTAATGCACGTTCATCCGGTGAATGCGGAGAACGCAGTGTAGGTCCGAAGGAAATCATATCCAATCCCGGACAATTGGCACCAATAATACCACATTCCAAACCTGCATGGATTACTTTTACAGCAGGTTCTACTCCAAACTGTTGTTTATACGACAGCTTCATAGCATGCAAAATCGGAGAATCCACATTAGGCTGCCAGCCGGAATATCCTCCACTTAGTTCTACCTTCATACCTGCCATGGCAAAACAAGCCGTCAAACTGTCTGCCAGGAATTCTTTCATCGTATCGCAAGAACTGCGTGCCAGAATACGTACTTCCGCTTTACCACCACCAATGATAACAATTGCCAGATTAGATGAAGTTTCCACGGTATCGGGCACTGTAGGAATCATGCGCATCACGCCATCCTGACAAGCCATCAGCACATTAATCATATTGTCCTGAATTTCAGCAGGTACAATAGCTGCAGGAAGTTCAACCGACTCTATCGTCAAAGTAATGCCACTTTCAATTGGAGCATATTCCGCGTTGATTTGCGCCTCATATTCTTTAATATAGTCTTCCAGCCCTTCCGTATCTTCCGGATTGAACACCAATACAGCACACGCTTCGCGAGGAATGGCATTACGCATATTTCCACCTTCGAAACTTGCCAGTTGAGAATCAAATTCAATCAGCACATCATGTGCCACGCGAGCCAAAAGTTTATTGGCATTACCACGTCCCTGATTTATTTCCAGACCGGAATGTCCGCCACGCAAGCCTTTCAAGGTAATCTTACGGGCCACAGAATCAGCAGCGGGCGCTTCTTCCTTATATTCCAATGTAGCCGTCAGGTCAATACCTCCGGCACAACCGATATAAAGTTCGCCTTCATCTTCCGAGTCAAGATTCAGCAAAATTTCCCCCTTCAGGGTCCCCGGTTTCAAACCAAAAGCACCATACATGCCTGTTTCTTCATCCTTCGTAATCAAAGCCTCCAGCGGACCGTGCTTCAAGCTATTATCTTCCAGCACTGCCATGATAGCAGCAACACCCAGACCATTATCAGCTCCCAGCGTTGTACCTTTAGCTTTTACCCAATCACCATCGATATAGGTTTCAATAGGATCTTTTGTAAAATCGTGAACAGTATCATTGTTCTTCTGTCTCCATGTGTCCGGACGGACGGGGAATTTGAGTCAGCGAATAAAAATGCTTCCACACATTCTGTGGAGCTAATTGCAAAATTGTACTCATAACGTTTAAAAGTTAGTTTTCGCAAATATACATTTTTATTCTTAAACCATGCAATAAATACTGTACGAATTAAATCTATCAAAAAGCATACTTACATTCAACTTTTTATTTTTTCTTTCTGCAATGCCTCTTTCAACATTACTTTATCCAGCAGTTTCTTCTTTGACTGGATCATGCGCAATGCACACCGCCTCACCACATTCGTAATAGCCCCACCGGACAACTCCGTTTCCGCCGCCATAGTTATCAATTCTTCCGCATCCTTTCCCAACCATTTCCCAGGAAGCATGTTCCGCCATAACTCAGCCCGTTGTTCCTCCGTCGGCATCGGAAAATAAACTACCGACTGGAAACGGCGGGAGAATGCCTCGTCTATGTTCGAGCGTAGGTTTGTCGCCAGAATGACCATGCCGGGAAAATCTTCAATCCGTTGCAACAGGTAAGCCACTTCCTGGTTAGCATGTCGGTCATTGGATGTATTGGTGGATGTACGTTTGCCAAACAAAGCATCCGCTTCATCAAAAAACAGAATCCAGTTCCGGTTCTCGGCAAGGTCGAATACCTTTGCCAAGTTCTTTTCCGTTTCGCCGATATACTTGGATACAATCATGGACAAGTCTATCCGGTACACGTCCATCTCATTCTTCTTGCCCAAAAGAGTCGCAGCCAATGTTTTTCCCGTACCCGGAGGTCCATAAAACAGCGAACGGTATCCAGCTTTCAGAATACGGGACAGTCCCCAATCCTCCATGACAGTCTTACCGGAGGAAATCCATACATTGATTTCTTCCAATTCGGTAGCTACCTGATAGTCCAGTACCATATCTTCCCATTCCAACTGCGTGGTAATGCGTTTGGCGGGAAAGCCGATGTTATAATCAGGTTTATATTCCTTGTCCAGCAAGACACGGCTTAAGAATTCTTCCGATACACGCAATTGCCCACTGAGAAAGGGTTCACCTTCTCCGGCGCCTTCCAGACGGAGGATATTCTTTGTGTAGAACCAGTGATCCTTCTGGAAGAACCGGATCACCCCTTTCCGTTTTTCCGTATCTTCTCCGGCAAGGATAAAAGAGGCAGTCTCACCAGTTGGCAGAAAACCTCCATGTGACAAGCCTTTCCAACCACCGAATTCCGTATATTGCCGGTCGAAGTTCTTGTTTTGTACAAAAAAGATGTCCAGTATCTGCGGACAGACATGCGGCATCAACGCCAACATGACCACCATCCGTTCGTCAAATGTCAAGTCGGGAACGCCAGTCACCTTTTCCAACCATCCGTTTACAGGTGGTTTTACTTCTTCCAGCGAGGAGTATTCACACTCCTGTTGGAAATAAAGCTGGATAGAAATAGTCAAAACTTGATTGAACCATCCGATAAATTCATTCATAGACTATTCTTTTACAAGCCATTCGCTCTGGCACCCATTACGTCCGCCTCATGTTCTAAATCTATATTGTCGTTGACCGGCATACCACCCACTTCCGTAGTAGGTTCAACACGTCCTGCCAGCTGTTGGACTACATGCCATGCCTCATGGGGCAGATGCATCTCTTGGCCGGGTGCCACATGGATGTCCGTTCCTTGCGTATAAGCTAGTGCCTGGACAGTGGCAGGCTGTGAAGAATTATAATGTACTTTTACATCATCCATTGAAAACCCCGAAAGACTTTCGACCCCAGCTTTCAGATTATCAGGCAAACCGGTATTATTCGGTTTCTGTTGGCATACAGTATCCGATTTCATTTGCACGCCCTCTGCATCATCTTCCACACGCTGAACAGTAGGTTCAAATTTACCCTGCAAGGTATCTTCTTCCTCGTCAGACTGTAACTGGGCAGTTTTCATCTGAAATCCTTCTTCATCCTCTAAGCCAACACGTTGCAAAAGTGTGTTCACCATACGGTTATCAACAAATTGTAATGCACCGCCGCCATCCTGCTTTTGCTGTATGGTACGTGCTACTTTTTCCTGATGTACTTTCTCTGCTTCCATACGATTTCTTTATTTAATATTTAATATCAGAATTCCTGCTTATCGTGCCATTTTACTTGTATGTATTTCTTCAGCCACGGTAAACATATCTGCCGGAATCCCCAGGGAACGGAATCGAGTAGAATGTCATGCGTCTTGTCGTCCACGGTAAGTAGCCATTTTTCGTCCTGTTCCTCCAAGCGACCTGTACGGGTAACAAAGCTTTGCAGAAATCCTTTCAGCGACGTTCCGTTCATCTTGGACCAATGCGCTTTTACTGCCGACAGTAAGCTATCAGCGATTTGTTTTTCCTCGGCAGTCAGTTCCAGCCGTTTTGGCAACGGGATATGCATCGGCAACCCAACAAGCAGACGATTGAACACCAATTCTGTTTCCCGGTATTCCTTTTCTTCTTGACAAGTGAGGTATTGTAACAAGAACATGGCACGAATTCTTGATTTCGTATCTTTGATATCCTTCCTTGCCTCGTTCAGATAATCGAGCATACTCAGCAATCGGAGAAACCACGCAGACAGCAGACAGAGACCTGCATTATTAACAAAGAATATTTTAGAATCAGACACCGGTTCGCCGGTTAACCAATTCTTGTCCTCTTCCGGCATTAATTTTTCACTTATCATATTCACTATGTCTTTAAGTTCATTTTCTGTTTTTTCTTGCAGGATAGGAAGTGATTTCACAAATGAGCGAATATTCTCTTCCCTGCTATTGTACACCCATTCTTCCGAAGGATTTTCAATGATATAGGTTACCAGAGCAGTCTCTAAATGTTCCTTTTGAGACGGATAATTTGTCGATATGTAATCCATAACTTGCTGCAACAGTTCTGCTTGCGAAAGAGACAGACTTGCAACCAGCCGCAGCCATTCTCCGGTATTCATCCATTCCAACCATTTATCTGTATGCAATGTATTCCGTACCACAGACTGACGAATGTAGGCCAACAGTTCTTTCGGTCGGAAGAAGATATGGTTGTAGAGCATTCTTTTTCGTACACTTTCCGGCAAAGTATCATCTGCAATCCACTCTATCGGTAATCGGGCTACGTTTTTACCGAAAACCAGATCAGCATCCTTCTCCAGCCATGCCAAAAATTTCTCCGGATACTTTTCCAGAACGGAAACAATATGATGACTGAATATGGTATTGCTTATATTCTTTTGTAACAATACATCAGCAAACTCGTCCTCCCGTACATCTTGCCATGCCTCCATTTCCAAGTCAACAGCCAGATTGACCGATAAATTCGTCCATTCCGCATCGCTTTGGAAATCAGTCTTCCCGGTATAGACAAAATACAAATGAGCCAGGAACTTTTTTACCACCTCTTTTTCCGTTAAGGATCTTCCACCTAATGTATCTCTATCTTGCATAAAGAACAGCAATGCTTCTGAAAGAGCCGTTGAAAAAAGCCTGTCATTTCCGGTAAGGAATGGAATCCCATCAGCTTTGCATTGCAGCCATTCAATCGTTTCCGACAATACCGCTGCTTGAGGTTTGCCGTACCCATTCCTCAAACCTTACTTTTGCAGGATTCCCGTTACCTGCCTCGATAGTCATCAGCAGGTCCAGTACTGCTTCCATATCATCATATTCCTCATTCCTGGTTTCTGTCTCCCTAATGCTTCCTTGAAATACCAGTTTAATGACAATCGGTATATTTTCCTTGCCAAACAATGTCATAAGAAGTAAATAAAGAATTTCTCTCGCAGTGCCCTCCATCTTCATTGACGATTGGGAAACTTTTGCCAGCCATAAAATCATCTGTACCTTCAGTCCGAATGTCCTATCCTTCAAATATGCTGAGAGGGCCTGTTCGTTAGTTACCAGCCAATCAAACAGGGATAACAATTCCGCAATATGAGATATACCGTTCATCCGCACAACCGACCGCCTGATAATTTCTTCTAAAACCGGCTGACTTATTAAAGTAAGTGTATACTCCAATACTTCATGCTCGTGTAACAGCCATATGGCATTCTCTTCATTTTCTATGGATTGTTCCAAGAACAATGCCGTCATTCTACGTTTTACAAGTTCCGGTATACTCTTGTCTGCTAATATCTGTCGAAGTTTCAGAATGTCGACACGTATTTTACCATTTCCTGCATCTTGCTTCCAAACATCTTCCGACAAGTACAATTTTTCAGATAATATTTTGATAGAAGGCTCATTACTACCACTTGAAAACTCCTGATAGAACTGATGTAGAAGTTGTTCGATACGTTCCGACTCCGAAAGACCGCAGTGTTCGTTTTCTATCCAAAGCAACACTGCTTTGCAAAAAATAAAGTTAAACTGAGTTTCAGAAATCCCTTTTAGACATTCTGTTTTCGATATATGGTTCAGTAGATAGGTTCTTACCTGGTCAACCACTTCCATCGCCATGAAAGAAACGGAAGAAAGCAGACGGTTGAGAAGATCAGTATCAACCATATTAGCTATAACACTAAGTAGAGCGTTGTCTTTGGCAGCCTCCGATTGTAACCAATCCATCAGTATTTCCGGCTTTTCCTTTATCAGTAGCCTAAATAAGCTTCGTTTGTCCGCCATATTTTTCTGCGTATCATTTAGATATTCTGCCACCATTTCCATATCTGTAGGATATGCCGTTTGCTTCCACCCGGAATCCAGATTCTCTTTCGGACTTTCTCCCGCCATCGGCAGACGAAGTAGAGAAAGTTGTAAAAAGATACGATACAATTCCCGGTTTAAATATCCGTCATACACAGGTGAACCGTCTGCATAGTGCGGTTGGAGATCATAGATAGCATTTAATACATCCCTATAATAATCAGGTCCGAAAACTTCAAGCAGGAAGTTGACTGTCAGTTCCATTTTAGAGAGGTAGAAAGAGTAGTTTCGCTTACGGATGAATGTGAGCAACCGATGGTGCAGATGGCGGATAAAATCTCCTTTACCCCCAAAGATAGCAATCCCGTTAAAGGGATAATAATTGATAAGCCATTCATACAAATAATGCCAGTATGGGGGCAGATCGACTTCGGCATGTTCTTCCGTTTCTGTTTCCATTATCCGACGGACAGACAGCGTATCGAGTAGTTCCGCCATATTTTGCAGCCTGTTGTCATCATTATCCTCGTGAATAAAACGCACGGGTATACCGGGTTTCATCTCCAGAAGTATTGCAAGGAAACGACGTTTCTCGTACAAGCCAAACGATGACATGGAAAGTAAGTCGGTATAGAGTCGGATAAGAGTATTGTCATCGTTTGTCTGCCATAGCAAACGACACAAAGCGTGATCTTTTCTCATACAGAGAGATACTACACCCTCTGCATGAAGCGCCTGTTGCAAAACGGCCCAATCCAATTCTTCCGTCAGGTTAAAAGCACTATTGTCCCATTCCACCTTCTGATAACCATGTTCCAGATAGAACAGTAGATTTTCCAGGCGTGAAGCATCCGTCTTTTTCCGTTCGCTCTCCGTCGGTATGCTCCATGAAGGCAACACTTTCAGCAGTTCCGCTTTGAGGCGCCGGGGAAACTCACGGTAGAAGTTTTCCTCGGGGATACTCCCCAAATCCAATTCCAACAGTTCTATTTCATGCAACACCTTGTCTTTATCCAAAGGAGAAAGGCATTCATCCACCGTTTTTTCAAAATAGTTACGGCAAAAGCCACCCCAGTCCGCATACAAGTCGTGTACGAACCGTTCGTCCGCAGCAGCGAACTCAAACGATATATGTTCAATTCGTATCATCTAATATCTGTATTTCCACGGCTTTGCCCAGCAACTCGTATATGACTTCCAGCAATTGGGCGCTGTAATCCGCCAAGTCATTGTTGGTCAAAGCCCTCATTAATAATTTGTAACAATGTTCAAAACCTTGCATACTTATCTCATCCATCCAGTATATCCGGCCTGCTAGGTGGGCGGGAATAATAGAGCGCAATAATTCCCTGCACATCTCCCTGAAGCGCGGCGAGTGGAAACGAAGTGTCCACATAGGAAGCACAATCAGTAGCCGGAAAGGTTCCGTTTTTCTCACCAATACCGGTTCCAATACGTAAACCGTTTCACACTCCCGGTTCAATTCCAGTAAATATCTCCGCAGGATGTTCGCCAGCGTATTCAACCTCTTTTTGTTATCGGTACGTCCAAGATTGGTCCATCCGCCTTTCTCCTTATTGTGGACCACCAACAGATACTCACCCTTTTTAGCTTCTACAATCCGGTAGTTACCAAGAGAAATGCCGTGGCGGAATAAGTCGCCGCTTATCCTATTCCGGTTGAATATCGGCAGTTCCGCTCTTAACTGACTATATTCTTTACGCTTTCCTTCCTCATCCGTTGCCAGTTGCTCATAAGTTACGGCCGTCACGTGCTCCGGTTCCAGTATACGTTCATCAATAAGCAGAGCATCCAGTCGGTCCGCCAGGGGACGGTCGGGTTTCTTCTCTATCAGTTGTAGATTATGCCCGGGAAGAACATTGCCCACGGTATGTTCCTCGTTCCCGTTAATGCCCAACAACCTGCAAAACCACTCCTTCACTATGGGAGCGTTATGCTCTCCCTCCGACATCGTAATATCCCGCGCCTTTGCTCTATTTTTTATCAGATAGGCAACATGACGCAAGAATGACATTCGCCGCCCAATCGTCTCACTCTCCATTTCACCATAACAGTTTGACTCTTCCAACCATTCGGGCTGGCTCTCTACTCCGTACAGGTGATCAAGAAAATCCAGATAACGACTTTTCAGTGCATAGATATTCCGAAAGGAAGAATGACGCCCCATGTCTTTTTCTTCAATGGAAAGCACGTTCGGAAGTTCTTTCACTTCCTCCAATCCTTGTTGTATTGTCCGATCATACAGTTTCAAGTATGCCTCAAAGGAAGCATAAGTTTCCTGTCCGAGTGAGAGACGGTAACATGCGGGGAACTCTCCGGCTATGGGGGAATAGGTGAAAATGTTGCGGTACGTTCCTACCATATTTCCCCAACCAATTCCTTTTACGTCGCTTTCATTCGTGCTGATACGCTTCTGAGCATAATAAAAGGTTTTCAGATATCTTGTGAACTTTTCCATATCGACTCCCATAACAGAGCGCCCCTGACGGATACGTACTTTCAGTTCTTTCTCCATACATGGAATTTTCAAGCTGAACCCTTCGGAGAAATCGGTCTGTGGCTTTCCATCCTTCATCAGGTAACAAGTACTGAACGACCGGATGCCTTCCACCTGACAAAGTTTCTTATATAACTCATATTCGGTATTCTTTTGCATAGGAATTACCACACGCACAATGCCTTCCGCCCCCTCCAACCACTCTTCGGGTGACAAGCCGGAGGTTTCCAGCTCTTCCGGCGCACAGATATACACTCCGCCGGAAAGATAATGCAAGATGGTTCCGTAGAGCCTAGCCAACACAATAGACGCATCTTTGCCCGGCTCTATCTCAAATTCTGCATGAAATTCCAGTTCTGCGGACCTCACGATGATTACCTTGTCGAGGTATTCGCACAGGTTACGGTGGCTGTTGTAAATCTTCGTAACCTGCTTTACCACCGTTTTTCCGTTATCCTCTTCTTCAAAGGGAGGAAGAGCAATCTTGACAGTGTAGCCGCCGGTTGCCGCATTACATTCCACCCATACGTTTTCCAGTTCCGGAATGCGGGCGAAGAACAGTCTTCGATAATCCTCCGGTGTAACAGGGGCAGTGGTATACACCTTTTCGGGTGGAAAGAGTCCGAAACGTTCAGGTTTGAAGATTCCATCTTCCCCGGTCAGGTAATCCATCGTACCGAAACCGAGCTTGTAGTCCATTTCTGTCAACGCATAGTTGGCGATATCCACCAGGGTCACCCCGGGATCATGAGCGTTGAAATCCGTCCATACCTTTCCTGAGAGGCGGTGCACTTCTTCAAGTGTCTGCCTTTGCAGGTATGAGTACAGATTTTCGTTTTCCGCCAACTGCCTGATATAGTGTCCATTATTACCTTTTTCCATCAGCTTATCCTTTATACATTTCCATCACTCGGCAATGTATCTCACCGGATGGGAGTTGCTTTTTGGTACGTATTTGCAGGTATATATTCTTTTCCCGCATCTGCCAACGGAAGCGGACGCTGCCCGTCCATCCCCACCAGTGCTTCTGGGGTGATTCAATTCGCTGTTGCATAAAGTTAAGCCAAAGCGCGGTAACACGTGTCAGTTGGCAAAGCCCCGTACCCTGTTCACGAAAAGAGGCATATACAGAGTATACACGGCAACCGAAACCTTCGCGCGACACATCGATTGGCAAATCATGCCACTGTTTGTCGGCAGGGACAGTCAGATAGCCTTCACCGCTGGGTGTGATTCCCCCTCCGCCTGCCGTCTGGTAAGCCGTTGCGGTAATTTCGTCTTCCACCTTCAGACTACCATACAATACTATCGATTTGTCTTGCAACGCTTCCATCACCGCTTCTCCCTTCGCATTCCTTACAGTCAGTTTCTTTTCGGGTGTGACAGCGAGAGTCCATGCGGGTATATCCACTTCTGTGAGAGGTTCTTCCGTGTAAAGCCCGATATCCAAGTGACCAGCTTGTCCAGGGAAAAACGCCCATCCACTGGGGGTTCTCATCACCTGCCCATCCTCCACAATGTTCGACACGGAATCTATCAGGGAGAAAGAAGTTCTATTTTTATTACCGGAAGCAATACACTCCAAGGGTGCTTGCCTTCGAAAGTGAAGTCCACGGTATCGACATCTATACGCGACAAACTCTTACCGTTCACTTCCAACGTGACCAGCCGCATCAGATCCTCATGATTCACCATTCGGGCATGAAGTTCCTTGTAGGAGTAACGTTGCCTAAGCATTGGAATTTCTTCTTTCCGATACCACGGTGCGATATAGTTCTGTGCCAAAACAACAAGTTGCCGGACTGCCTTGCCTTTATCCGGCACGCTGTCCCACAGGATTGCTTTGCAGTGAACATTCACACGTTCGTAAACGGGATTAATTACACGCAAAGAAGCAAACGGAGATGCATATTGCCGGACAAGCTGCTGTATTTCCGCCAGTTTCCATGCCGGAGAGAGGAAATAACGGCTGTCTTCCGCACGGCTGAATACCACTAGGCATATTTTCGATGCTCCTTTATTCTGCGGAATGGGAATGCACTGTATCTTATCCACCTCGGGAAAAAATTCCAGTACAAGATGCTCATAGTCCTTTATCATGAGGGCACGGTGACGGTTACTGATGCGTGAAGTTTGTCGCACAGCCACCCCAGTTGCTGTTTCGGCAGGCTTGCCTCCGAAGCCACTCAAGGGCTGGGTGACACTTTCAATCCGTTCATCCGGTTCCTTTATACCTTGTATTGTTCCGGCAGGCAACGGAGTACCATCTCCATTTTGGGAAATGAGACGAATACAGTTTGTCCGGATACCTCGTACAGCAAGGCAGGAAGACAAATCGCCTGTCACGGCGGCACGTATCCATGCCCTACCTTGTTTATCCATATGGCTACTGCTTATTTTCTCCGGCAGCTTGATTTCTATAAATCCGCTTTGCGTCAGTCCTAACGTTTCTTCGGCAAGGACGGATTCTATGGTAATGGGATGCCATTCGTTTCCGCTCCAATATTCCCATGCCAAAGTTACCTGCCTACCCGGTTGCGGGTCATAGAATGGGATCTTTTCCTGAGGCAATACCATATCGAAGTACAACCGCAGGTTCTGCTCTCCTAGTGCGTGAAGTAAACCGAAATACAACAGATTTTCAGCCGGGACAGAAGGCAGAAACGGTTGCTTCTCTCCTTTAGTAATGGGGAATGGTTCCTGCCGGGATAGTGCCGTAATACGACTTAATCGAATGAACGAACGTTCCATATCACTTAAAGTCGTCTCTTCCGTAGCGATATAAGAAAGTTCTACATCCGCCATCACAGGGATAACCGGTTCGGAAGGTAAGTCTTTACGTTTCTTTTCCTTACAACCACTGTTGTGTACCATCGTTTCAGAAAACAAGGTGCGGTAGGCTTTTGTGCCAAAGCCGATGGAAGGGGACTCCAAGGTGATACGGAAGAAACCGTCTTTGTCACGACTGTATTCGTAAGGAACGGCAATTTCATCGCTGGAAATGGATTGTGGCTGCACTGTAAAGCTAAATACTATCTCGGCAGAATTCAGATCTCCGTTTTCATTAAAGCTAAATAGCTTTTGCTCATCACCGCATTTTTTCCACCTGCCACCT
>PPYF01370886.1_pt1 | contig 11974 bp, 10 predicted proteins | sample 1559871 | NCBI WGS metagenome assembly PPYF01 (sample SAMN08240021, study PRJNA423297) | Human gut metagenome, whole genome shotgun sequencing project. | reverse complement strand
AAGAACTCGGCGTCAGCGAACGCGTACATTTTATTCATAATGATGCGGCGGGTTACGTCGCCAATGAAAAATGTGACGTGGCAGCCTGCGTCGGCGCGACCTGGATTGCCGGAGGCTTTGCCGGGACAGTCGAACTGCTGGCGCAGAGCCTTAAACCGGGCGGCATCATGCTCATCGGTGAACCTTACTGGCGCCAGCTTCCGGCAACGGACGAGATAGCCCAGGCCTGCGGCGTCAGCTCGACAAGCGATTTCCTGACGCTTCCAGGGCTTGTCAGCGCGTTTGACGACCTCGGCTACGACGTGGTGGAAATGGTACTGGCGGACCAGGAAGGCTGGGATCGGTATGAGGCCGCGAAATGGCTGACCATGCGCCGCTGGCTGGAAGCCAATCCTGACGACGATTTCTTCGCCGAAGTCAGGGCCGAGCTAAACATCTCGCCGAAACGCCACGTAACGTACGCGCGGGAATACTTTGGCTGGGGCGTATTCGCGCTCATCGCCAGGTAACAACAGGTTCCCGGTATTTCTGACTGGAGTTACCGGGGGCTTCGCCTTGGCTTTGACCAGATGCAACACCTGCACAATACATACTCTGTATGTTTATTAATCAGCACGTCACCATAAGGAGCATCATATGTCACAACATGAACAGTTCTGTCAGGCTTGCGGGATGCCGATGTCTGCACCCGATGCACACAGTGCCAGCGATCAATATTGCGCGTACTGCTGTGACAGTAACGGCAATCTTAAACCCTGGGAAGAAGCGGTATCAGGTTTAGCCAGCTTCCTTGATTCCTGGCAAAAAGTCGGCCCGGAAGAAGCACAGAAGCGTGCAAAACGTTATCTGACGGCAATGCCCGCCTGGGCTCATAAAGCAGACGAGTGAAGAACAAAGCCTGAGTATTTTAGGCAGACTATGTTCACTCCCCTGATTCCATAAAGGAGAGACGATGTTTTCTTACATTATGCCCGGCGACCTGCCACACGCCATCACGTTCTACGATCCGCTGATGGATATGCTGGGGTAATAGCGTTACATAGTGAAGAACCAATTGGTATTGACCTACTGGAATAATTGACGAAATAAAGATGAAGGGGCATTTGCCCCTTCATCTTTATTTCAGTCGTTTACCTGCATCATCAACGACTTTCTCGCCGTCTTCCTTGGTGAACGCCCCTTTCTGCACATCTGGAAGGATATCCAGAACCACCTCAGAAGGACGGCAAAGTTTCGTTCCCAGTGGCGTCACCACAATCGGACGGTTAATCAGAATCGGGTGCTGTAACATAAAGTCGATGAGCTGATCGTCAGTAAATTCATCTTCTGCAAGACCCAGTTCCTCATACGGCTCGACATTTTTACGCAGCAGTGCCCGTACCGTGATCCCCATATCGGCAATGAGTTTGACCAGTTCCTCGCATGAAGGTGGAGTCTCAAGGTAAAGAATCACGGTTGGCTCAGTACCGCTGTTGCGGATCATCTCCAGCGTATTACGTGATGTGCCGCAGGCTGGGTTGTGATAAATGGTGATGTTGCTCATATCAGTATCTCATTACAAAGTGAAAGAGAGACGTAGCGCCAGCGCGGCCAGCGTTACAAACAGAACAGGCAGAGTCATGACGATCCCGGTGCGGAAATAGTATCCCCAGGTGATGGTCATGTTCTTCTGTGAAAGAACATGCAGCCAAAGCAGCGTTGCCAGGCTACCAATCGGTGTAATTTTCGGCCCCAGATCGCAGCCAATCACGTTGGCATAAATCATCGCCTCTTTGATAACACCGGTTGCGGTGCTGCCATCAATAGAGAGCGCGCCAACCAGCACGGTAGGCATGTTGTTCATGATGGAAGACAGGAAAGCCGTCAGGAAGCCGGTACCCAACGTCGCGGCCAAAAGCCCTTTATCTGCCAGCACGTTCAGCACACCGGAGAGGTATTCTGTTAGTCCGGCGTTACGCAGACCATAGACCACCAGATACATCCCCAGCGAGAAGATGACGATCTGCCATGGCGCACCGCGCAGCACTTTGCCAGTGTTAATGGCATGGCCTCGTTTCGCTACCGCAAACAGGATGACAGCCCCGACAGCCGCAATCGCGCTAACGGGAATACCGAGCGGCTCGAGGATAAAGAACCCAACCAGCAGAAGAATCAACACTATCCAGCCTGTTCTGAAGGTTGCCAGATCTTTAACCGCTTTTGCCGGTGCTTTCAGCAGAGCCAGGTCATACGTTGGCGGAATGTCTTTGCGAAAGAACAGATGCAGCATCACCAGCGTGGCGATAATCGCGGCAATATCCACCGGCACCATTACCGACGCATATTCTGTGAAGCCCAGCCCAAAGAAGTCCGCCGAGACGATGTTAACCAGGTTCGACACGATAAGCGGCAGACTGGCCGTATCGGCAATAAACCCGGCGGCCATGACAAATGCCAGCGTAGTCCCTTTACTGAAACCTAATGCCAGCAGCATGGCGATGACTATTGGTGTCAGAATCAATGCCGCGCCATCGTTGGCAAACAGTGCAGCTACCGCTGCGCCGAGCAGAACAATATACGTAAACAGTAAACGGCCACGACCATTGCCCCAGCGTGAAACGTGTAGCGCCGCCCATTCGAAAAAGCCGGATTCATCGAGCAACAGACTGATAATTATCACGGCAATAAAGGTCGCCGTCGCATTCCAGACGATATTCCACACTACAGGGATATCACCAAAATGGACTACACCAGATATCAGCGCCAGTACCGCGCCCAGCGTCGCACTCCAGCCGATCCCTAATCCCTTCGGTTGCCAGATAACCAAAACGATGGTCAGGACAAAAATAGCGCCTGCCAGTAACATACATCCTCCAGACAGGACGGCTTTGCCGCCCTGTATATACAAAAAAATTAAACGGCCAGCTCTCTGAGTTTCTCGATACCAGTGGGCTCTGCAGCCATTACCGGTACTAACGCTATGCGGCTTGCATGCTGGTTTTTCACAACCTCGATTTGAGGAAGCTCTTGTCGGGCACGCTGGCAAAGCAGTGGCGATTGCGTCTGTGCAATAGAAAGGCTGTTATTGATAATCCAGCCCCAGGGATGAATTCCCGCACGTTCCAGATCGGACTGTAAATTTGCCGCCTCCAGCACCGGTGTGGTTTCAGGCAGAGTGACCAGCAGGACTTTGGTGCGTTCCGGGTCCTGAAGCTGCATCATCGGCGTGGTAAAATGACCTTTATCCCCCATCTTCCTGGCAATCTCACGGTGATAAGCCCCGGTAGCATCAAGCAGTAATAGCGTATGCCCGGTAGGTGCCGTATCCATGACCACAAACCGTTTGCCTGCTTCACGAATTACGCGTGAGAACGCCTGGAACACCGCAATCTCTTCTGTGCAAGGAGAACGTAAATCCTCTTCGAGCAGCCGTTTCCCGGCCTCATCCAGATCCCTGCCTTTCGTCTCAAGAACATGCTGACGATAGCGTTCAGTTTCATCGTGAGGGTTGATTCGGCTGACCTGCAGATTTTTGAGGCTGCCATTAAGCGTTGTACTGAGATGTGCAGCAGGATCTGAGGTGGTGAGATGCACATCAAAACCCATGTCCGCAAGTCGGACGGCGATAGCAGCAGCCATCGTGGTTTTACCTACGCCACCTTTGCCCATCAGCATAATCAAACCGTGTTCACTGCGGGCGATATCATCAACCATGGCAGACAGCGACATATTCTCTGGCTTGTTCTGTATGCTTTGTTCAGGAAGCGATGCTATCTCAGCGTGTTCGTTGAGCAGGCCTTTCAATGCGGAGACACCAACCATGTTCAGCGGTTGAAGGAATAGTGTATCTGTCGGCAAGCCAGATAACCCAGCAGGAAGATTTGCCAGCGCCTCTTGTTCCCGTTGCCATATTGTAGCGGCCAGGGCGTCATGTTCAGCTTCGGCTTTAGGCAGCACACCATTAATCACCAGATACTGGTTTTTCAGTCCAATTGCGGCGAGTTCTTCATGGGTGCGGGCGACTTCCTGCAGCGTAGATTTTTGCAGTCGTGCAACCAGAACCAGGCGGGTACGTTCAGGATTGGATAACGCCTCTACCGCATGAGCATACTGCTCACGCTGCTTTTCCAGCCCGGCCATTGGGCTAAGACAGGAAGCACCATCTGGATTACTTTCAATGAAGCTACTCCAGGCACCGGGAAGCTTGAGAAGGCGAATCGTGTGGCCCGTCGGCGCTGTATCAAAAATGATGTGATCGAAGCGGGTCAGCAGAGAAGCGTCGGTCAGTAAGCCAGTAAACTCATCGAACGCCGCAATCTCAGTCGTACAGGCTCCTGAAAGCTGCTCGCTGATACTGTTAACGACGTCATCTGGCAAAAGACCTTTAATAGGGTCAACGATTCTGGCGCGGTATTGCTGGGCGGCGTCCTGTGGGTCAATCTCCAGCGCTGAAAGGCCTGGCACCGCAGCCACGGGCTGGATCGTGTTGCCAATAGCCTGGTCGAATACCTGGCCGATATTGGAGGCCGGATCGGTACTGACCAGCAAAATCCGCTTACCCTGTTCTGCAAGGCGTATAGCCGTCGCGCAGGAAATTGAGGTTTTACCTACTCCTCCTTTGCCAGTGAAAAACAGGTAAGGCGGGATATTCTGTAAGAATTTCATATGTCCTCCTGACATAATCAACAACAGGAAGTATTACCACCACAGAAGCTTGTCGGAGCCACTCCTACTTTCTCCAGCGGAATACCAAACCAGCGCGCCAATTCAGCGCGTTTGGGATATCGCCCCGCCATCACCGTTTCGCCATCAAGCAACAGCAGCGGAAGTCCTTCAGCGCCAGACGCTTCAAGAAATGCTTTCGCTTTTGCGTTCTCAACGAAGCTCATCGGCTGCTGCACCAGGTTGTAACGTTCAACCTGTACGCCACGTCCTTTCAGCCACTGCACATCAGCAGAAAAATCAACCAGAACCTGATCGACATCTGAGCCACATACGCCGGTACTGCAGCACATCGCCGGGTCAAACACCGTTAACGTCTTCATTCTGAATACCTCACATTCGTAAAATCATATATGTTCAGGCAAATTTTTTAGATGCAAACAGCCTTGCCGCTACCAGAGCAGTTTGCTGATGCCAGCTTACGGGCGATGGCCTGTACGTCGTCCTGTTGGCTTAACCAGGCCTGCTCAATCACCTGGGCGACCCAGGAAGGAATATGCGGGGATAAGCGGTAGTGAACCCACTTGCCCTGTTTACGGTCCAGCAATAGACCACTTTCCCGGAGCATTGCCAGATGACGGGAGATCTTGGGCTGCGACTGCTCCAGCGCCGTACAGAGATCACACACGCACAGCTCCCCCATCTCTCTGAGCAGCAGTACGATCCCTAGACGGGTTTCATCGGAGAGTTTTTTGAAGAGCTGTAATGATGATAATTGTGGCATAGGTCCTCCTGCTATTATCTCGCAGTTTCTCTCTATAACAGTACAATGTCAAAAATACATTTGAATTTTCATATATGAAATAAACAAAAAGCTACTCTCTACATCTTTCATGGAAAGAGAGATAATCCAGAGTAACCTTCTATGTCAGAAAGCCCCGAAGACACTCGCAGGGCACATTTTGTTAGAGTTACAATACACAACAATTGCAAAGTCGCTGTATTAAGCGGGAGGCAGTGCCCAGAGTTCTTCAAGGTTCACATCATCACTGCTGGGTCGATGCTGTTTCAGCAGCGGGTCAATTTTCAATATCATTGGAAGATCAAAAGCGGTTCCAGTGACTACGCAGCAGCCCTTGGCTAGAGTCGGTATGAGAGTCTTAGAACTGGAATCTAACGTGCTGATAGTATTGTCTAGCAGCATAAGGTCGCGATCGTTCACTAATCGATGTATGAAGAAGTTGTGAATCTGGGAAACAATAGTAGGTGAAATATCGGCAGGCCGCTGACTAGATAGTGTAAGGTATACGCCATATTTGCGTCCCTCCTTGATTATTTCTTCAAAGAGTTCAAGCCGGTAGTCTTTCCAGATTTCATGCTCACGGGTGGACTGCTCTGACAAAATATTGTGTGCCTCATCAATGATAAGGTGAAGAGTCCGGCTTGGAGGGCTCTTGAGAGTCTCGGCATCTTTGTGATTTGTATAGAAATTCTTAGCAACAAGCAGTGGTAAGATCTTTTTTATCTCATTCTTGCATTTCTTTAAAGAGATGACATGTAAGAGATGTGGTGGTTGTGGCACATCAACGATTTCAAGAACATTACGCAGAGCCGATATAGATGATTTGGCCCTGGCAAGCACTGGTTGAATGTGTTCGTATTGGGCGTAGCCAAATACAACATCTGAACAAAGTTGGAGGTAGCACCTCAAGATTAGTTCGTCGAATTGATCAATTCCATCTAAATTAACATTATCATCAAGAATAGGCTTGATGTTAGCGTCAAATCCATTGCCATTTGAATTATAGTACGTACCGCTGGCATGCTTAAAATATTTATCTTTATTAAAATAAATGATTCCTTTTAAATGGTCTTGAAGCAATTCGCAGTCAATCATGCGTGCAATTTCACGGCTCAGGTCTAAAGCATCTGATTTCGCTTCGCCTGTACTAAAAACTTTTTCAAAAACCTTTTCCACATATCTTTTGAGTGGGGTAGTTTTAAATTTTTCCTTACCAGACAGAACGCGACGCAGAAATGGCTGTTGTGTGTTCGTAGTTGCCTGAAATAGGAGACTTAGAGTTTCGACATCCCAAAAATGAGCACCTTCAATCTTGAATTTGTGCTTTGATTTTTTAGAGTCCAGCACTGTGATTTGCTTATTCTTGGCTGGTAGTAGCTGATCTTCCGTGTATTCACCATTAAAATCTATGATAACAAACTGACTCTTGTTTTGTAATGCTTGGAGCCGCTCATTAAAAAGTGTAGTATAAAGTTTAGCTAGCGTATTAGATTTACCACTCCCAGTGTTACCAAATATGCCCAAATGGCTGTTGAATAATCGCATCCATGGGAGGTTGATGGGTACATTCTCCTTAAGCATAGAGCCAATAGAAAAGCCTGTTTTTCCGTCCGCTCCATAAATTTTCCCTACCATAAATTCGCTGAGTAGAGATGCCTTGTCTCTGATCATCGGCATGTACTTCACACCTTCAAAAAACTTATCATCCACTATATAACCAATGGGGCGAACATCCACTTTTCGTACGTATTGGATCTTCTCGGCATCTGTCTCTAGCCTTTTCTCATCCAAAAATTCACCTTCAACAAGACAGACAATATCTATAAAACCTCGCTGAATAGATACGTGCTCCCGAAGTGAAATACCTCTGTACTTAACTCCTCCGTAGTAAATTGTCTCATGATTGGAGTCTTCAAAAATTCGAAGGGAGATACGTACTCCACTCACTGCAATGACCTCACCTACGATGATACTCATATCAGATCCTCCTCTTCAGCTTTTAATTGAGGTTCATAAGTGTCTGGCTTGAGTGAGAAAACATATTTATTGAAATTGGTGAAGTCCATATTCATATCTTCAGCGGGTCCAATTACTTGGACGTTTTTCCAAGATTTAAACTCTTCCCGCATGCTATTTGCACTATTATTGCTATAACAGCAAATAAAAGTATGAAGTTGTGGGTTGGAGAGGGAGCGTTGGATAAGCCTGAGAATGTGTTCATCAGCAAACGAAAAGCCAAATGTGATAAGGATAGAATTTGGTTTTTCAAGCTCATAGCTTAATAGCCTGAGCATTTGGTAGTAGTGTTCTTCGAAGACAGTTTCGTAAAACTTCCACTTAGTGGGGTTGACAATAGGTAGCTTATTGTACTCCCCCCAGAAAATATCTATCTGATCTTGACTGAATGCCAAGGATGGAATGCCTTCGGTTCTGTTGCCATCGGCACCTAGAAATTCGGAATATCCATTCAAATTTCCGAGTGTCTCTTCTGTCAAGAGGTTAATAAAATCATTGCGGTAATTGACTTCAATCTTATCACCGCTTTTTGACCAGTAAACCGAACCGTGAAGGTGGATAATGTTTAGCTGTGGGATGCCATAGTTGCTTCGTTCAAATACTCCAGTTTGACATTGAAACGTACTGAAGTTTTTGGAATGAAGATGCTTCGTATGAAAACCGGAGGTACCATCATTCACCACAAAATCATGTGAGCCCTTCATGAGAAGGCTGTCAGCTGTATGGGACAGACATCCATCATAGTTAGTGGTAAAAATATTGATTTTGCGGTTGAGATCTTTCCTTCTATCCAACAACCCCAAAAGGGTTGTTAAAAAAACCTCATAATTCTTGAGATTTTCTTTTCCTTTATCTGATGTAACGGAACTTGGGTTGAATGTCTGCACTGGAAAAATACATGTGTTGTAGTAGTGCATGAATAAAGCGGTTCGCTTTTCTGGCGAGTTTTCAAACTGTGTGGCGAGCGTCTCGATCGTTTCTCGTCGTCCATCTGCATTCTTGATGGCTAGGGACAGCGTCGGGAATAAGTCTGCTGAAGCGCCTGAGCCAATCAGTATGTTGATGTTCTTATTGTATATATCCAGTGGCTGGATCGCCTCAAACATACTTACCTCCCTTATTTAGTTTTGTCGAAAATAGCATCAGTGTATAGTCAGACCAAGTTTTGACTTAGGCAAAAAATTTGTAGCAATAGTCACTACTTCTCTGGTTTCCAACTATTGCAGTTAGCAGCATATATTGAATTACATCCGTCCAGACACCTAGATGGATGTGATTGCTTTTCGAGACTGCCTTTCAACATATCAGCTTTTAATAATTCCTTCCTTGCCTAAATTACTAGTAAAATCACCATACCACTGCATCATCTCCCGCCTCGCCTCCAGATATTAAGCATTGTCATACGTTCCACGAATTGAGTTCTTATCGACGTGAGCCAGTTGTAGCTCGACGCAAACCGATTTAAATCCCTGCTCATGCAAAATGATACTCATCGTGTGACGGAAACCATCCCCCTAACACGCCTTACGTAACATATGTGCTTCACTATCACATTGAAAATGTTAAGTACTGTCATGAGATGAGCGGCGTCGAATCAAAACCTCATTCAATTCCAATGAAAACTGACACCCATGATACAAAAATACTATGAATTCATTGACATAAATTGCTACCCGCTGAGATCATATAGCAAACCGCTCCTGAATGAGGAATGAGCAATGGCAGTGAGTATCGCGGAATATTTAGGCCAAAGAACAGACGTGGAACAACAGATTGTTCCCGTTTCAAAGGGCACGCTGGCGCAATGCCCTTTTATGGACCGTACCTGTGACAAAGTAAGTAAAAATAATCATCCAGTCTGCTCCGTCCGCAAACCAGACAGTACTATTTGGATCGTCTGTGAACATAGACTTTGTTCTACCCGCCAAAAAAAGACGATCATCTCAGGTGAGCGTACACAACTTGTCGACAATGTCTTGGTTGAACATCAAAGAGACATTCTAAGGAAAGTAGCAAAACTGATCTATCAGGATCCTGAACTGCAAGACTCAGAGATTGGCGTAAAAAGAGAAGTCAATATTCCTTTACCTGATTCAGATAATAGCTACCACGCAGACTACGTTATGAGAAACTTTTCCGGTAGAGGAAGAGTTGATGAAGTCCTCCTCGAAATGCAAGGTGGCGGAGAAACAAGCAGCACAGGTGCCATTACTCGCCATATTGCCGCTTGGGCTGATCTCGAAATCCCAACAAATGAAATTCTAAGAAGGCCAGTGGCAGCAAATACTATCGAAACCAACGCATGGAGACGACAACAAGAACAATTTCTTGTGAAAGGGAATGTTGTTGATCAAACTGGTGGGAAAATCGTTTTTGCTGTAGGTAGCTTACTCTATGACTATTTACATAGACGTTTTAGGAATGCCAATCTCAGGGATCTAAAAGCCCATAACTGGACATTATGCATTTTAGCTTTCAAGGAAGATACATCGGATGAACCACGACCTGGCCCGATTCCGTTGATCATTGATGATTCAAAGACATTATTTACTAACTATTCAACATTTGTAAGATTTCTAACAGATCAGGGCGCACCGCGCCCTGAACTATTCGAAGGATCATTTTTACGTTTAGATAATAGTACTGTTACGATAATGCCTCGTTAAGCATCTGCTGATCTACCAGGACAATTCTTTTTCCTATCCATTCAACAATAGGGACCGCGACAGCGTTCCCTACTGCTCTGAATCGATTAGAGTCCAGTTCTCTGGAAATCCCTGCAGACGCTCGTACTCGGAAGGCAGCATCCGGCGCACATACAGCATCTGAACTTCCTCTTGAGTCAAGAGTGTAGGTTTCTCCGTCGTTCCGGTATCCTTTTGCTTGAGGTCCTGCGGTTGCTTTTCGTCCGATACTTGCATGCTGGATAGAATAGATATCTGCTTTTGATAGGCCTGTATCAGAGGCTCCGGAAGCATTTGCCCTCTCTCCTTGGCCCTGTTTATCAACGATTCTAGTTGCTCCGGGTTCAAAAAGGACTCGAGCGGAGCGCATGTCTCCAAGACTTGCGACAATGTACACTCTTCTTCTACGCTGGGGTGTTCCAAAGTATTTTGCATCCAATACTCTCCACGAAACGCCATACCCGAGTTCGACCAACGTATCGATGACAACTTTGAAGTCTTGTCCATTGTGGCTGTTGAGCAGTCCGGGAACATTTTCAATAACAAGCCATTCAGGTTTTCTTTCTTCGATGAGTTTTGCATATGTATAAAATAAGCCGCTTCGGGCCCCCTCTAAACCTTTCCGTTTTCCTTGGTTAGCTGACGACACATCCTGGCAAGGAAAACCACCACACCAAACACTGCTTTCTGGGATCTCATCAGCATTCAGTTGTGTAATATCAGTATGTAATGGTACATTTGGCCAATTCTTTCTAAGTACTTTCTGGCAAAACTTATTGATTTCGCATTGGAAAACAACTTCCATCCCTGCTTTCTCAAGACCAAGATCGAATCCACCAATCCCTGCGAAAAACGAGGATACCTTGTACTGCTTCAGTGGTTTCTTTTTCATATCGACTTTTTCATCACTTTTTGATCCGAAGATCCTAACGGAAACCAGTCCCGATGGCCACCTTTTTTTTCTAACTAAGGCCAGTTCCTTGGTATCCAGGCATTGATTATGAAACAAACTAACTGTAATTATATACAGTGCATTTTAAATTCCAACAAAAGTGTGCTTTTTTGCGAATAGTCTTCCAATTTAACTACGCTTTCGCATAGTCAAACGGGCTAATCCCCTTCTCCCGATTCACATCTAGATAATCCGCCCACCATTGCAACATCAATCGTCTCTCATCCAAATGTTCCGCCTTATGAATATAAGCCGCCCGCACAGAGTTACGCTCCATATGGCTCATCTGCCGTTCAACTGCATCTCTCGACCACAATCCAGATTCAATCAACGAGCTACATGCCATGGTCCTGAAGCCATGACCGCAAACCTCAATCTTAGTGTCATATCCCATCACGCGCAGCGCCTTGTTCACTGTATTCTCACTCATCGGTTTACAAGGATTGTGATCTCCAACGAAAACAAAATCGCGCTCGCCACTAAGCTTGTGAACCTGTTTAAGGATTGCCAGTGCCTGACGAGAAAGTGGCACTAAATGAGGAGTGCGCATTTTCGAGCCACGTTCCGAATGCTTCACTCCTTCAATAGCTTCTCGTTCAGCCGGAATTGTCCACATTGCCGTTTCAAAATCTATTTCAGACCAACGCGCAAAACGCAGTTCACTTGAACGAATAAAGATTAACAAGGTGAGTTCAACAGCCAGACGAGTTAAAGGGCGTCCCGTGTAACTATCTATTCTGTGGAGTAGTTCAGGTAAGCGTTTCAGCTCAAGTGCAGGACGATGAACACGGTTACTGGAGGCAACTGCCCCAGCCATCTCCTGAGCAGGATTGTAATCGATCAAACCGCTTTGCACTGCATAACGCATAATCGCATTGG
>PPYF01621725.1_pt1 | contig 11975 bp, 10 predicted proteins | sample 1559871 | NCBI WGS metagenome assembly PPYF01 (sample SAMN08240021, study PRJNA423297) | Human gut metagenome, whole genome shotgun sequencing project. | reverse complement strand
GGGTGTGGGAGAGTAGCACGCCGCCGCTTCACATGTTGGGGGTTCCCGTCGAGCTTACGCTCCGGGAACCCCATTTTTTATCCCCGAATCTTTTGTTCCTCCTCCCGGTTCTTCCGGCTGACCCCATGCGGGTTCCCGGAAGGGCTTTTTTATTTCCCGTATTTCCTTCTTCCTTCCGGGACTCCCGTGGGGCTTGGCTTCCGGGGACCCCGTCTTTCCATCCTTGATTTCCATCTGATTCCCAGGTCTCCCGCAGGGGCATGGAAATCCTTTCCACTCCTGGTTTTTTCTCTTCGGCGCCGCGGATTCCTGTTAGAAGACCGGAAAAACTATGGTTTTGGGACCTCGTGTGTGTCCCATGCATCAAAGCGCTTAGACTGGTCTTATGGCAAGAGTTACGGTGTATGACGTTGCAGAGAAGGCGGGTGTGTCTACCGCGACGGTCTCCTTCGCCTTCAGGCATCCCGACAAAGTGAAGGATGATACCAAGGCCAAGGTCCTCAGGGTCGCCGAGGAGCTTGGCTACGTTCCCAGCGGCAACGCACGTAGCCTTGCCAAAGGCAGGACGGGCACGTTGGGCATGTACGCGTTCGATATGCTGCTGGAAAGACCTCAGGGAAGCAACCTTGAGGATGATTGGCCTGATGTTTCCCCCAGATCCATCGACGAGCCTCTGGACGGTGACGAACCCAACGTTCTTGTATATCCGTTATACGTTGATGAGGTGCTTCGTGGTTTCGAACTCGAATGCTGGAAGAGCGGCAAGGGAATACTTATGGGAGCCGCCTCGGAAAGGGATGATCACAGATCGGTAACGGATATCGCCGGCCGCGTTGATGGACTGTCGCTGATGCCAAGCGGATATAACGATGCGCTTCCTCTTTCCATGTTGGCGAAGACCATCCCGCTTGTAATGGTGGGTGTGGGCGATGAAAAACTGCCGGCCGCGTACCTGCAATGCGATAACGCATCGGGCATGAGGCAGATCGTCGACCATCTTGTAGACGTCCATCATGTCGACGAGATGGCGTTCGTCGGCGGCTTCGATTCGGACGACGTCGTCGCCCGTTACGTCGCCTTCCGGAAATGCCTCGAGGAACGTGGTCTCGGTTCCAGCGACGCGCTGTTGGATGACTCCTTCGCCACGTCCGATGAATACATGGTGGGTTTGTGCGAGGCGATAGGATCCGGCAGACTGCCGCAGGCCTTGGTCTGCGGCACGGACCAGACCGCCTTCGGCGTGATCAGACTCCTCGAGGAGGCCGGTGTCCGGGTTCCCGACGACGTCATCGTCACCGGATTCGACGGAATCCTCGCCGGACGGCTGATGGAACCGCAGCTGACGACCGTCCGCCAGCCCATGGAGGACATGGGGCGCGAGGCGGCTCGCATGCTGCTTTCCAGGAACGGGGAGCCTTGGGAGAAGGCTGAAAGACGAGTACTCCCGGTTCGCCTCATTGTGCGCGGCAGCTGCGGATGCAATCAAAAAATCTAAGCGCATAAATCATATGGGCGTGTCGCCTTGACTTCCTTAAATCTAAGCGCTTAAATTGTAATATCAATCTAAGCGGTTAGATTGATATGAATCAAAGGAGATTTCAATGAGGAAGCCATTTTTCAAAGCGGTCGTGGCCGGCATGGCCAGTGTGGCGATGATTGCCGGTATGTCCGCGTGCGGACGGTCCGCGAACAACGCGGATTCCGATTCCGATGCGGTCAAGACCATCGATTCAAGCAAGGCCACCGGCGACCTGACCATCTGGGCCATGGGCAACGAGGGCGACCTGCTGGGTGATTTCGTCAAGGGATTCGAAAAGGAGAACCCCGACGTCAAGGTCAAGGTCACCGCGATCCCATGGTCCTCAGCGCACGACAAACTCCAGACCGCCATCGCCGCGGGCAACGGTCCCGACGTTGCGCAGATGGGCACCACCTGGATGGCCGATTTCTCCAACTCGTTCTCCACCGTGCCTGACAACCTCGACATGTCCGACTTCTCCGACGGGTCTAGGGCTACTGGCCAGGTCGACGGGAAACAGCTCGGCGTGCCTTGGTACATCGACACCAGAGTGCTGTACTACCGTACCGACATCGCCGAGATGGCTGGTTGGAACAAAGCTCCGAAGACTTGGAATGAGCTTAAGCAGATGGCTAAGGACATGCAGAAGGTCGATGGGGTCAAATACGGCATGAACCTCAACCCATCTGGCACTGACGCGTTCCTCGGAACTTTGCCGTTCTCCTACTCGGCCGGGGCGTCCTTGACTAACAAGGAACAGACGAAATGGACTTTCGAAGATACTGGCATAAAGAAGGGACTGAACTTTACCACCAGTCTCTACAAGGACGGCGTCGCGAACGTCAACGCCGACGTAAGCTCCGGTGCCGACATCGCGAACTTCGTGTCCGGTGACACTCCGATGATGCTGCAGGGGCCGACCGCCGTCAGCCAGATCAACGAATTGGGCGGCGACGGATTCGAATCCAAGTACGCCACCGTCGTCCTGCCGTCGATGGACGAATCCTCGGGGCCCGCCACGTCCTTCGTCGGAGGCAGCGACCTTGTGACGTTCAAGGATTCCAAGAACAAGCAGTCCGCGTGGAAGTTCATCCAGTGGGTCAGCAAACCCGAGGTGCAGGCCGAATGGTACAAGAAGTCCTCCGATCTGCCCGCTTCCCAGAAGGCATGGGACGATGACGCGCTCTCCGGCAACGACAAGCTTTCGGCATTCGGCGACCAGCTGAAGAACACCATGGCTCCGCCGGCGCTGTCCACCTGGGCGCAGGTGTCCTCCGCTGCCGACCGCATCCTCGAGCAGATAAACAAGGGACAGGTCACCGTCGACGAGGGGCTGAAGAACCTGCAGTCCGAAGCCGACTCCATCGGAACCGGGAACTGATCCCATGAGCCTCGGAACAAGAAAGACGAAGACGGAGGGCTCGGGCAACGTTCTCCGCCGCCGTCGCACGATTCTCGCATGGGGATTCGCGCTGCCCTTCGTGGTCGTGTTCTGCGTATTCATGCTGATCCCCCTCCTGTCCTCGATGGCGATGTCCTTCACCGACATCACCTCCAAGGACCTCCGCACCCCGTTCAACGTCAACTTCGTCGGACTGGACCAGTACATCGCACTGTTCCACGATCGTCGCTTCCTGCACGCGTTGGGCGTCACCGGAATCTTCGTGCTCGTCGGCCTGCCGATCACCATGGTGATCGCCCTCGCGTTCGCGGTGGCCCTCAACAAGGGATCCAAGCACCTCAACGCGTTCTTCAGGGCGGTGTTCTACGCGCCGGTCGTCGCCAGTGTGGTCGCAGTCTCCGTCGTGTGGAGGTACATCCTCCAGAAGGACGGCCTGCTCAACTCGCTCTTGGCCGTCTTCGGCATTGCCGGACCGGACTGGCTGCACGACACCCGCTACGCACTGCCCGCGCTGATGGTCATGACCATCTGGCGCAACATGGGAACGCTGATGATCATCTTCCTCGCCGGCCTGCAGGCCATCCCCGAGGAGCTGAAGGAGGCCGCGGCCATCGACGGCGCGGGCAAATGGCGCACCTTCCGCAGCATCACGCTTCCGCTGCTCAAGCCCACGCTGCTGCTGGGAGCCGTGCTCCTTTCCGTCGCCTACCTGCAGTTCTTCGAGGAATCCTTCGTGATGACTCAGGGAGGGCCGCTCGACTCGACGCTCTCCGCCGCGTACTACGTGTACCAGAAGTTCGGTTTCGGACAGTACGGAATCGCTTCCGCAGCCAGCTGGGTGCTGTTCATCATCATCGCGCTGGTCAGCGTGCTCCAGTTCCGCATTCTCAAGGAGGATTGAGATGACAGCCACGACAGTCGCGGCCTCGAGGCCGCAAAGCAACAAGCAGTCGCTCTGGCGCCGATTCGTCAAGGGGCGTGGACTCTCCTACTGCGTCCTCGCGGTGATCGGAGTCTTCTGGATCTTCCCGTTCCTGTGGATGGCGCTGGGCTCGTTGAAGACCCAGAGGGAGATCCTCGCCAAACCGCCGAAGCTCCTGCCCGAGCACGCCTCGCTCGCAAACTTCGCGAAATGGTTCGGGGAACTGAACTTCGGCACCTACTTCACCAACAGCATGGTCGTCGCCGTGATCACCGTCCTCGGGAACATGGTGCTCTGCTCCATGGTCGGATACGCCCTGGCGAAGATGGACTTCGCCGGCAAGAACATCTTGTTCGGCGCCGTCATGGTGACGCTCATGGTTCCGAGCGTGGCCACGTTCGTCCCCCTGTTCGTGATCATCTCGAACATGGGACTCGCGAACTCCTACGCGGCGCTCATCCTGCCGTTCCTGTGCCAGCCCATCGGAGTCTTCCTGATGAGACAGTTCATCTCCGGAATCCCCGACGCGCTGATGGAGGCCGCGAGGGTCGACGGCGCCGGTGAGCTGCGCATATTCTTCCAGATCGTCCTGCCCCAGTGCGGGCCGCCGCTGGCGACGCTGTCCATCCTCACGTTCCTGTCCTCCTGGAACAACTTCCTGTGGCCGTTGGTCGCGGCCCAGACCGAGGAGAAGTACACGCTGCCCGTGGCACTGTCCCTCTACTCCACCGGCCAGAACGCCACGAACTACAGCGTCCTGCTCGCCGGAGCGGTACTGGTGGTCACCCCGATCCTCCTCCTGTTCGTATTCCTGCAGCGCTACTTCATCCAGGGTGTCGCCGGAACGGGCATCAAATAGAAAGACATGTCATGAAAGAACAATACGAGTTCCCGCCGGAATTCATCTGGGGCGCGTCCACGGCCGCGCACCAGATCGAAGGGAACAACGTCGCGAGCGACTGGTGGGCCAGGGAGCATGCCGAACGCACGGATCTCAGCGAACCGTCGGGAGACGCGGCCGACAGCTACCACCGCTACGGCGAGGACATCAGAATGCTCGCCGACGCCGGATTGGGCATGTACCGCTTCTCCATCGAATGGGCCCGCATCGAGCCCGCGGAGGGCTGCTTCTCCAAAGCGCAGCTGCTGCACTACCGCCAAATGATCGACGCGTGCCACGAGAACGGCGTCGAGCCCATGGTCACGCTGAACCACATGACACTGCCGCTGTGGCTCGCCACCAAGGGCGGATGGCTCAACGCCGATGCCGTCGACTACTTCGCCCGGTACGTGCGGTACGTGATGCCGATCCTCCACGACGTCACCTGGGTCTGCACCATTAACGAGCCGAACATGGTCGCGCTGACCCGTGGCGGAACCGAAGGCAGCGACTTCGTGGCCGCCTCGCTGCCCGCGCCCGATCCGGACATCTCCGCCACGCTCGTCAAAGCGCACAGGAAAGCCAGGGAAATACTGTCCGAGAACCCGCGTATCAAGTCCGGGTGGACCATCGCCTGCCAGGCGTTCCACGCCATGCCCGGATGCGAACGGGAGATGGAGGAATACCAGTACCCGCGCGAGGACTACTTCACCGAGGCCGCGGCCGGGGATGACTTCATTGGGGTGCAGGCCTATCTGAGGACCTTCATCGGCAAGGATGGCCCCGTGCCGGTCCCCGAGGACGCGGAACGCACCCTCACCGGCTGGGAGTACTTCCCGCCGGCGCTGGGCATCGCCATCCGCCATACTTGGAACGTCGCCAAATGCACGCCGATAATCGTCACCGAAAATGGCATCGCCACTGCCGATGACCGCCGGAGAATCGATTACACCTTCGACGCCATAGCCGGCATGCACGACGCGATGGACGACGGTATCGACGTGAGGGGATACCTCCACTGGTCCCTGCTCGACAACTACGAGTGGGGCTCGTTCGCTCCGACGTTCGGCCTGGCCTCCTGGGACAGGGACACCTTCGAACGCCATCCGAAGCCATCCTTGGATTGGCTAGGATCAATCGCGAGAAAGGGGGTCATGGCCAGATAGAAGCCGTTTCCTCTCCATCCATTACATGAAAGGGCGCACGTTTTGAAACGTGCGCCCTTTCGTTTGATTTGGCGGATTCAATAGAAAACGGGTATAGCCCTCGATCTGGAAGAACATGTCCGTCCGGCGGCCGATGCTCGCGGCTGGCATACGCCGAAAACGCAGCACTGCTGTTCCCGTAAGGTCGCATCTCCCTTAACGTGTCAAGCGTCTCCTGATACGTTGCTGTATCGACGCCGGTTTCGTCATTCCTTGCCTTTCCCGAGTGGCCCTGTCGGCCAAGTGCGTTTCAACTCGAGAAAATAGCCGGGTTATGGCGGGCCGGCGGGGAGGGGCGTGCTGGACGCCTGCGCGAACTCGGTCTGACCCGATTCGCTGGATGTCTAGCCACAATGGAATGACTTGATGCGTATTCCAAGCCGGACGGAGGATGGAATGCATCTCCACGCGGATGGCGGCCGAATTCTTAAGTGTTTGCACCAGCGTTACATAAAACGCTTAGCGAACCGAAATGATGTCCGGCGGAACGTGTCCTTGCGCGTCTTGGAAACGGATATCCGTATTCGTTCGAAGGTTTCTCGACCAGGGGATGGGCTTTGCTTTTTCAGATTGACAGTCCGTAATCATTTCGGATATGTCGGAATTTAGACAGGAATCCCTTGGATGCGCCGCGGGCGATAAATACGGGCCGTGGTGCGGGAAGGACCTCGAACATGACGATTCGAAGAACACGGTCGCCTATTTCGGCGAGCGTGCCGCTTCCCACCCTCGGCGAGGTCACGGCCGGCACCGCGAGCCTCAGCCGGTAGGAGCTACCCACAGGATCATTCGTGTTGGTCGGAGTTCTCTCGTTCGGCGACGGAATTGTATCCGTGGGGTACTTCGTCGTTGTTTCTACGGACGGATCCGAGGGTGTCCATCCACCAGTGTTCGCGGTCGATGATCTCTTTGGGTGACTTGTTCATGTCGAAGATCTCCAGGATCGAGTACTGGAAGTTCTTCTCGATGTATCCGGCGCCGAGGTTTCTGAGCTGCTTGTTTCCCCCGGAGTGGTCTCCGGACGCGTATTCCTTCCAACGCGACAGCAGACCGTGCGAGGCTCCTTTCCGTGAGTAGGCGGACCCCACGTAATGCCATCCCGTTCGTCTATCGGTCTGCAGATAGACCGCCTGGACGCTGCCGAGGGCCGCCCGCCATTCCTCGTTGTTCACGGCCGCCACGAGCTGCCGGTGCGTCAACCGAACGTTCTCGTATCCAGAGAACGGTAACGCGGATACGGGGGATTGAGCGATTTTCTCAAGGGTCATCGTCTTGAGAAAATCCCGGCGTCGTTCTTCATTGTTGGACAGGTTAAAGACGACTCCCGTGTAACCCGGATCTCTTTTGTAGTACACTACCGCCCTGGCCTTTAGCGAGGCGTATTCCGGGATCTCATTGTAACGGTATAGAATCTTGCCGTCGTTCTCCGTGTACTCGTCGAGGACGTCGTAGGCTCCGACGAACAGCCATTGTGTGGGGTGGGGATTCTCTGGCTTGAGCTGAATGAACTGGAGGACTTTACGTGTGTGAATCTGCGCTGTTGCCTTATCCTTATCTGGCCATTTCTTCGTGAAAATCCACTTCATCAGGTCATCATAGGAGAAATAGTAGGCGTCGGGAAGATCACTCCATTTGCCCCATTCCGGGTTGCTGCCATTCAGACGAATGCTATAGCCGGCTAGGTCCTCTTCGTCGAGTCCCAATAGTTCGAGGAACCGGATCGGTTCCGTATCCTGGATTCCGTCTTCGATGCGCGTCATTGCCATCGCCTTTCCATTCCCGATTGCCGCCGGACGGTATGATTTTCCGGTTTGTAAGACAGTCTAGCGTCTTGATGATGAGGATTATGGAACCGGCTGGCTCCTTGCCAGGTGGACGTGGAGTCCGACGAAGGGTTGCGGGTCCGGCTGTCTTCGTGGAACGACGACGGTTTGACGTGGCCGAGTGATGGGAATGAGACCGGTCGCGCGGTGTCTGGGCGTTATCTGTTGTCATGTCGCCATGTCGCGAAATCGGTTCGTTGTTGGATGAGTGTGGTCCTGTGAATTCTTAAATGTTGTACCGAATGCAACATGCAACACTTGGTGAATCCGACTAGGACCATCGGAATGCGTCTTGGACCATTTCGAAAACGGACGTTTTCGGAGCGTAAACCGGACTGGGGGAGTTGTCTCCGACACTCCGGCGGAAAGTGTCTCAAAACCCGTCCCGTAATCAACGTTCCGAAACTCCATGCCTTTGACGGGTAATGGTACGGTCGGTCAAATTGCGGTGATGATGGGCGTTGGGCAATCCACTGTATATCGGTATCTGAATGAAGCGGATGGCAAGCGCTGAACAGTCGTTTCCTAAAAATATGTTCATATGTCGCCGGCGTTTGGCGAAGGATCGGCCGTGCGGACCATTGTGACCATGGATGGGGACGGCAGGCTCGCCATAGACCTGCGTCACCAAGGTGAGGGCATTGGCGCGATGCTGCTGAAGGGCGCCGCGGAATAAGCCTGACCTCCATTCCGCAAACCGGCCGGGTCGCCGCGCGACGTTTTACCGTTAATCTGTAGAATCGTCGGAATCGGCGTTTGATGCAGTCGCGCGGTCAGAACAGTGCCGCTCGGTATCCGGAAAAGTGCGGAAATCGGGTAAAACTGTTTTTCAAAAAGTGCGGAAATCGGGAAACCAGGGATGACGGCCATGTTTTGACGGGGTGCGCAATGCCATGCTCGGATGAGGGGGGTGATTTCATGGCGGAATGGCGCCGTTTTTTAAGGGGTGCATAGGGTGCGCAGGTGGCCATGGAAGGGCGGCTCTCCCTCATGAAATGTTACGGAAGGGCAAAAACTCGCTCATAAAAGTGTGAGATGAGGATGCCGGATGTTTCAGAGAAAACGATGGCAAGGTCAGCCATGGCCACATCGCCGTATCGCCATTCGTCACAGCAGCTCGTCTCTCTTAAGCGCTCCGAACGGGTCTTCCTCCGTCTGATATTCCATTGCATGGTCTTTGAACACGTTTGATATACAGAACATATTTGTTGCGGACTGCAAGTGCGGAACCGGGCTTATAGAGACAAAGTGCGAGCGTATTGGACGGTTCGTTGTCGGACGGCTTGTATTAGAGAGGTAGTTCCCGATAGACCAAATCGTCACGGACAGCAAACCCTTGATGCTCCCAGAAATCGTTGCCGGCATCGTTGTCTGCGGGCACACCGACGGCGACTTTCGGCAGGCCGATCGCACGAAGCGCTTCAACCACGCGGCCCACCAAAAGCGAGCCAATGCCCATACCGCGCGCGTCGGGATCGACCGCCGTGTGGTAGATGCGCGACCGTCTGCCGTCGTGACCGGCAAGAATCGCTCCAATAATCCTTCCGCCATCGTCTTCGGCTACGAAACAGGTGTCGGGATTGCGTTTGAGGAACGTTTTTATCGCATCCTCGGAATCGTCGATGTCCCTCATGGTGAAACCGGTGCATCGCGTCCACAACCCGTATACCAGCGGATAATCCTCAATTTTCATACGACGGATGGTTGGTGCAGGCCCAGTCATATTTCCTCCTTTTCTCGTTGAACGTTAGTTTCGATTTTCGTATCGTTCGCGGTATTCCTGCGCGCGTATGCCGTATTTGCGTTGCACGGCCGTCTGCAGCGCGCGCGTATCGGGGAAACCGCATTCCCTTGCGATGCTGGCTATCGACGCAGAGGAACCTGACAGTTTTCTGCAGGCGTCGTCCAATCGCAGGTCGGTCAGAAATTCTTTGAACGTTTTGCCGGTCGCCTTGCGGAATAGGCGGCAGAAATGTTCCCTGCCGTATCCGAATTCCCGTGCGACGTCGGTCGCTTCGAGATGCTGTTTGCGGTGCGATGTCATGTATCCGATGATCTGCATGGTGATGTTTCTTCCGGATCTGACCAATTCCGGCCGCCGTACCCCGGAAACGAACCTCGAATACAGCAGCGATAGCAATTCGTACAGCAGCATATTGAGCTTGAATCCACGAATGGCCTCATCGGACTGTCCAATACATTGTAGCCAATCCATTTTCATTGAAAACGAAATTTCCGACATTGATGGCAATTACGCTTCCAAACATGATAAACTCGTTACTAAACACGTTTAGTTGCTGAATTTCCAAGGAGGTAGGTTTCCATGGCCACGATCAGGGAGATCGCGGAAAAGGCGGGCTTCTCCCAGGCGACCGTATCGAGAATACTCAATGACGACCCCTCGTTCTCGGTGAAGGAGGCCACCCGTCAGAAGATTCTGAGCACCAGCATTGAGATGGGGTACGAGAACGTCCCCCGCTACCAACGTGTCACCATTCCGCAAGACATCGCGTTGCTGAACAACTCCATCCACGACAAGGGGCTTCAGGACGCCTATTTTGACGAGCTTGAAGTTTCATTACGTCGCCATGCCAAGGACGAGCGCATGAGAGTGACGGAATACAACGATGTCAAATCCCTGATGAAGGACGCGTCCAAATACGCCGGATTCATCTCAATAGGTCCGGCGCCGTTCAAAAGGAACATGTTGAAGCGTCTGCACGCGGTCCTTCCGCATGGAGTGTTCATCGACATCAATCCCGCGCCGAGCCTGTTCGATTCGGTGCAGCCGGATCTGGAGCAGACCATTCTGGACGCCTTGGACGAATTGATGGACGCCGGCAACAAGCGAATCGGGTTCATCGGAGGGTTCGGCAACATCATGGGCGACCATGAGTATCCCGAGGATCCGCGTGCGTTCGCGTTCCGCAACTGGACCGTCCGTCTCGGTCTTGACGTCGACGGCCTGGTGTTCGATGAGGGGCCTTTCACCGTGGAGAACGGCCGTGCCTTGGGAGAGAGGTTCGTGGCCGAATGTGGCGACAGGCTCCCGGATGCTCTGATTGTGGCGGCGGACCCCATCGCAGTAGGCGTCTTGCAGGCGTTCGCGGCGGCCGGCATTCTGGTTCCACGCGACATGCGACTGGTGAGCATCAACAACCAGGAGATCGCGAATTACACTTCGCCGACGCTTTCGTCGTATGACATCAACAAGGACGAATTGGCCAAGGCCGCGGTATTCATGCTGTCGGAGGCCATTTCCATGGGGCGCTCCGTCAACCAGCATATGAGGATTTCAACCAAGCTGGTCGCCCGGGACAGTTTCACCCCGAAAGCCAGGTAGGGTTTAAGAAGAAAGGGTTCGGTCCTCGTTGACACGCTTAATACGTGCCAACGAGGACCGAACCCTTTTGCATCTGTGAGGTGTTTTCGAAGGAAAGTCTGTCAAGCCCTGTTCCCGATATGGAAACGAGGGCACGGCACGGGGAAAACATGGAAGACGTGCCGTACCCTTTCAAGGCGCCGTCTCCGGTTTGATGTCAAGGTCCACCCTTGACGACGGCACCGTCCTTTCGCCATACGTTTCCGCGTATGGCGAAAGGAAAGCCAAGTCCCGGTTTTCGCCGGGGCGCGCCGGTCAGATCAGGTCGAGGTCGACGTCGAGGCTGATCGGCTGGTCCGCCGGGATATGGTACTGGGGGTGGACCGGGGACATCCAGGAGTCATCTCCTCCGACACCCATCTGCTCGGCAAGCACACGCAGGAACATGTGCTTCGGGGCGGGGAGCTCGTCCTGATGCTGGGCTTCCTCAAGCATGAAGCTGGAGTACGGCTGCAGGCTCATCGCGAACGGTTCGGCGCCTTCGGCGCGGCTTATGCGAAGGCCATGGCCCTTCTCGTCCGTGATCTCGGCCCAACGCACGTCCTCATGGTTGCCGGTTTCCTGCGGCATGAGATACGGGGCGTGGTCCTTGAACGCGTCGGTGCTCCACACACCGAGCTTGGCATGCTTGCGATCCTGGTAGGTCTCCTCCGGACCAGCGCCGAAGAAACGCAGGTTCGAGTACTGGACCGGAAGGGTCCATTCGATGCCGAACGCGGGGATGGTGGGCAGGTCGCCCGGCTCGCCCGGGTATTCGACGTGCAGATTCACTCGTCCGGTGGTGTCGGCGGTGTAGCTGACGGTCACCTTGGTGCGCTGCGGGGTGGCGAGCTCGTACGTGT
>PPYF01066322.1_pt1 | contig 11977 bp, 9 predicted proteins | sample 1559871 | NCBI WGS metagenome assembly PPYF01 (sample SAMN08240021, study PRJNA423297) | Human gut metagenome, whole genome shotgun sequencing project. | reverse complement strand
AGGTAAAGGACTTGATATGTACAAACGTTTAACCCCTAAAGACTTTATGTGGGCGGATGCAGTAATAACCATAGGAAAATCAGTACAGTATGCCATTGCTAGCAAAAAAGCAATCTTTTGCTACGACCACTTTGGTGGGCCAGGATGGATAACAAGAAAAAACTATAAAAGAGCAGAATGGTATAATTACTCTGGCAGATGCTGCGGCACAAAGCTCACACCTGAAGAGATTGCATTTGAATTAGAAACAAATTTTTTATTTGCACAAAAAGAAATCAGACATATCCACAACGAAACAAAAGAAAGATATAATTTTAATAGTTTTTTAAATAAAATTATTAGCAAACACACACAGACAACGCGCAACTCATTCCAGCTTAATGACTCTGATATTGCACTCATCCGTACAGAAACAAATTTTGCAAAAAACTTGCGTAGACTATACAGAGAGAACCTGCAGCACAAGCATAGCACTATCAGTGTAAAATTATTAATTAATAAAGCATGGAGGAAAATACAAAATATCTGTTCAGAAGTAAAATTTTTCATTTAGCTGTCCAACCTAGCAGGATAACAGAAAGACCTTAATGACAGTCCGTCCGTGACTAGTTAGTCGCCCCTTAAAAACAAATAATCTCTTGAAATACATTGAAAATATTACAAAATACTGTAACGTTTTCAACGTGGAATACAATAGATGATGTAAAAATCCGGTTGAAACGGAGCGTGAATTTCGCATGAAACCAAAGAGTTTGTCCTGCCAGAAACAGGCTCATTTGTTTTACCAAGACCTGCTTGAGCCGTTGAATCCCAAAGATCTACTGCTTCTTTTGGCGGGAAAACTGCCTTGGGAAATGTTTAAACGGGCGTCCGCGCTCCGCTATACGCGGAGCGCGGACGCCCGGCAAAGTCAGTCCGGTTGATGGTTGGCCTGCTTTTGCTCAAGCAAATTGAAAACCTGAGCGATGAGCGCGTTGTCGAGGCGTGGACAAGAAACCCTTACTACCAGGCTTTTTGTGGTATGGAGTACTTCCAGTGGAAATTCCCGTGTGGCCCCTCGGAATTAGTTCATTTCCGCAAGCGCATAGGCGAAGCGGGGTTGGAGAAAATTTTTCAGGCGTCTGCCACCTTGTTCGAGGAAAAAGTGTTTGAAGATGACGTGGCTGTCGGCACGACCGTACAGGGGAAAATGTAACCTTCCCCACAGACACAAAATTGCGGGTGAAGGCAATAGAGTGCTGCTGGAAAATTGCGGAAAAAGAAAATCTTGTTTTGCGCCGCAGTTATCGTCGGGAATTAAAGTCCGTCCGTGGGTTATTCGTTTCAACAGGGGCAAAAAGAAAGATGACTAAATTATTCATCATAGTTGTCACATACAATGCGCAGCATTGGCTTCCTTTTTTTGGAGACCCCTTAAAGGATCTTCCCGCTGGCTGGAAAGTTATTATTGTTGACAACGCCTCTGCTGATCACACGTGTGCATTAATCGAGAAAAATTATCCCCAATTTATTCTTATTAAATCTCAACGGAATCTTGGCTTTGGACGCGCAAACAATATTGGCCTAAAAATAGCACTAAAAGAAGGTGCAGATTACGCTTTTCTACTAAATCAAGACGCAAGAATATCCGTAACGCATATACAGCGGATGGTTGATATTCAGCGCTCACACCCTGAATTTTATGTTATTAGCCCAATACATTTTGATGGGACAGGGAAAGAACTAGACTTAAATTTTTCAAACTACGCTCTCCCCCTTTCATGCCCGAATCTTTATGCCGATGCATTATTAGGACAACTTAACGATCTGTATGAAGGCAAAACAGTCAATGCCGCCGCTTGGCTTTTGAGTCGGAATTGTCTGATGCAGATTGGAGGATTCAACCCACTTTTCACGCATTACGGCGAGGATGATGAGTATCGGAATCGCGTGTTGCATCATGGATATAAATTGGGGATAGTACCCGCTGCCTTTGCTTTCCACGATAGAGCCAACCGCCCCCCCAAAAAGATACTCACGTTCCTTGCCCCTTCTAGCTTAACAAAATTATTAAACCTTGATATAAATTATTCTTTTTTTTTATTGAGCCAATCCTTATGCAAACAATGCATAAAAAAATTGTGTCTGTTAAAGTTTGATGAATTTTTCTATATTGTCAAAATATTTTTATGGTTTTTGCTAAATAAAAGTAAAATAAAACAATCAAAAGCTATCATAGCAAAAAAAGGATGCCACTTCCTCCTTTAATAAATTGGCATTCTATAAGGCATGTCGTACTATGCGCATACTTCACTTTAATACCTATGATTTTGGCGGAGCAGCAAATGGCGCTTTACGCGTACATCACGCACTGCTTGCATCTGGAGTAGATTCTTTCTTCTGCGCCTCTACAAAAAGTAGAGATGACCCAACACAGTACGCTGTCAAAAAAAAATTATCATATCGCGTTAAGTCTAAAATCAACTCCTTTATCCTTGATATACTTTATAAAAAGAACTCGAAATCTATTTTTACAACAAATTTTTTTGGTTATGATTTTCGGGAGATAATCAATAAAATTTCTCCAGATATTATTCATTTGCATTGGATTGCAAATAATTTTATTTCTTTTGCAGATTTTAGCAGTCTTCAACAAACTAATATTCCTGTCGTTTGGACCATTCGAGACACGTGGCCGTTTACTGGCGGTTGCCATTTTTTTGGTGACTGCCGCGCTTGGCAGCATAAATGCAAGCATTGCCCCTGCTTTGATCGACAACCTTTGTTTGACATTTGCCAAGCCCAATGGAGGAAAAAGAAAAAGGCATATATCAAATGTAACCCATACATTGTTTCACTTTCAAAACAATTTTCTTCATACATCAAAAGATCAATATTACTGAATAATTTTTTTGCTACGCATATCCCCAACACCATTGATACAAAAATTTTTCGACCCATTCCAAAGGATATTGCGCGAAATCTTTTGGGCCTGCCCACAGATGGGCTATATATCCTTTTTGGGGCCTGCAATGCAACCAGCGACCACCGAAAAGGTTATGACCTTTTGTCTCAGGCCTTAAAAATTCTTTCCTTGCGCGCAGGGCCCAATATTACATGTCTTGTTTTTGGCGCATCCCATGATAGTGGACAGACCATACATGATCTGCAAACATTTTTCCTAGGGACGTTACATGACGAAATTACTATGGCTCTCGCTTATTCCGCCGCTGACGTTTTTGTTTGTCCCTCACGCGAAGAAAGTTTTTCCAACACTACCTTGGAATCATTAGCTTGCGGCACACCGGTTGCCGGTTTTGCCGTGGGGGGCATTCCAGATATGATTGAACACAAAGTTAACGGGATGCTGGCAACACCTCATGACCCGCAAGAACTGGCTGCAGGCATCGCATATATTCTGGAAGACCAGGAACGCCGTGAGGCCATGGGGCGCGCTGCACGCCGTAAAGTGGAAGAGAACTACGCCTACCCCGTGGTAGCAAAGCAATACATCGAATTGTATAACCGCATCCTCAACAGGCGATAGTCTCGGTATGCCTTTCTTCACCATCATCACCGCCACCTACAACACCGCAGCGACCTTGCCGCGCCTGCTGGATTCCTTGGCCGAACAGACTTGCCGGGATTTTGAGCTGATCATTCAAGACGGGGCCTCCACGGACGACACCGTGGCAATTGCAGAATCCTATCGGGATAAACTGCCCTCGCTTTCGCTGGTCAGCGAACCGGACACAGGTATCTATGATGCATGGAACAAGGCGTTAACGCGCGTGCGTGGCGAGTGGGTGCTATTTTTGGGAGCGGATGATAAGCTGGTTGAAAGAGATGTGTTGCACGATGTGTGCAACTATTTGTCCTCTTTATCAGAAACTATCCTTTTCGCTTGTGGAACAGTGTGTATTGTCCATGCCGATGGTTCTCTTTCCAGAGTGGTTGAGCCGATAACTACAGGAGTTTTCCAAATAATGCGCCAAGGCATTATGCCTGTTGGCCATACTGCTATGTTCCAACGTACATCGGTGTTGCGAAAGTATCTTTTCGACCCTGCGTTCAAAATCGCCGGAGATTATGATTTTTTTTGTGCTGCGCTGCAGCGCGAAGAACAACTATTTTGCCTTCCTCTTGTTGTCACCCGTATGGGGGAAGGTGGTATTTCTGATAATCTTTTTTCCGTGCCTCTTCTCCGTAGGGAGATTTTGCGTATTCTACGCAAATATTTTTCTGATAGTGTTTCCTTCAAAAAACATTATCTTCCTGCCATGAAGGGCTATTTTTTGGAACTCATATTCAAGTTGCTTGGGAAAACACACAGCCTTTCTTTCCTGAATGCCCTGCGTACACTGCGTGGATTGCCGCCAACTTGGAAAAAGTAACATGAAAATCCTCCACGCCAGTACCCGCGAAAGTCGTGGCGGCGGTGCTGCAATAGCAGCCAAGCGGTTACATTTGGGCTTACTTGCTGCTGGGGTTGACTCGCACATGGCAGTAGCAATCCCACAGGAAGATTCGCCCCGTACCTTCCCGGTGGGAGGTAAAATTTCCAGAAATATCCTCCGACCTTTGGGGATGAGGCTGGAAGCTGCCGTGCGAGCCTGTTATCCACAGCCGGAGCAGGCAGCTTACGCTTCTTTTTCATTTTGCCCATCTCTGCAACATGTACGCTTAAACAATATACCTAAAGATATCTTACATCTGCATTCGGTGGTAGAGGGTTTTCTTTCTCCTTGGGCATTGGGCCGATTACGCGGTCCTGTAGTTTGGACGATGCACGACGCTTGGCCTTTCACCGGCGGCTGCCACTACTGGTCCACTCCCTGCCTGCGCTATGAGAAAAACTGTGGCTGCTGCCCGCTGCTTGGCTGCACGGGGGGGCGAGATCTGTCATATTGGCACTGGTATCTTAAACATAAGGCTGTCCAAAGATTAAAACCCGTAATAGTCAGCCCCAGTACGATGTATGCACGTAAAGCTGCCAACAGTGGGATATTGGGAAACTGTCGCATTGAAGTCATACCCAATGGGATTGATGTGGCGCTTTTTAAACACATACCGAAGGAGCAGGCTCGCAATATTCTCGACCTGCCTCAAGATATGCGAATTATCCTTTTTGGCGCGATCAGCGCTACCAGCGACCGAAATAAAGGCTATGATTTGCTGTTGCAAGCGCTGTACGCTTTGCCCGCCGTGGAGCGGGAGCTGCTTCTGGCGGTAGTCTTTGGTGCTTCAGAGGCGAAGGATGCCTTGCCTTGCCCCTCTCGTTTTCTTGGCCGTCTGCACGACGAGATATCACTTGCCTTGGCCTATTCCGCCGCAGATATTTTTATTTGTCCCTCGCGGCATGAGGCCTTTTCGCTAACCACCCTGGAAGCTCTTGCTTGCGGCACCCCGGTGGTCGCCTTTGCCGTGGGCGGCATTCCAGATATGGTGGACCACGGCCTTAGCGGCTATCTTGCTACCCCTTATGCCCCCGATGATTTAGCTAGCGGAATAGCGCTGCTGCTCAATGATGTGGAACTGTGTAACCGGATGGGAGAGGCCGGAAGAGAAAAAGTGTTGCGCAAATTTGCTCTTGATAATGTCGTTCAGCAGTATTTGAATTTGTACAACAGTCTTCTGGATGCGGAAAAGCATGACTGATTCTTTTCATATTTCTATAATCCTCCCCAGTTATAACTACGCCCATTATCTACATGAGGCTGTGGAGTCCATTCTCGCGCAAACTCATGAACAATGGGAATTGCTGATCATTGATGATGGTTCACAGGATGACTCTGTCAGCATTGCCCATGAATACGCGGCGCGAGACAATCGAATACGCATTCTGCAACATCCAGATGGGGGCAACCATGGCCTGGCGGCTACATTGCTGCTGGGGATCAGGCAGAGCAAGTATGATACCGTAGCTTTCTTGGAGGCTGACGATGTCTGGGCGTCTGAGTCGTTGTCTGTGCGTCTGAAGGCAATGCAACAGCCCAATACGGCGCTGGTTTTTAACGCTGCGTGGCTTATGGTGGAGTCAGAGCGGGACATCGACTACTATCAGGGGATTCTTGCTGTGCAGTCGCAGATAATCGCCAAGCGGCGCCCGCCACAGGTGGCAGCGCACGAATTAATGGCCACCAACCTAATCACAGGATTTTCCTGTGTGATGACCCCACGTGATCTTTTGCTGAACTGTGATTTTAACTCTCCGTCTGCTCCTCATTTGGACAAATGGTTGTGGCAGCAACTTTCTCTCTGGGGTGTTTGCCGTTTTGTTCCGCAAGCCTTGACAGGGTGGAGGCTGCACGGGCGGAGCTATATCTCCACTTACAAGGGCAATGCCGCAGCCGAAGATCGCTTGTGGCGTCAAAAAACGCACATGCTGCTGGCAGACCAATCCTATCAAGGTGCCGGGCTTTGGTTGGCTCGGCATACCCCAAGGGCGCATAGTGCGGCTGTACGCACATGGTTCAAACTGCGAACACAGGGGCTTGTCGGGGTACTATGCGCCATAATGAAGCGGTTGGCATGACGACTACTGTATCTGCGTCTTTCACGGCGGAGCAGGTAGCCGTGATTCTTTTGAATTACAACAACGCGGGCGATACCGTCGCCTGCCTGCGCTCGCTCCATGCCCTGAAAACGCCCCCCGGCCAGATTCTGGTGGTGGACAACCATTCCACAGACGATTCCTGCGCCACAATAGCGCAGGCCTGGCGGCAGTGGGCCGCACCGGTTTCTGTCGCGGCCCAAGCGCCGCCACCGGCTGAAAAGGCGGTGTTATTGCAGATGCCGACCAATGAAGGTTTTTCTGCCGGCAACAACGCCGGCATTCGTTTGGCGCTGCAGAACAAAGAATGCCGGGCCGTGTGGCTTCTTAACAACGACACGGAAGTCCTGCCGGACGCCCTGGACAACCTGTGCGCCTGCCTCAACGCGCAGCCGGAGGTGGGGCTTGCGGGCTCAACCCTTGTTTACGCGCACGACCGCACTATTGTGCAGTGCGCCGGGGGCTTCAAAATCAACAAGTACTGCGGGACAACGCCCGCAATCTGCGGGCACGCCGCGCTGGATGCCGTCCTGCGGCGGCCGGTTGCGGAAATTACACCCCAGATTGACTACCTCTGCGGCGCGTCCATGCTCATTAAACGCGAAGTTTTTGACCGCATCGGCCTTTTCCGTGAAGACTACTTCCTCTATTATGAGGATGCAGAATTCTGCCTGCGCGCCACCAACGCACGCTTCACTCTTGCCTGGGCTCCCAGCAGCATTGTCTATCACAAAGAAGGCGGCAGCACCGCAGCCAAGAGCGCCGTCCAGGACAGAGAATTCCACCGCCCTGCCTGGGTGGACTATCTCAGCCTGCGCAACCGGGTCTACATGATGCGCAAGCACTATCCATGGGCACTTCCTTTGGTATTGCTGAGTTATCTGGGCGTGATGGTCAACCGCATCCGGCGCGGCCAAGCCGACCGCATCCTCCTGGTCTGCCGGGCCGCATGGGACGGTCTGCGCGGACACATGGGCAAGCCCGTACACCTTTTCCCTACCCTATGAGATCTGCATGAGAACTCTGGCCATTGACTGTCGCATGGCCCGCATGTCGGGCATCGGGGTGTACCTGCGCAACGTCGCACCCCGTTGCATGGCGCTGCTGGCGGATGCCGTCCGGTTTCGCCTGTTGGGGTATGACGGCGCATTCCCTGTGCCAGATGGCGTTTCCTGGGAGCCTGTTTCTTTTGACGCTCCCATCTACAGCATTACAGAGCAATATCGCATGCTGCCCCTGCTGCGCGGCTGCGACGCCCTGTGGCTGCCGCACTATCCGATCCCTGTGCTGGCGGGCATCCCTTTGGTGGTGACAGTCCATGATGTGACCCACCTGGCCCTGCCGGGGTTATTTACCGGCATACAAAAAATGTATGCCCGCCTCATGTTTCAGGCTGTACGCCATAAGGCGGCAGAGCTGCTTTTTGTTTCAGAATTTTCCCGGCAGGAATTTTTACGACTGGTAGGCCGCCCACGGGGCGGCGCAACCGTTACCCCCAACGGGGTGGACGCAAGCTGGTTGGAATGCCCCCTGGTGGACGCCCCGACGCAACCGCCGTATTTTCTGGCTGTGGGAAATATCAAGCCCCACAAGAATATTCGCCTGCTGTGTCATACTTTTGCCGGGATAGCAGGCCAATGTACGGCTAACCTTGTGCTGGCGGGCGCATATACGGGCTTTCGGAGCGCAGAAACGTCTACGGAAGCCTTGGCGGCCATCTGCCCAGGCCGCATCCACTTCACCGGAGCGCTAGAACAGACCGAACTAGTGCACCTGATGCGCGGCGCAACGGCCCTGGTTTTCCCCTCACGCTATGAAGGATTTGGCTTACCGCCACTGGAAGCTCTGGCCGTCGGCGTCCCTGTGGTCGCCTCGGACATTCCCCCGGTGCGGGAGGTCTGTGGCACACACGCCCAGTATTTTTCTCCGGACAGTGAAGGGCAACTTGCTCAGGCCATGCTGCAAGTGCTCGCCCTTCCCCCACAGGAACGACGCCAACACGCCGCAGCAGGACGCGCGCACGCCCACACTTTCTCTTGGGCAAGGGCTGCGGAAACAACAGCACAGGTGCTGCAAAAAACACTGCACCTATGATGTGGCAAGAACAGTACGAGGCAATCCCACGCTTCTCCTCCACGCGCCACAAAGGCAGAAGCAGACTTTCCGGGTCCTGCCTTCTATTGGGTATCGGCTCAAAAAAACAGGCTGAAGGAAAACCCAATAAGAGCGCTTGCCCCCGTCTTTGGTGTAGAGCCCTATTTGGGGCCAATTTGAGATAGTGCAAAAACAAAACGGGCCAGCGAAGGAATGAACCTTTGCTAACCCGTTGTTTTTCTCATGGTGCCGAAGGGGAGACTCGAACTCCCACCCCGTTGCCAGGACTAGACCCTGAACCTAGCGTGTCTACCAATTCCACCACTTCGGCGCGAAAAATCTTCTACGTTAAGCCCAGGGGTTTGGCAAGCAATTTTTCACGTTTTTCTGAAAAATCTTTTAGCTGAAGGACGTTCAGTGGAAATTGCCGCAGCACGGCGCCCGTCTTGCTGCAGGCCGGACGCGCTGCCGGGGCGCTTGCTTCCAGGTCTTGCGCAACGCGGCATCCGGCACGCGCAGGCGCGGCGCCTCGACATATCCCGCCTTGCCCCTGACCCTCAGAAAGCCTTGTGCGCCAAGGGCCGTGCAAAATCGGCAGGGCAAGCCTGCCGCAGAACCGGCCGCGAACCGGGCCACAGTAGCGGAGCGCAACGTGCACAGGAGCGGCGCGGCATCAACGGTTGCGGTGGGACAGAGGGCCCCAGCAGCGGGCCGCGGCGCGCGGAGAACGGCGGGGGCTATGTTTACGGAGGTGGACTTTTGGCGTAAACAAAGAGCTTGCCCTTGTGCGCCATTGTGCCGGGGATTTTTTGTTCTTTACCACAAGGATGCCGTCATGGATGCTACAGCGCGCAGTAAAAAGATGAAGTCCGGCCTGGAGAAGGCCCCCCACCGCTCTCTGCTTTACGCTCTGGGCCTGACCAGAGAAGAAATGGACCGCCCCCTGGTGGGCGTGGTCAACGCCGCCAACGAAGTGGTGCCGGGGCACATGCACCTCAATACTCTGGCCGACGCGGTCAAGGCCGGGGTACGCATGGCCGGGGGCACGCCCCTGCAGTTTCCGGCCATTGCCGTCTGCGACGGCCTGGCCATGAACCACGAGGGCATGCGCTTTTCTCTGCCGTCGCGCGAATTCATTGCCGATTCCATTGAGATCATGGCCCGCGCCCACGCCTTTGACGCCCTGGTCTTCATCCCCAACTGTGATAAATGCGTGCCCGGCATGCTCATGGCCATGATGCGCCTGAACATCCCCTCGGTGCTGGTTTCCGGCGGGCCCATGCTGCCCGGCAATATCGGCCCGCACCAGCGCGGCGACCTGATCACCGTGTTTGAGGCCGTGGGTAAGGTGCGCAGCGGCGCCATGACCGAAGACGACCTGGAGCGCCTTACCGAGCGCGCCTGTCCCGGCTGCGGGGCCTGCGCGGGCATGTTCACGGCCAATTCCATGAACTGCCTGGCCGAAACCATCGGCGTGGCCCTGCCCGGCAACGGCACCATCCCGGCGGTGAGCGGCGCGCGCGTCCGCCTGGCCAAGACTGCGGGCATGCGCGTTATGGACATGCTGGAGCGCAACATCCGCCCGCGCGACATCGTCACCCCCGACGCCGTGACCAATGCCGTGGCCGTGGACATGGCCCTGGGCTGTTCCACCAACACGGTGCTGCACCTGCCCGCCGTGTTCGGCGAAGCCGGCCTCAACCTGGGCCTGGAAATTTTTGACGCCGTCAGCCGCAAGAGCCCCAACCTCTGCAAGCTCTCCCCGGCGGGCAAATATTTTATGGTGGATCTGGACAATGCCGGCGGCATCCCGGCCGTCATGACCGAGCTGGACAAGCTGGGCCTGATCCATAAAGACTGCCTGACCGTCACCGGCAAGACCGTGGGCGAAAACCTCACGGACCTCAAAGCCCGCGTACTGGATCCAGAAGTGATCCACAGCGTGGACAATCCTTATTCCAAACAGGGCGGCATAGCCATTCTGCGCGGCAGCCTGGCTCCGGAGGGGGCCGTGGTCAAACAGTCCGCCGTGGCCCCGGAAATGATGTGCCGCGACGTGCGCGCCCGCGTGTTTGAAAATGAAGAAGACGCCATGCGCGCCATCCTGGACGGCAAAATCAAGGCCGGGGACGCGGTGGTCATTCGCTACGAAGGCCCGCGCGGCGGACCGGGCATGCGCGAGATGCTCTCGCCCACGGCGGCCATCACCGGCATGGGCCTGGGCAAGGACGTGGCCCTGCTCACGGACGGGCGCTTTTCCGGCGGCACCAACGGCGCGGCCATCGGCCACATCTCGCCCGAAGCGGCGGACGGCGGCGTCATCGCCCTGGTGCGGGAAGGGGATATGATCCATATCGATATTCCCAACCGCAAGCTGGACCTGCTGGTCAGCCCTGCAGAGCTGGAGCAGCGCCGGGCCGCCTTTACGCCGCACAAAAAGGACAGCCCCTACCCCGTGCTGCGGCGCTACGCCGCCCTGGTGAGTTCCGCAGCCAACGGCGGGCGCTACAAGGAAATCTGACGTCGCTCCGGCCGGGGGCCCACAAGGCGGTTGCGCGGCCCCCGGTCACAAAGTTGCCGCTGCGGCGGCAAAAGCGACAGGTCGCGCCGCGGGGGCGGTCCGTCTCTGGGGGGGATGACCGCCGCGTTTTCCAGGAAAGGTACACTGTTGGAAGGATGGGGGTGCGGAGGAAGGGAACCTTTTGTGCACAAAAAATCCCTTCCCCTGCGAAGCGCCTTACGCCGCCACCCCGCCCCATCCGGACGACAGCCTTGGGGGCCTCATGGTTTTTCTGCACGCGCTGAGCGGCGTTTTCGGGCTCATCATCATGGGCCTGGTGGGCTATGTGCTGGCGGCCAGGGGCTGGTTCGGCGCAGAAACGCGCATCCTGCTGCCCCGCCTGGTGACCTGCGTGGCCCTGCCGCCCTTTCTCATGTACACCATCATGCATTCCTTCCAGCGGGAGGCGCTGCCGGGGCTGGCGCGGGGCGCGCTGCTGCCGCTGGCTTCCATTGCCGTCACCTTTGTGCTGGCCTGCGCTCTGGGCCGGCTGCTGCGGGTGCCGCACAAGCATTTCGGCCTGTTCTGCGCCAGCATTTCCAACCCCAATACGGTGTTTGTGGGCATTCCCGTCAATCTGGCCCTGTTTGGCGAAGAAGCCCTGCCCTACGCGCTGGTGTATTATTGCGCGGGCACGGTTTTTTTCTGGACCATTGGGCAGTACGCCGTGGTGCACGACCAGGAAAACAGCAAGGGGCCCCTTTCGGCGCGCACGTTGCTGCTGCAGATTTTTTCGCCGCCTTTGCTGGGATTTCTGCTGGGCGTGGCCCTGACCCTCTGCGGGGTAACCC
>PPYF01221885.1_pt1 | contig 11979 bp, 9 predicted proteins | sample 1559871 | NCBI WGS metagenome assembly PPYF01 (sample SAMN08240021, study PRJNA423297) | Human gut metagenome, whole genome shotgun sequencing project. | reverse complement strand
ATCTGATAGCTCACCCAACTCAGGCAGTGGCGGATCGCGTCGGTGTCGGAGGTCAGGCGGCTCATGATGTCGCCGGTGCGTGTGTGGTTGAAATACGTGAAGTCGAGCTCGTGCAGCTTCTCGTATTCGTCGGAGACGAGGCGGTAGACCGAGTTCTGGCCGAAACGCTCCATCCACATCTGGTAGCCGTATCGCGCGCCCACGCGGATGATGGTCATGAGGATCATCAGTCCACACAGACGTGGCAGTTCGTCGGCATGTCCGCCGACGATGACGCGGTCCACGATGATACCGGACAGAATCGGAATGGTCAGGGCCATCGTGTTATTTGCGATGAACAGTAGAAGCGCGCCTACCACGCGGGGCAGGTCTGGTTTGCAGTATGGCAGCACCCATTTGACCTGTCATTGGCCGCATGACCGAAGCTCTCCTTCATCGGTCGAAGCACGTTCGACTTTCGCAAACGCGTACTAGTCTAGACGGCCTGCGTCTAATCGCAACGGCCCGCAACTCTGCGTGTTCCCCGCATTAGCAACGCGGCACGGCCCAATTCGCGACGCATTCCCCGGAATGTGTCGCGCGAAACGTTGCGCATGCGGCAATGCACGCTCGAGACCTGTTGCATACCAGTCGACCAAATTATAGAATCATAATTAAGTAAATTACGATTCTATAATTTGCGCGTGTGCGCCAGGCAGACAGCAAAGCAAGGAGGCAAGGGCCATGTTCGTCGGGCGAGATAAGGAGCTTTCGGCACTGGAACGCCGCTGGAGCTCACAGCAGTTCGAGTGCGTCGTGGTCTACGGCCGTCGCCGCGTGGGCAAGACCACACTCATCAACCGCTTCCTCGAAGATCGCCCCACGATTTTCTTTTCGGCAATCGAATCCAGCGCTTCCAAGAATCTCGAATCGTTAAGCCGCAGCATTGCTCTGTATGAAAAAGGCTCAGAGGCGTTCGAGACAGCGCCCGTATACCGCAGCTTTGAATCCGCACTGGAAGCGGTGTTCGCGCTGGCCGCAAAGCAACGCATCGCCTTCGTCATCGACGAGTACCCATATCTGGCTAAAGCAGACCGGACCATCAGTTCGGTCCTGCAGCATGCCATCGACCGCCATAAGGATGACAGTCAGCTCATGATGGTGTTATGCGGCTCTTCCATGTCGTTCATGGAGCGCCAGGTGCTTGGGTATGAGAGCCCTCTGTACGGCAGACGCACCGCTCAAATCAAAGTGGAGCCATTCGGCTACGCCGATGTCCGCAAGTTCTTGCCAAGATACAGCAACGAGGACGCCGCTATTGCTTACGGACTTACCGACGGTATCCCGCAATATCTTCGGCAACTGGACGACGGCATCAGCATCCGAGACAACATCTGTTGGAACATCCTCGACCCAAGCTGCTATCTGTTTGAGGAGCCAGACAACTTGCTGAAGCAGGAGCTGCGCAGTCCGGCCGAGTACAACGCCGTAATCCAGGCCATTGCCTCCGGGGCATCTCGGTCGAACACCATCGCCACCGCATGCCATATGGAATCGCCCTCATGCGCCACCTATTTGCGCAATCTCATCGATCTGGGAATCGTTCGCAAGGAGACACCTTTCGGCGAGGACGCTCCTCGCAAGACGATCTACCGTATCGAGGACTCGTTCTTCCGATTCTGGTACCGATATGTGCCGAACAACATGTCCCTCATTCAATCCGGTCATGCCGATCTCGCCGCCGACCGTGTTATGCGCACTATCTCCGACTTTATGGGGCAGGTGTTCGAAGACATCTGCGTTCAGTGGATATGGTCCCATAACGGTACCGAGGCATTGCCTTTCCTCATGCTTGATGCCGGACGTTGGTGGGGAGCCAATCCGACCACCCGCAGTCAGGAGGAAATTGACATCGTGGCTTCAGGAGAAAAACCGAAAACTTTCCTATTCTGCGAATGCAAATGGCGCAGCGCGCCATCCGGTCTGCAGCAGTTGGAAGTGCTGCGCAATCGCGCCAGACTGCTGCACCCCGAAACCAGCCATTACATGCTGTTCTCCAAATCAGGCTTCGACGAGCATGTCGCCGCCCGCGCGGCGCAAGACGGTACAGTGACGCTTGTCGATTTTGCGGATATGGATTAGTCGGCTCACTCCATTGCGGACGGTAAGGGTGAAGCAACAGGCTGGGTCAATGGACCGAACCGCTAGGCCGGGCAACAGACCCAATCCGCGACACATTCCCGGGAAAGTGGCGCATGTCATATCACGCTCAAACAACCCAGCATGTATATGGGCAGGTATTCGATTCGGCCAACAGTCTCCACGTTGCCATCATGGAACACGTAGGCATGAGCAAACCGATAATTATCGGTATCCAGCAGGTTGTTCATGGCCCGATGCCGCGTATAGTCCTTGCCCGATTTGATTTCAACCAGTGAAATATCATCCAGACCTTGCTGCACAACAAAATCAACTTCCCCAATACGGTTCTGGTTGAAGTAATGCAGTTCCAATCCCTGTGCAAACAGTTCCTGAGCCGCTGCATTCTCGAAAATCGACCCGTAATTCATACTGGATCGGTGATTCACAATCTCTAAGTCCACACTGCGCATCAAACGGGAGGTCAGCAAACCGACATCGTTCATGTACAGTTTAAACGTGTTCTCGTCGGCATGCTCCGTCAGCGGGTATTCAGGGTCCTGCACGCGCGAAGTAGGCAAGGCGATACCTGCGTTCGCCAACCAATCGAACGCCGTCTGCATATGAGCGAACCTGATATTCTTGCCCAACTTGGAGAACTTGAATCGTTTGTTTTCCGCATTGAGCTGACTTGGAATCGCCTCGTAAATGCTCTTGATATGACGACGTTCCACCAAATCGGAGACATATTTGGTGATGTCGTATTCATAGGTATCGAATATGGCCTGCTGAGTATTGCGGACCTTGACAATATCGGCAAAATCCACGAATGACTGCACTGCGTCGGGCATGCCACCAATCAGCAGATACTTGTACCACAGGTCGGTGAGCCGTTCATGTAGATAATCGGGAACCTCCCGTCGATCCACATAACATTCACGCAACGTATCGAGAGCGGACTGAGGCAGCCGGCATGCAGCGCAGAACTCATAGAAATTGAGCGGATACATACGCATCGTCTGCAGGAAGCCCACCGGGATCGAACGCACATTGAACACATCAATGCCCAGCAGGGAGCCAGAAACGATGACATCCAATCCTTTGGCGCCAGCCAGGAATTTGGTCCACGTGAGCATGTCCTCACACGCTTGTATCTCGTCAAGAAACAGCAGAGTCTTGCCCGGCGTAATTTCCGTGCCGGAAAGTACCGATAACCGCAGTATCAGGTCTTCGGTGTCCTTGGCCTTGCTTACCGTTTCGACCGCCTGAGGCATTTCGATGAAATTCACCTCAGCCACATGCTCATAATGATCTGCACCGAACTGCTCAATCAACGTGGTCTTGCCCACCTGCCGGGCACCCGTGACCAGCAAGCAGAACGCACGAAACTCACGAAACAGATAAAACGTACAAAACGCAAGCAAGGCGAAGACAACGAACAGACAGAGACAGACAGCCTACAGGTCAGAACGCCAGCGAACGAACGTAGGAACCAACTTGCGGGCGGACGGGAACCAACGAGCCGTCCGAATCATAATCGAGCGGCGCGAATACCACTTCGCGATGGCAGCCATCGCCTCCAGCCCAGCGACCGGCCGGATTGTAGGCGAACCGGTGATACGCGATAACCCATTCGTCACTACCGGGAATGTTCACGATGTTGTGGTGACCGGTGGCATACAGCTTGTGTACCGGGTCTTGTTCGAGCAGTACGCGCGGTTCGCTCCAGGGCCCATGCAGCGATTCAGCCATCGCGTACTTGACGCAGTATTCCGGCTCCCGGGCGTCGTTTTCCGACCAGCTGGCATAGTATATGCCGTTGCGCTTGTGAATCCAAATGGCTTCACGGAAATCGCCCGGCACCCAGCTGAAAGCGCGCGATTCGTCGAACGACAGGCAGTCGTCATTGAGCGGCGCAGCCCAAGCTATGCCGTTGCCCCACAGGAAGTACCGGGTGCCGTCATCCTCCACGTACACGCCGGGATCGATGGTGTGGCAGTCGAACGTGCCTTTGCGCACAATCGGTTCGGGATCAGGCACGAACGGCCCGTACGGGGATCCGCCCACGGCAGCACCGATCTGGGAGCCAGCCACGAAGTAGAACACGTATTTGCCGTCCGCGCGCTGCACCACGGAAGGCGCCCAAGCACCATCCGAGCCATCCCACCACGGCACGTCGCGCAGGTCGAGTGCCGGGTATCGCTCCCATGTGGTCAGATCGTCGGACACATACACGCTGAACGTGGTGGTGCCCCAATTATCCACACCGTCATCAGTGCAGTACAGGAAATATCGGCCATCGAAAATGGCCAGATTCGGGTCGGCGCAATACCTGTGCAATGGATTAGTGGTCAGCACCGCGTTATTCACGCGATGAGGGAGGCCGCCACGAGGCACGGCTCTCGGTCTTGGCGATGTTTGTAGCACAGTGCCAACGGTACCCATGGGAAATCCTTATTTGGTGAAGAACATGGCTCCCCACACGCCGCGGAAGGAGATAATATGAGCGTAGTGGGGAGCCGGAATTAATACCGTGATCAGCCAGCCGACTAGTCGATCAGCCGATCAGCCCTTGACCGAGCCGGCGACGAGGCCGGAGATGATCCACTTCTGACAGAAGATGAAGAACACGAACACGGGCAGCAGGGCGAGCACGGTGATGGTCATGAAGCTCGGCCAATCGGTCGAGAACTGGCCCACCGCGTTGTACACCTGCAGCACGATCGTGCGCAGTTCCGAGCTGGAGAGGAACACGTTCGCGTTCATGAAGTCGTTCCACGTGCCCATCGTCTGGAACACGACCACGGTCGTCAGGATCGGGCGGATCAGCGGCATCACGATTGACCAGAAGATGCGCAGCGGGCCGGCGCCGTCGATGCGTGCCGCCTCGATCAGTTCGAACGGCAGGCTGCGCATGTATCCGACGATCAGGAAGTAGCAGAACACCGCACCGCCCAGGTAGATGATCACCAGTCCGGCCAAGGTGTTGACCAGGTGCGCGTTTGCCTCCATGCGGTACAGGGGGATCAGCGTCGTCTGCGCCGGCACGACGAACGCGACCATCAGGATCGTGCCGACCGCGGCGGTGAACGTGGACTTGCGCAGGATCATGCCGTATGCGGCCAGGGCGCCGACGAGCACCTGAATCACGACCGCGAAGAACGTGACGATCAACGTGTTCAGCAGGGAGCGGAACACCGGGACCGTCTCGAACGCGTTGATGTAGTTCTTGATCGTCCATTCCTTCGGCAGGCCGAGCGGGTTGGCGCTCATGTCCGGGATCGTCTTGAACGTGTTGATCAGGATGTACCACAGCGGAACCGCGCACACCAGCGCGATCAGGATCATCACCACGCTGGTGACCGCCGAACCGATCCTCTTGCGCGTCGTGAAGTTCATGCCCTTCGGCGCGGCCGTGACGGAAGAAGCCTTGTTGCCCATGATTTACTCGAACCTCCTCGAGATCAGGTTGGAAATGCCCATCTGAAGGAACACCACGACGCCCGTGGCGATGAAGAACAGGACCGCCAGTGCGGAACCGATGCCGTACTGCGACTGGCCGATGCCCTGCTGGATGATCGACTGCGTGACCGTGTATGTCGAATAGCCCGGGCCGCCCTTGGTCATCGTGAACGGCAGGTCGTACACCTTCAGGCCGCCCGACATGAGCAGGAACGTCGAGGTCACGATGCCCGGCATCAGCTGCGGCAGGGTGATGTGCGCGAACTGCTGCCACTTGTTCGCACCGTCCACGGTCGCCTGCTCGTACAGGTCCGCGGGGATTGCCTGCAGGAACGCCAGGTACAGGGTCGCATGCCAGCCGATCTGCGCCCAGATCGCGATGAAGATCACGCAGAACTTCGCCAGAGAGTTGTTCGACAGCCACGGCACCGGCCCCAAACCGAACGCCGCGAGCACGCTGTTGACCACGCCGGTCTTCATCGGGGAGAAGATGTACTTCCACACCATGCCCATGATGGCCAGCGACGGCACCGAGAAGAAGAAGAACACAGAGCGCACGAAATCACGGCCGACGAACTTGCGGTTGAGGATGACCGCCAGCGGAATGGCGATCACGGTCACCCCGACCATCACCACGATCGCGTACAGGATCGTGAAGCCCAGACCCTGCAGGGTGGACGGATCCGTGAACACCTTCTTGTAATTGTCCAGACCGACCCAGTTCATGTCCATGCTGTAACCGTTGAAGTCGGTGAACGAGAAGTACGCGGTCTGTACCAACGGCACCAGGAACAGGACCACGAACACCGCCAGGATCGGTAACAGGAACCAGAACGACGTCACGTCCTCATGCAGACCACGCGCACGACGACGCCGCCGACACAGGTTTTCGTCCAACGGCGGCAGGTTGCCGACCGCCGAGCCTTGCATTGTTGCGCTCATATGCCATCCTCCTTTGACATTGGCTTATGACCGAAATCCGATTGCGGGCATGCGAAGGGCGACCAGCCGCAGCCGACAGGCCGCCCTCCCATGCGCACGGTTCACGACGAACCGGAGATTGTAGTTATCTATGTGCGATTATGTGCGATCCGTTACGGGTCACTGCGCGGCCGCGACCTTGGTGTCGATGTTCTTGGTATACTGGTCGGGCGTGATCTGCCCCTGCACCAGCTGCTGGTTCTGCGCCTTGAGTTCGCTCTTGAGAATGTCCGGCTTCGAATAGAAGTTGGTGTGCAGGTAGTACTTGCCGGTCTTGATGTCCTGATCGTAGACCTTCTGGTACTGCTTCATCACCGTGGCGTCGAACCCGTCGACGGTGACAGCGTCGCCGGCGTCGTTATGCTTCTGCAGCGCCCACTTGCTTGACAGGAAGGCGAGGAACTTCTCGGCGGCCTTGAGCTTGTCGCCGTCGAGCTTCGCGTAGATCGCCCACGCCGGGGAAGCGGAGCCCTGCGCGTACTGCGTGTAGTCGTCGCCGAGCTTGGGCATCGGGACGAAGTCCCAGTTCATGCCGGCCTGTTCGAAGGTGGCAAAGTCCCACGCGCCGTCGACGATCATCGCGACCTGTCCGTTGGTGAACTGCGTCTTCATGTCGTCGCCGCTGATGCCGACCGTGTCACGGGTCACGCCACCCTCATCGTACAGGCGGATGTATTCCTTGACGGCCTCGAGCTCGTCGGTGCCCGGCGTCTGGTTGTCCTGCGTGGACAGCGTGGTCGGGTCGACGCCCTTCTTCTCGAGGATGGATCCCTGGAAGGCGTCGATGAAGCGGCTCGGCTCGTCGGCGTTCGGCTCGAGGAACGGCTCGATGCCGGCGTTCTTGAGCTTCTTGCACAGCTTGAGGAAGTCGTCCCAGTTCGCCGGCGGCTCGTCGTAGCCGACCTGCTTGAGCAGATCCTTATTGTAGGCGATGCCGGAGGCCCACGAGGTGATCGACATGCCGTAGGTCTTGCCGTCGCGGCCGACGAAGTCCTTGTTGGCCTGGGAGATGTTCTTCATGAACGACTCGTCGGTCAGGTCCTTGGCGTAGCCGTTGTCGATGAGGTCGTCGCGATTCTCGGAGGTGATGATGAACACGTCCGGGGCCTGGTTGCCGACGAGGCGGGTCTGCAGCGTGGAGATGTACTCGCTGGTCGGCGGCGCGTAGCTGAAGTCGATCTTGATGTCCGGGTTTTCCTTCTCGAACTCGTCGATGTACGGCTTGGACGTCTGCTCGTTGTCCCAGCTCAGGTAGCTGAGCCGGATCTTGCCGGCGTCGGCGTCCGAGCCGCAGGCGGCCAGCGGGACCAGCATCGCTCCCGCGCAGGCCAGAGCGAGCATTCGTTTGCCCCAGATCTTCATTGACATTGCAACTCTCCTTTGTGTTGGTGGCATACGCCATGTTGTATGTCGAAAGAAACCACATTGTCTTCCGTGCAAGAGCCCGGTTTTAAACCGATTTAATCTTGTAGTTGTATTTATAACACTCCGTTCAAACGGCGTCAACTCGTTACAAAACCTTTTAAACACAAGGGCTGTGGAACGCGCGGAATCGCACCGGACAACGAAAAATAATTAAACAAAAAACGCCGCGAGTTGTCCCACCGATCGGCGATCCACCGCGAACAACCACCGGACGACCGGTCAGCGCGTGCGGTTGGACGACTCGCGCATCAGCACCTCATAACCCACCGTGACATGCTTGGGCATGGCCGGCGCGCCGTAACGCCCCTCCTCGATGCGCTCGCACAGGATGTCGACGGCCTCGCGGGCAAGCTTGTCGATGTCCACCGCGATCGTGCTCAGCGTCGGCGCGCTGTACGATCCCTCGCGCACGCCGTCGAAGCCGATCACCGCCACGTCGTCCGGCACGCCGATGCCATGCTCGCGCAACGCGCGCAACGCGCCGAAAGCGATCACGTCGGTCATGCAGAACAGCCCGTCGAACGGGAAGCCCCCCTCCTCGATGCGCCGCGAAACCGCGCAGTACGCGTCGTCGGCGTCCCAGTCGAACAGCTGGATCGTGTCGGCCTTGGTCAGCGTGCGCTCATGCCGCTCGAACGCGCGATGGCAGCCGGTCAGACGTCGGTCGCCCACGTGCATCGACCGGCGCGCCTGGTCGGCCGGCATGAAGTTCGTACCGACCAGCCCGACGCGCTCGCACCCTATCTCGAACAGGTGCGTCACCGCGGCCTCGGCGCCGTTCTCGCATGGCGTGAACACCGAGTCGAACGGCCCTTGGTACGACTGGTCATCGAGCAGCACCACCGGCTTGCCCCTGCTTAGCTCAATGATCTCGGCGTCGCTCAGGCCGCCCGCGCTCAGGATCACGCCGTCGCAGAACTTGTTGGCGACCTTCTCGAGGATGCTTTTCTCATGGCCGACCTTGCCGGTCGAGATCTGCTGCACCACGGCCTGGATGCCGCGGTCGAACGCCGCATTCGACACGCCGGCGAGCAGCTGCGCGTAGAACGGCCGGTCAAGCTGGAAAACGGCGGCCTCGATCACGCCGGTTCGCCCCGAACGCAGGCTCTTGGCAGTGATGTTGACCGAATAGTTCATCCGATTGGCCACGTCGATGATGTGCCGTGCCGTTTCTTGTTTAATTCTGGGATCGCCGCGCAGGGCGAACGACACGGACGCAGGAGAGACACCCGCCGCCTTCGCGACATCACGCATCGTCACCGCCATGACGTCCTCCTTAGGTATTTATGGGCTTTTCGGCATCTCACCGAGCAGCTGCCGACACCTTCAATCATCCATTTGACGAAGACAACCTCGACGTACATAATGGCCACCAGGAATTAAATCGGTTTAACGCTGAAGGGGCAACGTCACCACACACAGGGACCGCCGCTCCCGACGGCGCGACGCCGAACCACCCCAACGCGAGTCCGCCGCACGCCGGCCACAACGCCGAGACCGGCCGCAGGCCGCATCATCGTCATCGCAAAGGAGTACGCATCATGACCGACACCATGGCACACACCCAACCCGCATCACCCGCATCACCCGCATCGCCTGCACCGACCATCACCGCACCGGGCGGCCGCTTCGTCTTCGGCGGCGACTGGAACCCCGAGCAGTGGGACGAATCCACCTGGGCGGACGACATCGCCAAACTCGAACGCGCCGGCATCAACGAGGCCACCATCAACGTGTTCTCCTGGGCGCTAATCCAGCCGGACGAGAGCCGCTACGACTTCGCCATGCTCGACCGCATCGTCGACCTGCTGGTCGCGCACGACTTCGGCTTCGTCCTGGCCACGTCCACCGGCGCGCTACCCGCATGGATCGCGCAACGCTACCCCGACACCACGCGCACCGACTACGAAGGCCGTCGCCACCGCTTCGGCGTGCGGCACAACGCCTGCCCGAATTCGCCGAACTTCCTGCGCCTGGCCGGCGCGCTGGCCGGCAAGCTCGCCGAACGCTACGGCGCCAACGACCATCTGATCGCCTGGCACATCTCCAACGAGCTCGGCGGCCGCTGCTACTGCGACAACTGCGCCGCCGCCTTCCGCGTCTGGCTCGAACGCAAGTACGGTTCGATCGAGGCGTTGAACCGCGCGTGGAACGCGAACTTCTGGAGCCACACCTACGCCGATTTCGCCCAGATCCTACCGCCGAACGCGATCAGCGACGGACTGGACGGCGAGCGCGCCACTCTGTCCGCCTGCAGCATCGACTACAAGCGGTTCCAGTCCGACTCGCTGCTGGGCACCTACGTCACCGAGCGCGACGCGATCCGCGCGTTCGACGCGATGCATCCGATCACCACGAACCTCATGGACACCTACGAGGGTGCCGATTATTTCCGTTGGGGGCGCGAGATGGACGTGATCAGCTGGGACGATTATCCGTTCCCGCACACCACGCCTTCCGACAATGCGTTCAAGCACGATCTGATGCGCGGCGTGGGCGACGGCAGGCCGTTCATGCTCATGGAGTCGACGCCGAACCAGACGAACTGGCAGGAGTGCAACGTACTGCGCGCGCCCGGGCGGATGCGTGCGGAAAGCTATCAGGCGGTCGCGCATGGCGCGGATACCGTGCAGTATTTCCAGCTCAAGCAGTCGCGCGGCGGGTTCGAGAAGTACCATGGCGCGGTGATCTCGCACGGCGGGCGCGAGGACGAGCGCGTGTACGGCGAGGTGCGTGCGCTCGGCGGCGAGCTGGCGGCGCACGGCGCGCGGTTCGTGGGCGGTCTGACCGAGGCGCCGGTCGCGCTGATGTTCGACTGGGATTCGTATTGGTCGACCGAGAACATCTCGTTGCTGCCGAAGGGCTTCGACTATCCGGATCAGGTGCGGCGCTGGTATGCGCCGTTCCACCACCGCAACATCGCGGTGGATGTGGTGCCGGAAGACATTGACGCCAGGCGGCTGGCGGGCTATCGCGTGCTGGTCGCGCCGGCGCTCATGATGGCCAAGCCGGGCGTTCGTGAGCTGGTCGAGGGGTTCGTGCGCGCCGGCGGCACGTTCCTGGCGACGGTGATGGCAGGCATGCACGACGAGCATGACAACGTGATCCTCGGCGGATACCCGGGCGCGTTCCGTGAGGTGTGCGGAATGCGCATGGAGGAGATGGACATGATCCCGGACGGCCGCGACGTGCGTGTCGTGTTCGGTTCGGGCGAGGGCGAGGGCGAGGATGCGGACGGGTCCCGGGTCTCGCTGGTTGCCGGGCTGATCAAGCTCGACGGCGGGGCGCGCCCGCTGGCGGCCTACGCCGGCGACGTGTTCTACCGGGGTACGCCGGCGGTGACGGTGAACGATTTCGGCGCGGGCACGGCGTATTTCGCCGGTGCGGTGCTGGACGAGGCCGGCATGGACGCCGTGGTCGGCGACGTGGTGCGCCGGGCCGGCGTTACCGGCATCGTCTCGCCGGAGCCGGTGGAGGTGGTTACGCGGCGGTACCCGTCACGCGGGGAGTCGTTGACGTTCGTGATCAACCATGCGGATACGGCCACGGCGTGGCAGGATACGCCGTTCGCCGGATGCGAGTCGGTGCTTGACGGCACGGTACTGGGCAGGGATCTGGTGCTGGAGCCGTACGGCGTGACGGTGGTGCGCACCGCGGCATGACGGATTCGACCGCCGGCCGGCCGCGACGATGCGGCGCGCCGGCGGTCACTTCGTCTTTGTCGCCGTCCGTCTGACCGGACCGTCACCGGCCGCCCCAGCAGTGCTCGTACAGCAGTCCAGTCAGAGATTCGACGACGCGGCGGACGACGGGATCGACGTCGGCCTTGCTTCCGCCGTTGCGCAACCAGTCGATTTCGCGCAACACGATGCCGTCGGCGCGTTTGCCGATGATAAGTTGCCATACGGCGGTATGCCAGCCGCAAACCAATCGGCATCGCGCACGTACGGATAGGTGAAGAGTGACGCCACTCCCCCGGAGAGTCCCATCCCA
>PPYF01546056.1_pt1 | contig 11982 bp, 10 predicted proteins | sample 1559871 | NCBI WGS metagenome assembly PPYF01 (sample SAMN08240021, study PRJNA423297) | Human gut metagenome, whole genome shotgun sequencing project. | reverse complement strand
CCCCTTCACGGACACGACGATATACTTCGTTCTTTTGTTCAGGTGAAAGATCGGACGAAGCATACGCCACACGTTCATACCCTAGTTCCCGCAACGCCTCAACCTGGTCCACTATCAATGCTTTCAGCGGAGAAACTACAAGAGTAAGAAGCTTATATTCATTACCCAGATAAATGGCAGGGAGCTGAAACAACAATGATTTTCCGGCTCCGGTCGGAGCTGTCAGGAGTAAATTATGAGCAGACGAGTCACCCTTAATCCCTTTTTCGGCTTCCATGATGACCTCCTCAATTAATTGTCCTTGAGATAATTGCAATTTTTCCTTACCTTTGAACAAGTCATCATAAACTTCTAAATTACGGAAATCTTCATATCCGTACACTTCCTGCAAAAGGACCTTTACCGCTTCACGGCATTTAGACGGCAATACTCTTGCCGCAATCTGTGACTCTATCATAAAAAAGAACTCTTAAATAACGGTTGTACCAACCTTAAAACTAATATCAGCGCAAATATAATAAAAAAAGCGAGAGGAATGAAGATTTCTTCGTCCTTCTCGCTTTTCCGAGCCTCTTGTCGGATTCGAACCAACGACCCCGAGATTACAAATCACGTGCTCTGGCCAACTGAGCTAAAGAGGCGGGGGTGGGTAAGCTTACTATATCGCGCCGCTACAACCAACTACCTTTGCTGCGATCAAGCCCTGGAGGATTCATCAGGAGCTGGCCGTATAGGACTTACCCATTTTTGTTTTGCGAGTGCAAAGGTAGACATTATTTTCAAAACTACAATACTTTCGAATACTTTTTTTTGATTTTAGCAGAAAAAATACATTTTTCACCCATAACTATAGGGCGGATTCCCGTAAAAGAAGTACTTTTGTGCACTTATTAATAAAGAATGACGAATTATAAACCGACTTTGCAGGAATGCGCCATGCGCTATGGTACGGGCATGGGTCTTTTATGGGCCTTCAAATTCATGCTCCCGAACTGACAACCTCACTGAACCAATTCGAAGAAGCGATAGATTTACTGTCGGGACTTACCCCGCTGGAAATGACATTTCAACTGATATCACAAAATATGTTTTACGGGATGCTAATGGCTATCCCTACGGCATTGATCGTGATGCGTAAAAAGAAAAATGAATAAAAGATGGATATATCTGTAGTTATTCCTTTGTATAACGAAGAAGAATCTTTGCCGGAACTATTCGCATGGATTCAACGTGTAATGGATGCCAACCGTTTCAGCTATGAAGTAATTTTTGTCAATGACGGCAGCACCGACCACTCCTGGCAAGTGATAGAGAAACTACGCTCGGAGTCGGACAACGTAAAAGGTATCAAATTCCGCCGGAACTACGGCAAGTCCCCTGCCTTGTATTGTGGTTTTGAAAAGGCGCAAGGTGATGTGGTGATTACAATGGATGCCGACTTGCAGGACAGCCCGGACGAAATACCGGAATTATACAGAATGATTACAGAAGATGGCTACGACTTAGTATCGGGATACAAGCAAAAACGCTATGACCCGTTATCAAAAACCATTCCGACCAAACTATTCAACGCCACAGCACGTGCCGTTTCAGGCATCAAGAACCTGCACGACTTCAATTGCGGACTAAAAGCTTATCGTCGTGATGTCGTAAAGAACATCGAAGTATACGGTGAAATGCACCGCTATATCCCCTATCTGGCAAAGAATGCAGGTTTTCCTAAGATAGCCGAGAAGGTAGTACACCATCAGGCACGAAAATTCGGTAAAACAAAATTCGGCGGATTAAACCGTTTCTTCAATGGTTATCTAGACCTCATTACTCTGTGGTTTTTATCCAAATTCGGTATCAAGCCGATGCACTTCTTCGGGTTTATGGGATCATTGATGTTTATTCTTGGTTTCATTTCCGTCATTATCATCGGAGCGAACAAACTATATGCCTTGTCACATGGTTTACCTTATATATTAATTACTGATTCTCCTTACTTCTATCTGGCCCTAACTTTGATGATTTTGGGAACCCAACTGTTTCTGGCTGGATTCATAGGAGAATTGATAGCCCGGAATGCTCCTGAACGCAATAATTATAAAATAGAGAAAGAGTTTTAAAATGAAGAAACTACCAGCCATTATCTTATTGCTCCTGATTACCGTAAGCACCTTGATGCAAAGCTGTGGGGAAAGCGATTGTCCGCTTACCACCAATTCCTTTGCCCATTTCGACTTTCTGGATGCAGAGACACACCAAGCTGTAAAATTCAGTCCGGCTTTTGACGTCACTGGATTTATCACTACCGATGTGATTGTACGTGACACACTGGAAGATGGAACTATTAAGGAAACCGTAGTAAAAGACTCATTGATGAATGACACGATATTCAATAAAGCGGAAAGCAGTATGAGCCTGCCTTTGAGTTATACATCAAAAACTACCTACGTATTGCATTATACGGAAAAGATGCGTGACACTATCACACTCATTCACCAGAATATCCCCTACTTGCAGAATATAGAATGTGGCACCATGATGTTTTATAAAGTGGAAGACATTAAATACACCACCTATAACCTAAAATCTATCGAGATTGTAAATTCGGACATCAATAATGAAGAAAAAAAGAATTTCAACATATATTACGTTGTTAACGCTACTGAGTAGTATGCTGTTGTACAGCCCCACACTGGCGGCACAAGAAAAAAAAACAACCATAGAGGAAGAAAAGGTACCCTTCTATCAGGGAACTACTATCGGTGTAGATATATTTGGCCTAGGAAGCAAAATTTTTGGAGGTGACATTACAAGTACAGAAATCAGCGTGGAGGTCAATTTGAAAAACCGTTATGTCCCCGTAGCTGAAATTGGATATGGAACCACCGACACTACTGATGATGGTACCAATATACATTATAAAGCCTCAGCTCCTTATTTCCGCATAGGCATGAACTACAACTTCTTTTTCAAGAAGCCCTATCTGCCTGGTTTTCTATATGGAGGCATACGTTACGGATTCACCTCTTTTTCATACGATGTAGATGCTCCGACAATGAAGGATCCTACATGGGGATTTCCTGAAATACCTTTCAGTTATGACGGAATTAAAACCACAGTAACCTGGGCAGAACTGCTGGCAGGAATAAAGGTAAATGTGTACAAGAATTTCTACATGGGATGGTCACTACGTTACCGTATACGCATGAACATAAAAAAGGCGGAACACACCGAGCCTTGGTATATTCCCGGTTTTGGAAAAAACAACTCGACTAACTTAGGAGTAACATACAGTTTAATATACAAATTACCATTTTAACCAATGACAACTTTAGAAATATGGCTCCTTGCCATCAGTCTTGCTATGGACTGTTTCACAGTTTCCATAACAAGCGGAATTATCATGCGTCGCATTTGCTGGCGCACTTTTTTTATTATGGCATTCTTCTTCGGCCTTTTCCAGGCTGTCATGCCGCTTATCGGCTGGTTTGCCGCCAGCCGATTCAGTCACCTGATAGAGGATTATGACCATTGGATCGCTTTTGGGTTATTGGCCTTTTTGGGAGGGCGTATGATAAAAGAGAGCTTCAGCAATGAAGACAAACGCTGCTTCGACCCCACTAAATTAAAAGTGGTTGTTACGCTGGCTATAGCAACCAGCATTGATGCTTTGGCCATCGGTATATCATTTGCTTTTGTAGGAATAAACTCTTTCACTTCTATTCTTTCTCCTATTGTCATCATCGGCTTTACCTCTTTTGTTATCTCAACATTAGGAAGTCTGATAGGTGTATTTTGCGGCAAGCGTTTCAACCTGCGCATGGAATTATGGGGAGGTTTGGTTTTGATTATTATCGGCGTTAAAATTTTAATAGAACATTTATTTCTTTCTTAACTAAAATACAGGTATGAATAAAAAAAAATTAGCATGGCAATTGCCGTTTCTAGCAATTCTGATAATAGGAACAATTATTATTCTAAAAAAGCAAGCCCCTTTCCGTACGGATGAAGGCTTTGTATTCGGTACAGTATACAAAATCACCTACCAGTCCGAAGATAATCTGAAAGAAGAAATAGAAACTGAACTGAAGAAAGTGGACAACTCCCTCTCTCCTTTCAATCCGAATTCCGTAATCACCCGCGTAAACCACAATGAAAAGACGGAAGTTGACAGTTTTTTCGTACATGTATTCCATCTCTCAAAGAAAATATCCGATGAAACCCATGGAGCCTTTGATATCACCGTCGCACCTTTGGTAAATGCATGGGGATTCGGATTCAAAAAATCTACAGGAGTGGATTCACTGATAGTGGACAGCTTACGCCAAATGATAGGATATCAAAAAATAGATTTACAGAACCACCGGATAACGAAAAAAGACCCTCGTATAATGCTGGATTGCAGCGCTATCGCCAAGGGATTCGGAGTAGATGCAGTAGCAAGGCTATTGGAACGTAAAGGGATAAAAAACTATATGGTAGATATAGGCGGTGAAGTAGTGGTAAGAGGCAAAAATTCCAAAATGAACGCTTGGCGTATCGGCATAAACAAACCTGTAGATGACTCCTTGTCAGTAAACCAGGAGTTACAGACTGTACTTGCCATTAGTGACGTAGGCATGGCAACATCAGGGAATTATCGTAATTTCTATTACAAAGGTGGAAAGAAATATGCACATACCATAGACCCACGCACCGGATATCCAGTACAACATAGTATCCTGTCCTCCACTGTCATTGCAAAAGATTGCGCCAGTGCCGATGCATACGCCACTGCTTTCATGGTGATGGGACTGGACTCAGCCAAAGCATTTTGTGAAGCACATCCTGAACTGGATGCTTATTTTATTTGCTCAGGCGAAGGAGATAAATATGAAACTTATTTTACAGACGGAATGAAGAAATTCATCATCAACGAGAAATAGACACCAAAGGAGCGTATCAAAATATCAAACAGCTACCATTCAAATGGAATGATACCGGAACTCACCACAGATTAATATCCATTCAACACAAAGCAGTTGGTTTCCAATAAAATATCTATGGTGAGTTCCGACATTATTATCTGTAAAAAAACAGCATATTACTGAGCTTTCTGAAACTGCTCTATCAATAAAGTCAGATTAGCAGTAAATAAACGCGCTGATATTGCCAACAAAATGATTCCAAAAAACTTACGAATAACATAAATTCCACCTTTCCCCAAGAAACGTTCGATGCGATCTGTCAACTTCAACACTACATAAACCCAAACCATATTCAATATCAAGGCTACAACAATATTTACAGGAGCATACTCCGAACGTAGGGAAAGCAACGTAGTAAACGCTCCCGCACCAGCCAATAACGGAAAAACCAAGGGGACTAAAGTCGCTTCCTTGATAGGACCTTGATTCTTGAATATCTCGATATCCAGAATCATTTCCAAAGACATGAGAAAAATAACAAAAGCACCCGCCACGGCAAACGAAGCAATATCAACTTGAAATAACTTCAGCATCATATCCCCTGCATAAAAGAAACCTATCAATAAAGCAAAAGAAATGCCGGTAGCTTTATTAGCATTGACATTTCTCCCTTTCTGCTTAAGATTCAATATAATAGGAATAGATCCGATAATATCAATGACAGCAAAAAGCACAATAAACGCACTTAAAAATTCTTGAAAATCAAATGATCCAAACATAAACTCCTCCTTTTTTTTGAATGCAAATATATTTATTTTTTATACAGTCCGCAAGTATTCTGCTTTTAAACATTAGGAGACGGTAAGAAACAATAAAAAAAATAAAAGTTCTTCCACCTATAAATAATAAATCTCGTTTTATCGTTACCTTTGTATGTTAAACTATAACTTAACGAACAACAGAACTTATGGAAATTACAATGTATGATACACTTTTACAACTCCCTCTCTTCCAGGGATTATGTAAAAATGACTTCACCAATATCATAGGCAAGGTAAAGCTACATTTTCGTAAATACAACGCCGATGATATCATTGTGGAACAAGGTGCACCTTGCACTCAATTAATCTTTCTCTTAAATGGGGAGATAATCTCCCAAACAACCGATAACCGACATTCATACGCCTTATTTGAAACTTTTGGAAGTCCTTTCGTTATAGAGCCCTATTCATTATTCGGCATGCAAACCAACTATACAGCGACTTACAAAGCACGTACAGATATTAACATAGTTACCATAGACAAGTTATTTGTATTGAATGAACTGAACAACTACGAAATCTTCCGCCTTAACTATTTAAATATTCTGAGTAATAGAGCACAAGTGGCATACGAAAAATTATGGAACAGCCACATAGGTAATACAGAAGAAAAAATACTGAATTTTTTAGTGCTGCGCTCCATGAAGCCCGAAGGAAAAAAAATCCTTAAAATCAAAATGGAGGATTTGGCGAGTTTGATTGATGAGACACGAATCAATGTGTCAAAAGTGCTGAATGATTTACAGGAACAGGGATTGGTACAACTCAGCAGAAAGGAAATCTCCATTCCGGCGTTGGAAAAACTGACTGAAAAGAATAAATAATCAGGTAAAAAACCATAAAAATGAAAAGCATAGGCATTTCTGCTTGTGCTTTTTTATTTTTAACCTAACTATTTAATATACTTTGTTAAATAAGTAAATAGAATGAGGATAGTGATGCTTTTTTTTAGCAAATTTGTAAGTCAAATAAAATAGTGCTATGACTGAAAATAAAAATCCATTTTTAAAACCCTATAACACCCCTCATGACACGGCTCCGTTCCATCTTATCAAGATAGAACATTATGAACCTGCCTTGTTGGAAGGAATGAAAGAACAAAATGAGGAAATTGATGCAATTGTCAATAATCCCGAAACACCGACTTTCCAAAATACCATTGTTGCTTTGGAAAAATCAGGTGCGTTGCTAGACCGCGTAACTACTGTTTTCGGCAATTTGATGAGTGCCGAGACCAGTGACGAGATGCAGGAATTGGCAGAAAAAATGATGCCCGTACTGTCCGAACACAGCAACAACATCAGTCTGAATGAAAAACTTTTTGCTCGTATAAAAGCCGTATACGAACAAAAAGACCAGTTACAACTGAAAGGTGAAGACGCCCAACTGCTGCAAAAGACATACGATGGTTTTGTAAGAAGCGGTGCCAACCTGACCGGTGAGGCAAAAGAAAAGTTCCGCCAACTGAATACCGAATTAAGCATATTGACCTTACGTTTTTCTCAGAATCTGTTGAAAGAAACAAATAACTACGAATTGGCTTTGACGGAAAAACAATTGGAAGGATTACCCGAAAGTTCATTGGAAAGTTATGCTCAAACAGCAAAGGATAAGGGAAAAGAAGGCAGCATCATTACATTGGATGCTCCCAGTTTTGTTCCTTTCATGAAATATTGTGATGACCGTTCACTGCGCAGAGAAGTCTATATGGCTTATAATACCCAATGTACACACAATAACGAATACAACAATGTGGACATCATCAAGCAATTGGTAAACATTCGCATGGAACTGGCTCATTTACTAGGCTTCTCCACTTTTGCCGAGTATAAACTGAAAAAGCGCATGGCCGAAACGAGTGATGCCGTATACAAACTGCTCAACCAATTACTGGATGCCTATACCCCTGCCGCCCTAAAGGAAGTGGCAGAAGTTGAAGCATTGGCACGCGAAATGGAAGGCAATGATTTCCAGCTGATGCCATGGGATTGGGCCTATTATTCAGAAAAGCTGAAAAATAAGAAATTCAATCTGAATGAAGAAGAGCTGCGTCCTTATTTTGAGCTGAGCCAAGTAGAGAAAGGTGTATTCGGTCTGGCTACCCGTCTGTATGGCATCACATTTAAAGAAAATAAAGAAATTCCGGTCTATCATCCCGATGTAAAAGCTTATGAAGTATTCGACAAAGACGGAAGTTTCCTGGCTGTACTTTATACAGATTTCCACCCCCGTGCCGGAAAACGTTCGGGCGCATGGATGACCAGCTATAAGGAGCAGTGGATAGAAAACGGAGTCAACAGCCGTCCCCACGTATCCGTTACCATGAACTTCACCAAGCCATCGGCTGGGAAACCGGCATTGCTGACTTTCTCAGAAGTAAACACTTTTCTACACGAATTCGGACACGCCTTGCACGGAATGTTTGCCAATACCACCTATTCAACCATGAGTGGTACCAGCGTATATTGGGATTTTGTGGAGCTTCCATCACAAATTATGGAAAATTTCGCCACAGAAAAAGAATTTCTCAATACATTCGCCAGACATTATCAGACGGGAGAACCCATTCCTGCCGAACTGATCCAAAAGATTGTAGATGCATCCAATTTCAATGTGGCCTATGCCTGCCTGCGTCAAGTAAGTTTCGGCTTGCTGGATATGGCATGGTACACCCGCCGGGAAACATTTGACGGAGATGTCCGCGCTTATGAAAAAGAAGCATGGAAAAAAGCGCAAGTACTGCCCGGAGTGGAAGACACCTGCATGTCCGTACAGTTCTCACATATTATGGCGGGGGGATATTCTGCCGGATACTACAGTTATAAATGGGCGGAAGTACTGGATGCGGATGCCTTCTCCTTATTCAAGGAAAAAGGAATCTTCAACCAGGAAGTCGCCGCTTCTTTTCGGGAGAATATTCTCTCGAAAGGAGGAACGGAACATCCGATGACCCTTTACAAACGCTTCCGTGGACAAGAACCCAGTATCCATGCCTTGCTGAAAAGAAATGGAATCATCAACTAAAAAAACAAACAATATGAAACTAAAGTCTATTCTTTATATACTAATGCTACTCCCTTTCTTATGGAGTTGCAACAATGAAGACGATGTAGAGGAAATCTTTGCAAGCGGCACATGGCATGTAGTGGATTTCTATGGTAAAGCAAATTGGGACAAACGGAACGGAGAGCCCAAATACAATGCAATGGCACACAATCCGGATAAGACTATCGCAACCGAAGGAAGAAAAGCCTTGGATATCATTCATGGTTTCAACATCACTTTCAAAGCGGATGGTACTTTTACAGGAAGCATACAAAATGGAACCATTGAAGGCACATGGCAAGCGGACGGAAAAGACCGGACAGTAAACATAAACTTTACCAAGACTCCGCCTTCAACAAGCTATAACAACGAGTTCATAGAAGCATTGAATAATGCAATATTTTATCAAGGTGACAGCAATGTTTTATTGCTAGCTCCCGAAGGGAAAAAAACTTATATTCAATTTGCACATAATAAGCAAGACTGAAATAATGGAAACGAAAGAAGAGAAACAACTCAAACTCGACAAACGATACATCCGCATGGCTAGTATTTGGGCGGAAAATTCATACTGTGAACGCCGTCAAGTAGGAGCATTGATCGTAAAAGACAAGATGATCATCTCCGACGGATATAACGGAACTCCTGCAGGATTCGAAAATGTATGCGAAGATGACAACGGAGTCACCAAGCCTTACGTACTACACGCTGAAGCGAATGCTATCACCAAAATAGCACGAAGCAACAACAGCAGCGACGGAGCAACCATGTACGTCACCGCATCTCCTTGCATAGAATGTGCCAAACTCATCATCCAAGCAGGAATCAAACGTGTGGTTTACTCAGAAAAATACCGTTTGGAAGACGGGCTTGATTTATTGAAACGCGCAAATATTGAAGTAATCTATATCAATCCCAATGAATAATAGCAAATAAAGATATGAGCAAAAATCGAACATCCCGTTTTATGCCGGTAATCGTTGCAGTAAGCATCGTAACCGGAATATTGATTGGAACTTTTTACGCCAACCACTTTTCAGGAAACAAATTAGGTATCATTAATACTTCATCCAACAAACTGAATGCATTGTTGCGTATCATTGACGACCAATATGTAGATACAGTGAACATGGGTGAACTGGTGGAAGATGCTATGCCGCAAATTCTAGGTGAGCTGGACCCCCACTCTTCTTATATTCCGGCAAAAGACCTGGAAGCTGTAAATTCTGATTTAAAAGGAAGTTTCAGCGGAATCGGTATCCAGTTTACCATCCAGCAAGATACCATCCATGTAAACAATGTCATCCAAGGCGGACCATCAGAAAAAGTGGGTCTGATGGCAGGAGACCGCATCATAGAAGTGGATGACAGTGCCTTTGTAGGAAAAATTGTCACCAACTATGAATCCATGAAAAGACTGAAAGGTCCCAAAGGCAGTGAGGTAAAACTTGGCGTTTTTCGTCCGGGAGAAAAAGAAACTTTACATTTCACCATTGTTCGTGGTGACATACCGGTAAAGAGTGTAGATGCCGCCTATATGCTGAATGACAAATTCGGTTACATAAAAGTAAACAAATTCGGTGAAACGACTTATCCCGAATTATTGATTTCATTAGCCAAGCTAAATCAGGCAAACTGCGAAGGAGTGGTCATCGACTTACGCGGTAATACCGGTGGATATATGGGTGCAGCAATTCAGATGGTAAACGAATTCTTACCCAAAAACAGACTCATCGTTTATACACAGGGACGCAAGTCTCCACGCGAGAACTATACATCCAACGGAACCGGAAGCAGCCAGAAAATGCCCATTGTCGTATTGATGGACGAAGGTTCGGCTTCTGCCAGCGAAATTTTTGCCGGAGCTATCCAAGACAATGACCGGGGGACAATCATCGGGCGCCGCTCTTTCGGAAAAGGGCTGGTACAACAACCTATCGACTTCAGCGATGGTTCAGCCATCCGTCTGACAATTGCCCGTTACTATACTCCGTCAGGACGCTGCATACAGAAACCGTATGTAAAAGGTAATGACGCAAATTATGAAATGGATATCCTGACCCGTTACGAACATGGAGAATTTTTCTCACAAGACAGTATCAAACAGGATCAAAGCCAAATCTTTGAAACTTCTTTAGGCCGTCCTGTATATGGAGGTGGAGGTATTATGCCCGATATCTTTGTACCACAGGATACTACCGGCATGACTTCCTATTATCGCATGGCTGTTAATCGCGGACTGACCATCCAGTTTGCTTTCCAGTATACGGACAACCACCGTGCCGAAATGCAAAAATATGAAACAGAGGAAAGCCTGCTGCAATATTTGAAGCATCAGAATATTTTAGAACAATTCGCCCGTTTCGCTGAGAACAAAGGGCTAAAACGTCGCAACATATTGATGTATAAATCACAGAAACTGTTTGAAACAAATTTATACGGAAACATCATTTATAACATGCTGGGCATGGAAGCTTATATAGAATACTTGAACAAGAGCGACAAGACTGTCCTCAAAGCATTGGAAGTATTGGATAAAGGTGAATCATTTCCCAAAGCTCCCGAACAACCCATAGAACCGAAAGTAAGCGATGAAGGAACTAAAAAAACAACTGCGCAAGCAGATAGCGCAAGAAAAGCGCCGTCACGGCATCACCGAATTAATAACGAAGTCCGCTGCTTTGCTTGAGAAACTGGAACAGCATCCCAAGTTTGCATCGGCCCGTACCGTTTTGCTCTATTATTCATTGGATGATGAAGTACAGACACATGACTTCGTTGAAAAATGGCACCGGCAGAAAACAGTTTTGCTGCCGGTAGTCAAAGGAGATGAGTTGGAACTTCGTATTTATACAGGCAGGCAAAACCTGAAAACCGGTGAGGCTTATCACATAGAGGAACCGACGGGAGAAGCATTTACAGCGTATGAGAAGATAGACTTCGCCATTATACCGGGTGTTTCTTTTGATGCCCGAGGCAACCGGTTGGGAAGAGGAAAAGGATATTATGACAAATTACTGCCTCTTCTTCATTCCTATAATATAGGTATATGTTATAACTTTCAAGTAAACGAAAAGCTGCCTGTCGAACCTTTCGACCGGAGAATGGATGAAGTCTGGACTGAGAATGGAATATTGAAATAGGGACATTCATTAAATATTACAAAATCAGCCAACTAATTCATACACAAAGTATTGCGAATTAGTTGGCTTTTTTGT
>PPYF01028517.1_pt1 | contig 11982 bp, 10 predicted proteins | sample 1559871 | NCBI WGS metagenome assembly PPYF01 (sample SAMN08240021, study PRJNA423297) | Human gut metagenome, whole genome shotgun sequencing project. | reverse complement strand
ATGTAACACACATCTCGGGGAAAACCACGAGGTCGGATGCATTATCTTTTACTTGGTTGAGAAGTGCGAGAATGTTGTCGACATTGGTGTCGACACCGGCAACGCTTACCATAGGCGAGCAGCTCGTGACCCTGAAAAAACCGTTGTGCATATCAAGATTCAGAAAAGTTAATTAACTTACAAAATTAGTATAAGTTTTCGACATTTAATAATTTTTGCATCAAAAAGGATAAAGACGTCTCAAAATGTACCGAAAATAACAATCCAAGGCAAAAAAAGTTGAGAATTGTTTTGCAAGTTTAAAATTATCGCTTAAATTTGCGTATTCTTTCAGAGAATGAAAATACCATAATGCACAATCTATGCCAACTAACTTAAAAACTGACAATAACACAAATAATCTGTACCAATAGAGAATAAACTATCAAAAAAGCCCAATAATTTTAATAAACCTAAACATAAACCAATTTAAAAAACAAAAAGTATTAATTGATTATGGAAGCTCAAAAGCCCTCCGTTCAAGCCGGAAAACCCGCCGGTAAGAACAAAAAAGAAACAAACGCCCCCGGTATCAAGAACGCATCGTGGGTAATCCTCATCTGCGCAATTGTTTGCGTACTTCTGTTCATCTTCTGGTTCGGTAACGACATGCACTTCGATGAAGACGGTCATCCCCAGAACCTTTGGGGCACAGTCTACAAAGGCGGTTTCATCGTGCCTATCCTCCAAACCCTCTTCCTCACTGTAATCGTTATCTCTGTTGAACGTTGGTTCGCCCTCTCTTCTGCAAAGGGTAAAGGCTCTATCGAGAAGTTCGTTGCCGGCGTTAAGGCTTGCCTCCGCAAGAACGACATCGCAGGTGCTGAAGCTCTCTGCAAGCAGCAGAAGGGTTCTGTAGCCGCTGTAGTATCAGCCGCTCTCGTTACCTACAAGGAAATGGACGCCAACACCGTTCTCACCAAGGAACAGAAAATCGTTAACCTCCAGAAGCAGGTTGAAGAAGCTACCGCTCTCGAAATGCCCGCTCTTCAGCAGAACCTTCCCATCGTTGCTACCCTGACCACCCTCGGTACTCTCGTCGGTCTTCTCGGTACTGTAATGGGTATGATTAAATCATTCCAGGCTCTTGCTCAATCAGGTGCTCCTGACTCAACCGAACTTTCGACTGGTATCTCTGAGGCTCTTATCAACACCGCCTTCGGTATCGCAACCGGTGCATTCGCTGTTATCTCGTATAACTTCTACACCAACAAAATCGACAACCTCACCTACGCCATTGACGAAATCGGCTTCTCAATTGTGCAAACATTTGCAGCTACTCACTAATCCCACATTTTTCCGAGTTTAAATCAAATAAAATAAGGTAAATATGGGAAAAGTAAAAATTAAAAGAAAGAGTACGCTCATCGACATGACCGCGATGAGTGACGTGACTGTTCTTTTGCTTACTTTCTTCATGTTGACTTCAACCTTCCTGCAGAAAGAGCCTACCATCGTGTACACTCCTTCGTCAGTATCTGAAGAAAAAGTGCCCGCCAACAACCTTGTTACGGTGCTCGTGTCTTCAGCTGACAAGAGCGGCAAGATGGAAGACCCCTCGGCTGTAGAAGGAAAACTCTTCATTTCGTTTACCGGTGATGCAGATTCCACATTCTCCAGCGAAAAGATTCGCCAGATGATGCTGAAGGAAGCTATTACCATCTATAACGAGCAGCATAAGAACTCTCCGGTGAACCTCACTAATGCCCAGGTGGCAGAATTCGGCAAAATCAACATGTTTGGTGTGCCCTTCCGTGAGCTTCCCGAATTCCTCTCGATGTCAATCACCGACCGCGATAAGTTCCAAGGCGACATGACAAATCCTAAAGTCGGAATTCCAATCGACGGCAACCGCAACCGCGACGGCCGTCTCAACGACTTCCAGGTTTGGCTCAAGGCTATCTACAACGTAGCACAGCAAATCAACTCGGAACAGACTGTCGGCATGACTCCCGAAGAAGCAAAGGCAGTACAGAACCTCTACGGCGCACTCATGCGTCAGGGCGAAGGTATCGCTGTTAAGGCTGACAAGGATACTCCTTTCACCACCGTACAGCAAGTCTTTGACAACCTCCAGACCATGAAGCTCAACAAATTCAGCCTCATGACTGCACTCAAATCTGAAGATGAACCCACTCAATAAAGGTAAACTCACATGGCTCAAATAGAACAATCCGACGGGGGTAAGAAAAAGAAAGGTGCCCAAAAGAAGATGCAGATCCACGTGGACTTTACCCCCATGGTGGACATGAACATGCTTCTGATTACTTTCTTCATGCTTTGTACCACAATGATTAAGTCGCAGACCCTGCAAATCATTCTGCCTACTAATGAAGACGTGAAGAAAGAACAGCAAGCTCAGGCCAAGCAATCTGAAGCTATCACCCTCATCCTCGACACCGAGTATGAAGGCGACAAGCCCAAGGTTGATGCGGAAACAGGCAAGACCGTTCATAACATCTACTATTATGAAGGTATCGCCGACACTACATTCTCGTCGCCCAAATATCTCATGCGTGAGCAATTTATCGGCAACCAGAATCACCAGCCCCAGGGCATCCGCAAAATCCTCCGTGCGAAGAACGAACAGGTAATGGCCAAGTACGATGAACTGAAGACTCAGTGGAAGAACAAGGAAATCACCAAGGAAGAATTTGACAAGCTGGCTAAGGAAAACTCTGCCGACTCTACAAAGACCCGTCCCGTAGTTGTGATTAAGCCCGGTCCCAACACTACTTACGAAGGTCTTATCAACGCACTTGACGAAATGCAGATTAACCAAATCTCGCGTTACTCAATCGAACTTCCGCACCACGCAGATACACTGCTTCTCAAGCACTATGAGCAGCAGCATGGCGAAACTATTATCCGTCCCACAATTCGTGAGAAAAAGAAGTGATTTATTAACCTTTAACCGTTACTAAGAAAATGGCAAAAGACGTAGATCTTTCATCGAAACAGTGGCTGGATATAGTCTTTGAAGGCAAAAACCAGGAGTATGGCGCGTATGAAATGCGCTCTAACTCTCCCAAACGCCACACCCGTGCAGTGCTCATCGTCCTCGCAGCCCTCGTAGTTATCCTGACTCTGCTCATCCTTTCGCTCACAGGCGTATTCTCACGCGGTGAGGATGAAGGTGCTGATGCAGCTACCGAACAGGAACTCGCTACATTCGCTGCTGAAGACATGGAACCTGAAGAAGAAGAAATCGAAGAGCAAGTTAAGTTTGAAGAACCCGAAGAAATCATTCAGCCCGAAGAAGTTGCCAACGAGCAGCGCGTCACTGAACTTATGATTGTCGAAGATGAAAACTTCGAGAAGGAAAAGGAAGTGAAGGACAAGAGCGAAGTTATGGAAAACGAAGCTCAGGCCGGTGCTCTTGATATCACTGAAGGTACAAACGACCTTAACAAGCAAATCGTTCGTGACCAGGTTATCCAGGAAGAAGCTCCCAAGCCCGAACCTGAAAAGGTTTATAACATGGCTATGGTAGAACAGAAGCCCGAATTCCCCGGTGGTGAAGCAGCCATGTACAAGTGGCTTTCAGACCACATCGTTTATCCCGCAGTTGCTGTTGAGGAAGGCGTACAGGGTCGTGTAACTGTATCGTTCGACGTAGCTAAGGACGGTTCTATCGACAACGTTAAGGTTGTCCGCGGCCGTCACCAGGCTCTTGATAAAGAAGCTGTTCGCCTTGTGAAGGCCATGCCTAAGTGGCAGCCCGGCCGTAACAATGGTCAGCCCGTTAAGGTAACATACATGCTCCCTGTTACCTTCAAGCTCCAGAACTAATCCGCTTTTTGAAATTCCATACTCTCGAAACCGCCGTTCCATACCGGGACGGCGGTTTTGCTGTCTTTATATCTGCTGCAGGGATTAGATTTCCGTTTTTTAATTTGACCATTAAAAAACGAATGGCTAAATTTGCATATTAAATCTTACTTATAAATCAATCATGAAGAAATTATTCCTTATTTGTCTGTTGTTTACGATGGGTTTGGTTGCCGGAGCAGCTGACCGTGGAAAACAGATAGTGTCAATCCTCGGTGACTCGTATTCAACTTTTGAAGGCTATATTCCCGAAGGGAACGCTCCCTGGTACGGGCCGTCGAATACTAAGACCAACGATGTGAAGGACGTGCGTCAGACCTGGTGGTGGCAGCTTATAAGCGAGGGTGGTTATATACTTGGCAAAAACGACAGCTATAGCGGGGCTACAATCTCATATACCGGCTATAGAGGCGAGGATTACAGCGACAGAAGCTTCATAACACGTCTTCCTGACCTTGGCCCGGCTGACATCATACTTATTTTCGGCGGAACAAACGACAGCTGGTGTGGCGCGCCATTGGGCGAGTTCGTTTACAGCAAGCTTACAAGGGGACATCTCTTTGAATTCCGCCCCGCTCTTGGCCGACTGCTCACAGAGGCGCAGAACCGCTATCCCGGCTCCCGAATCGTATTTATAATTAATTCTGAGCTTAAAGAAAGCATAACCTCTTCTATAGTGACCGAATGTGAGAAATTCGGTATCGAATATATTCAGCTCGAAAATATCGACAAGCAATCGGGTCATCCCTCAATCAAAGGTATGACCGCCATAAAGGAACAGGTACTTGATTTCTTGAAGAAATAAACACTCTCAGTGCCAAGATATGATGCCGCCGTCAAGAATAAGACTTACGTGCGGCATCTATTCTTAATAGGATGAACAGCAATATGGTGAAACCCCATAATGACGAACCTCCGTAACTGAAGAACGGCAGCGGTATGCCGATGACGGGGCACAGACCTATCACCATTCCTATATTGATACAGAAGTGGAATATGAAATATGATGCCACACAATATGCGTACACACGTCCGAAGGGGCGTGGCTGACGTTCTGCGATGGCTATTACTTTCAGAATCAAAGCTACATATAGACCCACCACAGCCAGGGCTCCAAGGAATCCTTCTTCTTCACCGATGGTACAAAATATGAAGTCGGTATGCTGTTCGGGAACGTATTTCAGCTTTGTCTGTGTACCGTTCAGGAAACCTTTGCCTGTAAGTCCTCCCGAGCCGATGGCTATCTTGGATTGGTTGACATTGTAGCCTGCACCACGAAGATCTTCTTCAATACCAAGAACAACGAGAATACGCAGCTGCTGGTGGGGCTGCAGCTTTTGGAATGCAAAGTTCACCGAGAACATGAATCCGATTGACAGAATTGCGGTTGCTACCGGGATGAACAATGCTTTACGATGGCGCTTAAGAGCCTCGATAGTAAGGTATACACATCCTATGACTATCGAACCTATGAGCCATGCATTACCGGGAATGGCTATGCCGGCCGGCCCTGCAAGCAGCCATCCTATGCATAGTGTGGCTCCAAACCATATGAATAAGTTGCGCGGGGTCTCAAGTGTGCGGTAATATATAAAAGTCATACCAATCATGATAAGCATTATCATGACCATTATGGCAAATTCACCCGTAGGAATGCCGAGAAACATTATGTCCGTAAACTTTACGGCCACAACAAATATAACCACAGCAAACAAGGCCGCGAAGAGTATAAGGCCGCTCATGCCCTCGCGATACAACACAAAGAACAGAGCGAGGTAGGCAAGCGCCGAGCCGGTCTCGTTCTGCAAGAGAATGAATATGATTGGCAGAATGATTATGGCAAGGGCTTTAAGATAGTTTATCGGCTTGGCATTTAGAGTGAAATTATATCCGCTGAACAGCTTGGCGAGCGCAAGGGCTGTTGCGAACTTCGCAAATTCGGCAGGCTGAAGGCTCATAGGGCCTATAGTAAGCCATGAGCGCGAACCCTTGATGTCATGCGCGAGGAATGGCGTGACTATGAGCAGCACAAGCATGAAGATATATATCGGATATGCGTATGTGTCAAACCACCTGGCATCAATCAGCAGTATGAAAAAACCTAAGACCAACCCCAGCCCAATCCATCGAATCTGTTTACCAGAGAATTCGTCGAACGAGAACATAGAGGCCTCGTCAAAGTCGTATGAAGCGGCATAAATGCTCACTACACCGGCTATGACCATAAGCAGGTAAATGATTACCGTAGTCCAGTCGACATAGCGGAACACCGAGGGTCTATTGTCGTTTTGGTTTGGGAGCATAGAATACAGAGGTGTTAAGCATTTGTTCTTCCATATATTTTCGAGAAGGAGAGATAGAGTCGGTAAGATACTTCTCCATTACCAGCGAACCGATTGGTACACCGAAAACCGCACCGAAGCCACCGTTCTCGACATATACGGCCACGGCTATCTTCGGGTCGTCGTAGGGTGCAAAGCCCATGAAAGCCGAGTGGTCCTTGCCGTGAGGATTCTGCGCTGTACCGGTCTTTCCGGCGACATCAATTCCGGGAATGGCCGCTCGGCGGCATGTACCGCCCGTAACAGCCATGCGCATGCCCTCGGCAATGTCATTATACCAATGTTCGTCGATTGTAGGACGGCGTTTCTCGGTGTATTTGGCAGGAAGTACGGTGTCTGCTATTTCCTTTACGGCGTGAGGTGTTATGAACCATCCGCGATTTGCTATGGTTGCCGAGAGGTTGGCTATCTGAAGCGGCGTGGCCATGATTTCACCCTGGCCTATAGAAACTGAGATAACAGTGTTGGCACTCCAGTGCCCTTCGCCATAATATTTACTGTAAAATTTGGCATTAGGCAAGAAGCCTCGGCCTTCATGCGGGAGGTCGACGCCAAGTGCATAACCGTAGCCCATTGAAACAAGGTGGTTTTTCCACACTTCGAATGCTGCTGCGGATGAGCCGTATTTCGAACGGCGGTCAATCATATTTTTGAATCCCCAACAGAAGTAGGCATTGCACGATGTCTGCAGCGCGGGTTTCAGTGGCAATGGAGAGCCGTGAGCGTGACAGCCTACACGCAGACCGCCGTTGATGTATCCGTGGTAGCAAGGATATGTTGTTGAAGTTGTGATAATACCTTCCTGCAGGAATATAAGCCCCTGGGTAGGTTTGAATGTTGAGCCGGGAGGGTATGCGCCGCCAAGAGCGCGGTCGAACAGTGGAAGGGATTCATCGGCAGTGAGCATTTTATAGTTCTGGCCCCTCGGACGCCCTACGAGCAAGCGGGGGTCATAGCTTGGAGAGGTTACCAAGCATAGAATTTCACCTGTGTTAGGTTCAATGGCAACTACAGCACCTCGCTTACCTACCATGAGCGATTCGGCGTATTGCTGAAGCTTGACATCGAGACTCAACTTTATATCGCGTCCCGAGATAGCTTCTACGTCGTGTTTGCCGCCCTCATATCGGCCTTGAATACGTCCTCGCGCGTCGCGTATAAGAATTTCGGTACCTTTCACGCCTCGCAGGTAAGGCTCGTATGAACTTTCGACGCCCAGGTCGCCCGTATAGTCGCCAGGCGCATAATAATCGTCTTTCTCAATGTCACGCTGGTTTACCTCGCGCAGATTGCCAAGCACATTGGCAGCAGTTGTGTAGTTATATTGTCGCAAGATGCGTTTTTGGATGAAGAATCCCGGGAAACGGTAAAGTTTCTCCTGAAGTCGACCGTAGTCCTGCGATGAAAGTTGGGTGATTAGTCGCTGGGGAGTATAGGAAGAGTAGCCCGGATTGATTCGTTTGTCGCGCATATCGGCAAAACGCTTATTGAGCTGCTCTGGAGTGATATGTATGGTTTCGCAGAAGTCGAGTGTGTCAAAAGGCTGCACATCGCGTGGTATGAGCATGACATCGTATGCGGGCTGATTGTAAACAACCAGTTCGCCATTACGGTCATACATAAGGCCACGCGAAGGATATACCGTCTTTTTCAGGAAGGCATTGGAATCGGCCGATTTCTTGTATCGTTCGTCGTTGAGCTGGAGGTCGAATAGCCTTATACCATAAATTACAGCGATGAAGATAAGGAAGCCGGCGATTACATATTTTCTTTTTTCGAGTTTATAGTCTTTTCTCACGTCCGGGGCTTGTCAGACATGCAATCGCATATATTATAATGAAAGTAAATACGCTGCTGCAAAGTATGCGCAACAGATAAAGCTCAATGTTGAAGACCTTCAGCGCCTCTATTGAGAACACCATAGTGCAGTAAATTGCCACCATGGTGCCAGCATATTTCAGGAAGGCTGCTGTGCCCATTGTTTTCGGCAAGGGCCTTTGGTCGGCGAGGTCGATGTCGCTTGACACGTAGAGGTGAAATATCGGTTTACGCAGAGCGGTGAGAATGGTGGATGCAAGGGCGTTGACACCGGGTGTATCGGAAAGGATGTCGACCGAAAGCCCGGTCAGGAATCCGATAGTGAGCGCAAGTGAATCGTTGAGCGTGATGGGGAGAGTGATAATGAGGTATATGAATACCAGGGGCACGGCAAGATTGAACAGGACGAGGTTGTTGAAAAACACTGCCTGAGCCGGAATCAGAATCAGGAAAAGTAGAAGAAGTGTAAGTGCTGTCTTGCTCATTTTGATGCCGGATCGGAGTTTACAACATTGTTTGTTTCAACAGATACGAGCTCGTCGCGGTGGTTGTTCACCACAATCTGCACGTTGCTCAGGCGCGAGAAGTCGGCAAACAGCTTGACTCGCAGGGTGAAGAAGTTTTCCTTATGATTGCCTTTGTCCGGCATAATGGTGCCGACAGGCAGTCCGGCAGGGAATACTGCCGAAAAGCCGGAAGTAACAACTGTGTCACCAGGTTCGAAGACTGTATGGCGCGGCAATTCCTCGAGCAAAGCCTCCGAGGGGTCTATGCCGTCCCATACAAGCGAACCAAAGTGCTCGCTGTTCTTGATTTTGCACGAAAGGCGGAAATTGGGGTTGAGCAGCGAGATTACACGCGAATAGTGAGGGCCGACAGCGCTTACCGTGCCAACAACACCCGAGTGGTCTATAACGCCCATCTCAGGCTTGACTCCATCATTTGTCCCCTTGTCGAGGGTCACGTAGTTTTGTGCGTGATGGATGGAGTTGTTTATAACGTTGGCAACAATAAAGTCGAAGTGGGCCACAGAGTCGGGCGTCGGCATCGTGTCGGTGAATCCGGCAAGTTTCATACGGTTGATTTCCTCGCGGAGATTCACCACTTCGGCTTCAAGCACAGCGTTGCGGTGGTTGAGGTCGGCATTGACCTCGCGCAACGAAAAGAACGACGTGACGTTATGCCCCACCTTGTAGAGCGACCCCGAAAGGGTAGATGCCGAGGTGAGGTATAAATGGTGGCGGTATGGGTCGCTCTGAAAGAGCAATATACAACTTAGTACTACATAGAACAGCAGTACGAGCCACTTGCAATAACGTCGGAAAAACTCGAAAAATTCTTTCATCCGTGCTTTAGCCGCAGTTCCGGAGCCTTATCGGATAAGGAAAGAGAATTTGTCGATGTTCTTGAGTGCTACGCCTGTACCTTTGGCTACAGAGAGCAGGGGGTCTTCAGCGATATGGAACTGGATGCCAATCTTGTCGGTGAAGCGTTTGTCAAGTCCACGGAGCAGTGCGCCGCCACCGGCCAGATAAATACCGTTGCGAACCAGGTCGGCATACAATTCGGGAGGAGTCTGCTCCAGGGCGCTGAGCACAGCGGCCTCAATCTTGGAGATGGTCTTCTCGATGCAGTGGCTGATTTCCTGATAGCTTACGGGTACTTCCATAGGCAGGGCTGTCATCATGTTCGGGCCATGTACGATGTAGTCATCTGGCGGGCTTTCAAGCTCGGTAAGCGCAGAGCCGACATGAATCTTGATTTGTTCGGCAGTACGGACTCCGACCTTAACGTTGTGGGCCCGACGCATGTGGTTCTGAATGTCCTCGGTGAGGTCATCGCCGGCCACCTGAATACTCTTGTTGGAAACTATACCTCCGAGTGAGATAACGGCGATTTCGGTAGTACCACCGCCTATATCTACAATCATGTTGCCTTCAGGGGCTTCAACATCGAGTCCAATACCAAGTGCGGCAGCCATAGGCTCATATATCATATATGAGTCGCGACCGCCGGCGTGCTCTGATGAGTCGCGCACGGCACGGATTTCAACTTCTGTGGAACCCGACGGAATACCTACTACCATTCTCAGAGAGGGCGAGAACCAGTTGCTCTTGCTTGAAGCTTTCTTCACAAGTCCGCGAATCATAAGTTCGGCGGCGTTGAAGTCGGCAATCACGCCTTTGCGCAAGGGGCGCACGGTACGGATGCCCTGAGGGTTCTTGCCTTCCATGAGGTGAGCTTCGGTGCCGACAGCTATCAGCTTGTCGGTACGGTTGTCGAGGGCCACGATAGAAGGTTCATTGATAACGATTTTGTCGTTATGAATTATTATCGTGTTGGCTGTACCAAGGTCAATTGCAATTTCCTTGGTTAGTGAAAACAGTCCCATTTTAAATAGAGTTCAAAAATTTAGGAGTGTGGGAAAGAGATTTAATGACGGAAGTGGCGGAATCCGGTCATCACCATAGTCATGTCGTGTGTACGGCAGAAATCTACGGAATCAGTGTCGCGGATAGAGCCACCGGGCTGTATTACAGTGTCTACACCGGCTTCGTGAGCGATTTCCACGCAGTCGGCAAAGGGGAAGAATGCATCAGAAGCCATGGTTGCACCCTTGAGGTCGAAACCGAAAGAGCGGGCTTTTTCGATGGCATGGCGAAGGGCATCAACGCGCGATGTCTGTCCGACGCCTGAAGCCAGAAGCTGGCCATTGCGTGCAAGTACTATGGCGTTGCTCTTGGAGTGCTTCACAATCTTGTTGGCGAAAAGCATATCGGCCACTTTCTGGTCGGAAAGGGTACCGGATACAAGCTTAAGGTCATCGGGAGTCTCTACCTTGCGGTCGCGTTCCTGAACGAGAACACCGTTGAGAATTGTGCGTACTGTTGTATTTGAGCTTTCAGCATCGGGTTTGCGCTGGAGTATGATGCGGTTCTTCTTCTGAGTGAGGATGGCCATGGCGTCTTCTGTATAAGAAGGAGCGATGATTACCTCGAAGAAAATCTTGCCGATTTCGGCAGCGGCAACGGCGTCAACCATTGTGTTTGTGATGATGATGCCACCGAATGCCGATACGGGGTCGCCGGCAAGAGCATCGGCCCAAGCCTGGGCAAGAGTGCCACGGGTGGCAAGACCGCAGGCATTGTTATGCTTGAGGATGGCCACGGTGGGTTCTGAGCCGAACTCGTCTATGAGATTTACGGCTGAGTCGATATCGAGAAGATTGTTATAGGAAATTTCTTTGCCGTGAAGCTGTGTGAACATGGCATCGAAGTTTCCGAAGAAATGAGCCTGCTGATGGGGATTCTCGCCGTAGCGGAGCGAACGTTCGCCGTTCACGGCCAGACGCAGGGCGCCTGCGGGTTCGGGAGTGACTGAAGCCATATAGTCGAAGATGGCTGAGTCGTAGCCTGAAGAAACGGCAAAAGCCTCGCGTGCGAGAAGGGTGCGTTCTTCGAGAGTGGTAGCCGCACCATGCTGCTCAAGGAAACTTTTCATCATGCCATACTGGCCTTTGGAGGCTACGATGGCAACGTCAGCAAAGTTTTTGGCTGCTGCACGAATGAGAGAGATGCCGCCTATATCTATTTTTTCAATGATATCTTCGTGAGAGGCGCCGGAGGCGACAGTCTGTTCGAATGGATAGAGGTCTACGATTACGAGGTCAATTTCAGGAATTCCGAGCTCGTTCATGGTGTCGATATCACCTTGGAGCGAACGGCGTCCGAGGATTCCGCCGAACACTTTTGGATGCAAGGTCTTGACACGTCCGCCAAGAATTGAGGGGTAACCGGTGAGGTCTTCAACAGCATCGCATTCATATCCGAGCTGTTCGATGAATGAACGTGTACCACCTGTTGAAAGAAACTTTACACCGTCCTTATGAAGGAGAGCGAGGATGTCAGAAAGGCCGTCCTTGTGGAAGACTGAAATCAGAGCAGTTTTAATC
>PPYF01546540.1_pt1 | contig 11983 bp, 11 predicted proteins | sample 1559871 | NCBI WGS metagenome assembly PPYF01 (sample SAMN08240021, study PRJNA423297) | Human gut metagenome, whole genome shotgun sequencing project. | reverse complement strand
AAACTACTTTTACAGCAAAATAATAATTAGCCAATGTGCCAATATGCCAATGTGCCAATTGGCTGCGCTATGAAAAAATGTACCGCATGGCAATTGGCACATTGGCATATTGGCACATTGGCTAATTATTCAATTGGTACATTTAAATGATTATTTATCATGGAGAATATTTCATTTTTCACCCCAGAAGAGAAAGCTGAGCTATTCGCTTTATACAAACAACTGATACGGACAGCAGGAGAAAGTATCACAAAGGATGACACCCGGAAATTGAAAAAATACCTTATTCATGCAGCACAGTGTAATCATCTTTGCCGCAATAACTTTGGTATGAATCCTGTAATCAGAGATTTACAAACGGCTGTTATAGTAGCCGATGAAATAGGAATGAAAGGTTCGTGCCTGGTGGGAATCATGTTGCACGAAATCGTAAAAAATAACGTATTCCGCTCACAACCGTACGCAGTGAATTCGGAGAAGATGTAGCAAGTATCATTACCGGGTTGGTAAAGACAAACGAACTTTACGCCAAAAGTCCGGCCATCGAATCGGAAAATTTCCGCAACCTGCTCCTCTCCTTTGCCGAAGATATGCGGGTGATTCTGATCATGATTGCCGACCGCGTCAATATCATGAGGCAAATCAAAGACTCCGACAACGAAGAAGACCGTGTTAAAGTAGCCAATGAAGCAGCCTATCTGTATGCTCCACTGGCTCACAAGTTAGGGTTGTACAAGCTAAAATCCGAATTGGAAGACCTGTCACTAAAATACACCAAACGGGATACATATTACTTCATCAAAGACAAACTGAATGAAACAAAAGCGTCCCGCGATAAGTACATCGCATCCTTTATCGAACCGATCAAACGAAAAGTGACAGAAGCCGGCTTGAAGTTCGACATCAAAGGACGCACCAAATCCATTCATTCCATCTGGAATAAAATTCAGAAACAAAAAACATCTTTCGAGGGCATCTACGATCTCTTTGCAATCCGTATCATCATCGATGCGGAACCGGATAAAGAAAAGCAGGAATGCTGGCAGGTATACTCCATTGTGACAGACATGTACCAGCCCAACCCGAAACGCCTGCGCGACTGGCTTTCCATCCCGAAAAGCAACGGTTACGAATCACTCCATATCACAGTAATGGGGCCGGAAGGGAAATGGGTGGAAGTACAGATCCGTACCCGCCGAATGGACGAAATAGCCGAACGGGGACTGGCTGCCCATTGGCGCTATAAAGGAATAAAAGGAGAAACCGGACTCGATGAATGGCTGACTTCCGTACGCGAAGCACTTGAAAACCCGGACAATGATTCACTGAAAGTGATGGATCAGTTCAAAATGGACTTATACGAAGATGAAGTATTCGTATTTACCCCCAAAGGAGACCTTTTCAAACTGGCCAAAGGAGCGACCGTACTCGATTTTGCCTTTCACATTCACAGTAAGCTGGGATGTAAATGTATCGGTGCAAAAGTAAACGGAAAAAATGTACAGCTCAAACAAAAGCTGAACAGCGGTGACCAAGTGGAGATTATGACATCGAACACCCAGACGCCCAAACAAGACTGGTTGAACATTGTAACAACTTCCAAAGCACGCACCAAAATACGCCAAGCCCTGAAAGAGATGGTGGCGCGCCAGCACGATTTTGCCAAAGAGACACTGGAACGCAAATTCAAAAACAGGAAAATGGAGTATGATGAGGGTACGATGATGCGCCTCATCAAACGATTGGGTTATAAAGTAGTAACCGAATTCTACCAGGCCATTGCCGACGGTACGCTGGATGTAAACGACTTACTGGATAAGTATACCGAATTGCAAAAACGTGAAAGTGATACGCACGATGAAATCACCTATCGCAGCGCTGAAGGGTATAACCTGCAAAATCAGATAGAAGAAGGTAATACGAAAGAGGACGTACTTGTTATCGACCAGAATCTGAAAGGATTGGAATTTAAACTGGCCAAATGCTGTAATCCCATCTATGGAGATGATGTTTTCGGTTTCGTTACCGTTTCTGGAGGTATTAAAATCCACCGTGCAGACTGCCCGAATGCCGATCAAATGAGAGAACGTTTCGGATACCGTATCGTAAAAGCGCGTTGGGCAGGAAAGTCGCAAGGCACGCAATACCCGATCACGCTCCGTGTAGTAGGACACGATGATATCGGAATCGTAACCAATATAACTTCGATTATCTCAAAAGAAAACGACATCACTTTGCGCTCAATCGGTATCGATTCGCACGACGGTTTGTTCTCGGGCACAATGACCATCATGGTGGGTGATACCGGACGTCTGGAAGCTTTGATAAAAAAATTACGGACGGTAAAAGGGGTAAAACAGGTAAGTAGAAATTAAATAATGTATCAATGTGCCAATATGCCAATGTGCCAATTGGCTGCGCCATAAAAAAAACATACCGCATGGTAATTGGCACATTGGCATATTGGCACATTAAAAAATTATTTTCATGGAACCATTTAGTATAAAAAAGCGTTTGAAAAGTTTCACGTATGCCGGGAAAGGGATTAAGAGTTTTGTCTGCCGGGAACATAACGTATGGATTCATTTGAGCATTGCCTTACTGACAATTATGGCTGGTTTCTTTTTTGAGATACACCGGATTGAATGGATAGCCATCATTATCTGTATCGGCGTTGTCATTGCAGCAGAAGCCTTCAATACGGCTATTGAAAGACTGGTCAATCTTACATCACCGGAATGGAATCCGATAGCAGGCGAAGTAAAAGACATTGCAGCAGGTGCAGTACTGATATGTGCCGTTGCTGCGGCAATTGTAGGATTGGTTATCTTTATACCTTATATATAAGTCTCTCCACAGGAGAGGGAGTAACCTTAGCCCCCTCTCCCACGGAGAGGGTTGGGGAGAGGCCTCACCCTCTTTCTTTTAAAATAAGGATAAGCCAATAGCACAAAAAATAAAAGTGCTATAGGAGACACAATACGTCCCAAGTGATAAATGGACTCCACTGACGATTCTACACTCATATAACAGGCAACAGCAACTCCCAAAGACATTCCGGTTTCCCATGCCAAAAGATAAGTCGTATTAGCCGTACCGCGCTGACAGTGATGTGATAACTTCACAAATATCAATAGAAATTCCGGAGTAACCAAGCCCAAGCCTAAACCTAATAACATAGCAACAACAGAGGTAGGCAACTCTTCCAAAAGAGTGAAAGAAATCATCATCAAGCTGATTCCCAATATGATTATTCGCAATGATTTTTCCTCCCGGTAGACTAATTTAGCCAATAATACGGAAAAAAGAAACCCCACTCCCACAATTGCAAAAAACGGAATTGTTATCTTACCTATCGAGACATCACTCAATGAGTGATGAAACACCGGCAACAACAGTCCCGGAATAAAAGCAATCAAAGCAAAATTAAGAGCGGGCAACCATCCACGAGGCAAAAGGAAACGATCGGACGAACATAGTCTTGTTACGATCGGCGCCCTAAAAGGCACGTATACCCGGGATACAAAGAAAACTCCCACTAACCCGCATATAACCGAAACATACAACAGGATATGAAAATCATACCATTGATAAATCACCACTCCTAATGCAATACCGACCAGCATCCCTATCCGTGCAGCCCACGCAAAAGCGACATTGCCCGAACTGCGCAAATGGGTACCGGTAATATCGATAGCCAATGTAATGCCCGCCGTAGTAGCCATACCGAATGCAATTCCCTGCACCAAACAAAGCAACAACAACTGAGTGATATCGTTTACAAAACCATATCCCGCTGTTGCTGCAATCATCACGGCAAACGAAACGGCACAAACATATTTACGTTTATAGGCATCTACCAGATAGGCATGAAAAGGCCCGATAGCAAACATTCCCAACGTAAGCAAAAGAAACATTGCTCCGGTTTGAGACACCGGAGCACCTAAACGATCTGCCATCTCTGCCGGAACAACCGGGAAAAGCATATATAAGGATATGAACAATAAAAAATTGGCAATACATATCCGTATAAAATGGATTGTCCACAATCGGTTTCCCATACAGATTTAGTATTGTTCCTTCTCGTTCGGGAAGTCGCAATTCTTCACATCCGAAACGTAACGGCTGATAGCATCTGTCATTACGGTGAACAAGTCGGCATAGCGACGCAGGAAACGGGGGCGGAAACCATTGTTCATACCCAACATGTCTTGAATAACCAATACCTGGCCATCTACATCACCACCGGCACCAATGCCGATAACAGGAATCGTCAATTCACTTGCTACACGCTTGGCCAATGCAGCCGGTATTTTTTCAAGAACCAATGCAAAACAACCGGCTTCCTCAAGCAGATGCGCATCACGAATCAATTTCTCCGCCTCTGCTTCATCTTTGGCACGAACCGTATAAGTGCCATACTTATTAATGGATTGCGGCATCAATCCGAGGTGTCCCATAATAGGAATACCGGCACAAAGAATGCGCTTAACCGTTTCGATAATCTCTTCACCGCCTTCCAACTTCAATGCGTCGGCATGGCTCTCTTTCATTATACGGATGGCGGAAGCAAGTCCTTCTTTAGAATTTCCCTGATAAGAACCGAACGGCATATCAACCACTACCATAGCACGCTTTACAGCACGTACAACCGACTTTCCATGATAAATCATCTGATCGAGTGTAATAGGAAGCGTAGTTACATTACCCGCCATCACATTGGAAGCAGAGTCACCGACAAGAATCACATCCATCCCGGCACCATCTACAATCTGTGCCATAGTGTAATCGTAGGCAGTCAACATAGATATCTTCTCGCCTCTTTCTTTCATTTCTATCAGGCGGTGTGTAGTCACTTTTCTTGTATCATCTGATATATATCCAGCCATGTTTCTATATATTTATGGATTAATAAATTGGCCGCAAAGGTATAACTTTTAATTCATAACGAACAAAAAAAAGGAAAGAATTCATAACCGGACAAGTCAAACAAACTGACTACTAAATGGTCAACAGCTTGTCATAAGTCATTCCGGTAAAGTCGTCGATGATGTAATCGGCTTTGCCGGCAATGGCTTCACGAGAATTAGTAGTGGCCAAGCCGATCACCTTGGCACCGGAAGAGTGTCCGGCCTGCAAACCGTGGAAGGAATCTTCAAAAACAAAACTATTTTCCGGAACCGTTCCAAAAATCTCCATTCCAAGCAGGAAACAATCGGGAGCCGGTTTGGAACGCTTAAACATGTCTCCGGTAAGAATATGGTCGAATTGTTCTTTAAATTCGGGATGGGTCCGATAGACGTTTTCCATTTTTTCATCATTGGAACTGGTAACAAGTGCTATCTTGACATTATGGCGACGCAGCTCTACAAGGAAATCCTGTACACCCGGAAGATATTCGTATGCCATATCTTTTTCGAACAGATTGAGATCAGAAGTGATCTGCTCCCGTACACTGACAAGTTCTCCTGCAAAATGCTTATCATAAATCTGTGTCAGAGTCTGTCCTTTAATACCCGGGCCGAAATTCTTCACATGCAGATATTTCTCTCCCTGCTCATTCCAAAAGATGGTATATTGCAGTTCTGTGTCCATGATAACGCCGTCAAAATCAAATAATGCGGCAATTGTTTTCGTAGTGTCCATATAAACTTTCTTTTACCTTTAAACGTTAAACGTTGTATTAACTCGGATGCAAAGTTCAGAATAATCGACGGATAAGACAAATAATTCGTACCTTTGCACCACTTAAAAAACTGTAACGAACCGACATATGGCACAGCAAACCGATCCACGTATCTTAGGAACCGAAAAGATTGGGAAACTCCTATTGCAATATTCCATTCCCGCTATTATCGGAATGACCATCACCTCGCTTTATAATATAATAGACAGCATCTTCATCGGACATGGTGTAGGTGCCATGGCTATTTCCGGACTGGCTATCACTTTCCCGTTAATGAACCTTGTAGTGGCTTTCTGTGTACTTATATCCGCCGGTGGTGCCACTATTTCATCCATCCGGCTGGGTCAGAAAGATATAGACGGAGCTACGGAGGTATTAGGAAACACATTGATGTTGTGCCTTATCAACTCGGTAGTATTCGGAGGAATCGCTTTCCTTTTTCTGGATCCGATATTAAACTTCTTCGGTGCCAGTCCGGCGACTCTCCCGTATGCACGCGATTTCATGCAAGTTATTCTGTTGGGAACTCCCGTCACTTATACCATGATAGGCCTGAACAATGTGATGCGTGCCACCGGATATCCTAAAAAGGCAATGCTGACATCCTTAGTCACTGTTTTGGCAAATGTCATTATAGCTCCTATTTTCATCTTCCATTTTCACTGGGGAATCCGTGGTGCTGCTATGGCAACCGTTGTTTCTCAATTTATAGGAATGGTATGGGTAGTGCAACACTTCCGCAGTAAAAACAGCTTCGTACACTTCCATCACGGATTCTGGCGATTGAAGAAGCGCATCGTAGGAAGCATTTTTTCTATTGGCATGTCGCCCTTCGCCATGAATGTCACCGCTTGTGTAATCGTTATCATCATTAATAACGGTTTACAAAAATACGGCGGTGACATGGCAATCGGTGCCTATGGCATCATGAACCGGCTATTAATGCTTTATGTAATGATTGTAATGGGACTGACAATGGGAATGCAGCCGATTATCGGCTACAACTACGGAGCGCAAAAACAAAATCGCGTGAAGCATACGTTACGATTGGGAATTATCGTCGGGGTACTGATCACCAGTAGCGGATTTATCATCTGTGAACTGTTCCCGCATGCGGTTTCGGCCATTTTCACCGATAGTGAAGAACTGATAAATATGGCGGCAACAGGTTTGCGTATTTGTATTCTGATGTTCCCTCTGGTAGGTGCTCAGATTGTGATTTCCAACTTTTTCCAAAGTATCGGAAAAGCTAAAATCAGTATCTTCCTCTCGCTGTCGCGACAATTGGTATATCTCTTACCGGGACTTTTGATATTCCCCGGTTGGTATGGTCTGAACGGTATCTGGATAAGCATGCCCGTAGCAGACGGACTGGCATTCATTACCGCAATCATCATCCTGACGGTCTATACCAGGAAAATGAAAAATACGGTTTCATAACCGTTATCTTTTCCGGTAAGGTCTCGCGCTCTCTTATCGACATAAAAACCTCATTCAGCGTCGAAATTTTCCCCAACGTCTATCATTTTTGCAGCAGTTATTATAGGTACGTACCTTCGCATACGTCAAAAAGAATAATAAACTGTAAGAAATATGATAAATGTAAGAAGATTGACAGTGATAACACTCTGCGTAACCGGCAGTAGCATAAGCGGTAATATTCTCCGGGCACAAGACAATCCGGCTATGGATATTTCTGTAACTCCTGCCACAGAACAAACAGTAGAGAACGGTTCTCAGCAGCTCCCTGACGAATGGACGCTACAGAATTGTATCGATTATGCCTTAGAACAAAACATTACCTTGCGCAAAAGCCGTATCACGGCAGAAAGTACCGCAGTCGATGTGAAAACAGCTAAAGCGGCACTCTTTCCTAGCCTCTCGTTCTCAACGAGCCAAAACATGGTAAACCGTCCGTATCAGGAATCGAGCAGTACTGTAAGCGGATCGGAAATTATCCGTAACAACAGTAAAACCAGTTACAACGGAACGTATGGACTAAATGCCCAATGGACTGTTTACAACGGCAGCAAGCGTCTCAAGACCATCGAACAGGAAAAGTTAAACAATCGTGCAGCTGAACTGGACGTAGCAACCTCGGAGAATGATATTGAAGAAACAATCACCCAAACCTACGTACAGATACTTTATGCTGCTGAATCGGTAAAGGTGAACGAATCTACCCTTGCTCTGAGCCAGGCGCAATACGAACGCGGCAAAGAACTCTTTGCTGCCGGAAGCATCTCCAAAGCAGATCTGGCACAACTGGAAGCACAGGTCAGTACCGACCGCTATCAGCTTGTTACTGCACAGTCCAGTCTGCAAGATTACAAACTGCAGCTTAAACAACTCCTTGAGTTGGACGGTGAGGAAGAAATGAACCTCTATCTGCCTACATTAGAGGACAGTAATGTACTATCTCCGCTACCCACCAAAACAGATGTATACCAAGCTGCTCTTGCCCTGCGTCCGGAAATAGAATCAAGCAGACTCAATGTACAAGCGTCGGAGCTCAACATCGATATAGCCCGTGCAGGATATATGCCCAGTATCAGTCTGAGTGCAGGTATCGGCACAACCAATACAAGCGGTTCGGACTATACTTTCGCCCAGCAAGTGAAAAACGGATGGAACAACTCTATCGGAGTATCCGTGAGCGTCCCTATCTTTAATAACCGCCAAACGAAAAGTGCCGTACAAAAAGCCAAACTTCAACGTGAAACCAGCATGCTCAACTTGTTGGATGAACAAAAAAATCTGTATAAGGCAATCGAGGGTCTCTGGCTGGATGCCAACACCGCCCAACAGCGTTACGTAGCTGCCCAAGAGAAACTGCGCAGTACACAAACCAGTTATGAACTGGTAAGCGAGCAGTTTAACATGGGCATGAAAAATACAGTAGAATTACTGACCGAAAAAAACAATCTCCTCAGCGCACAGCAAGAAACACTTCAAGCCAAATACATGGCAATATTGAATGCACAACTGTTGAAGTTCTATCAAGGAGAAGAAATTCAGTTATAAAGCAACAATAATGCAAAGTTTAATCAGGCATTATCGGTAGAGAAAAAACAGTAAATAATAAATTATAATATAAACCATATGAACAAGAAGAAAATTATCCTCATCGCTATCGTTATAATAGTGGTGGCAGGTGGTGCAATATGGATATTCAGTGGTTCGAAAGCCAAACACAAGATTTCGTATACCACTGTTACCGTAAGCAAAAGCGACATCTCCAATTCCGTAACTGCTACGGGAACTATCGAACCGGTAACAGAAGTAGAAGTCGGTACACAAGTCTCAGGTATCATAGACAAGCTATATGCCGACTATAACTCAGTAGTAAGTAAAGGGCAACTCATTGCGGAAATGGATAAAGTCACCCTTCAAAGCGAACTGGCATCCGCACAAGCTACTTACCTTTACTATCGCCGCCGATTTAACCCAAATGCAGGTAGTAGCCGATGTAGACGAAGCTGACATAGGCGGTGTAGAAGAAGGACAGCGCGTAAGTTTTACGGTAGATGCTTACCCCAATGATGTATTCGAGGGGCGTGTAACACAAATCCGCTTGGGTAGCAGTAGCAGTACAAGCAGCAGTACAACCAGTACGACCACAAGCGTGATCACTTATGAAGTAGTCATCTCTGCACAGAACCCCGATCTGAAACTTAAACCCCGCCTGACTGCCAACATTACTATTTATACTCTCGACAAACAAGGAGTGCTCAGTGTGCCTTCCAGAGCATTACGTTTTACGCCGGAAGTTCCTTTAATCAGCCCGCAAGATATTGTAAAAGATTGTGAAGGCGAACATAAACTATGGACAAAAGAAGGAAATACGTTCACGGTCCATCCGGCACAAATAGGTATCAGTAATGGTATCAAAACGGAAATCACCAGTGGCATAAGTGAAGGCACTCAAGTTATAAACGAAGCCAATCTCGGTACAGATAACGAGTCACAACCGATGGTAGAGAATAATGGAGAGAACAAGGAGCAAAGTCCTTTCATGCCGGGACGTCCGGGAGGAAAAAAGAAATAATGTGCTAATATGCCGGTTGATTACCCAATTTCATTCACACATGTAATGACAACCGGCATATCGACATATTAAACAATGACCAATTATGGAAAAAAAAGTAATCGAATTACATAACATCAAACGAAACTTCCAAGTAGGAGAAGAAACCGTCCATGCTTTACGCGGCATCTCTTTTACCATCAACGAAGGAGAGTTTGTGACCATTATGGGTACATCGGGATCGGGAAAATCGACCCTGCTCAATACATTGGGTTGTCTCGACACTCCGAGTAGCGGTGAATACCTGCTCGATGGCATTTCCGTACGCACGATGAGCAAACCTCAACGTGCCATCTTGAGAAACCGTAAAATCGGATTTGTCTTTCAAAGCTATAATCTGCTGCCGAAAACAACTGCCGTAGAAAATGTAGAACTTCCTTTGATGTATAATGCAAGCGTCAGCGCTTCAGAACGTCGGCGCCGTGCCATCGAAGCATTGCAAGCCGTAGGATTAGGGGATCGTTTGGAACATAAGTCCAACCAGATGTCCGGCGGACAGATGCAACGTGTAGCCATTGCCCGCGCTTTGGTCAATAATCCTGCTGTAATATTAGCGGACGAAGCTACGGGTAACCTTGATACACGCACCTCATTCGAAATCCTTGTACTCTTTCAGAAATTACATGCAGAGGGACGCACGATCATCTTTGTAACCCACAATCCGGAAATAGCTCAATACAGCAGTCGGAATATCGTCCTTCGTGACGGACAAATCAAAGAAGATACTGCCAATCAGAACATCCAATCGGCCGCAGAAGCACTGGCAGCTTTGCCACTGCCGGAGGAGGAGTAAGAAGATGATCGATCCGAAGATGTACGATTAGACGATTTACTATTTACGATTGGAAATACTTTTATTTACGGCTTGTTGATGAAAAGTATACCATTTAGCCAATTAGCCACTTTCTAAAGTAACCTCAATCGTAAATCGTAAATTGTCTAACCGTAAATCTCCCGGTCTTTAGATCGTTTAATCGTTAATTGCCTAATTATAAACAAAATGAATGGAACCAATTTATTCAAAATAGCCCTCCGGGCATTAGCCAACAATAAACTAAGGGCTTTCCTGACAATGCTTGGAATAATCATTGGCGTTGCCTCGGTTATCACCATGCTGGCCATCGGACAAGGTTCGAAAAGAAGTATCCAGACGCAAATTGCTGAAATGGGATCGAATATGATTATGATACATCCTGGTGGCGACATGCGTGGAGGGGTACGTCGGGATGCTTCAGAAATGCAAACGTTGAAGTTGGAAAATTACGAAAAGTTACGCGATGAGTCCAACTATCTGGCCGGCATAAGCCCTAATGTCTCTTCTTCAGGGCAACTTGTCTATGGTAACAACAACTACCCGTCATCTGTCAATGGAGTAGGACTGGATTATCTAAGTATCCGGCAACTGACAATTGAAAACGGAGAGATGTTTACGGAAGCAGACATACAAAGTTCCGCAAAAGTATGCATAATCGGGAAAACCATTGTAGATAACCTATTCCCCGACGGAAGTGATCCCGTAGGACGTGTCATCCGTTTTGGAAAAATCCCTTTCCGTGTTGTCGGAGTTTTAAAATCCAAAGGATACAATTCTATGGGTATGGATCAGGATGACATCGTACTGGCACCTTACACAACGGTCATGAAGCGTCTACTTGCCGTAACCTATTTGCAAGGTATCTATGCATCCGCCCTTTCGGAAGACATGACCGACTATGCAACGGAAGAGATAACCAGAATTTTGCGTCGTGAACATAAACTGAAGGATTCGGATGAAGACGATTTCACCATCCGTAGCCAGCAAGAGCTCAGTACCATGCTGAATTCTACCACCGATTTAATGACAACCCTATTAGCCTGCATTGCCGGCATTTCTCTGGTAGTAGGCGGTATCGGCATTATGAATATCATGTATGTATCTGTTACAGAACGCACACGGGAGATCGGTCTTCGCATGTCAGTCGGTGCACGTGGAATCGATATCCTCAGCCAATTCCTTATAGAAGCCATTCTGATCAGTATCACAGGAGGTATCATCGGAGTCATTATCGGCTGCGGTGCCAGTTGGATTGTAAAAAGTGTAGCCCACTGGCCTATCTTTATACAGCCTTGGAGTGTTTTCCTATCGTTTGCCGTATGTACCATTACAGGTGTATTTTTCGGATGGTATCCGGCTAAGAAAGCTGCCGACCTCGATCCGATAGAAGCGATCC
>PPYF01242681.1_pt1 | contig 11983 bp, 10 predicted proteins | sample 1559871 | NCBI WGS metagenome assembly PPYF01 (sample SAMN08240021, study PRJNA423297) | Human gut metagenome, whole genome shotgun sequencing project. | reverse complement strand
GGAAAGGAGACACCGTATTGAGCAATCGTGCAATTTCCACAGAACTTATTGAATTGGGAGAACGGATCAGAAAACGCAGACAGGAAATGAAGTTGTCACAGGAATCTTTTGCGGAAAAAGCAGGTATCAGTGTCAATACGGTCAGCAGGATTGAAGGCGGGCAAACGGCAATGTCTGTTGAGATTTTCAGGAAGATGATTGAGATATTGGAAACGGATGCTAATGTCCTGTTGGGGAAAGAGGGAGGCGGTACAGAGAAGCAGGAATCAGTTCAGGAAGTGCTTTGCCGTATTCAGAAGATGGAATGGAAAGAGCAGAAAATTATCATGCAGACCATAGATTCTCTGATAGACAGTTTTAATGAATACAGGTGAAATTTCACCATATATGGGGTGCAAAATAAAAAAACTCCCCATATATGCTAAGGATAATAGAATCCTGTGTTGTTAAAATGGAAAACAGAGAGATAAAGAAGGGAGATAGGATGGATGACCAGAGAAGAAAATTTGCTTTATCGGAGGCAGTGTCCTTATGATGCAATGGGAGACTATTCTGTTTTGATGGAAAATGAAAAGAACATAAAAGCAGAAAGAAATGCTAAGAAGTCTGATTCTGGCATCAGACGGAAAATAAAGTAGAGAATATTGTAACTATTAGAAAGGGCAGTAAGGAAGTTTCAGGCTCTCGTTAAAAAAAACGGGTGTACCGGAAGCTGTTTTTTACTGCCCTTTTTGTCAGTTGATCAGTAAGAATCCTATCCTTTCTGCCGATGGGCACCTGTTGCCAGCAGGCAGAAAGGTGGTAATTATGCTTACATTGCAGGAATTGAAACAGGTTGTAAGTAACAGGGAAGAAAGAAGAAAGGTTCCGTCCGCTAAATATTTAAGAGAAAACGATGTAGCAGTTGCGAAGCAGAGGTTGATGGATTGTGCGGAAATTATCGCATATCAGACCGGATATGTTCTCTATTGTGTGGGGGACTATGCAACGGTTTTTCCGCTATTTACCTGTCGAGATTATGTGTATGAAGCAGAAAGAAAAATAGCAGTTGTTGAGGAGAATTTTTTTGATGATCAACCCTGGTATGTAAGGCTGATATTAGAAGGCGAAGACCGGCTGTGGAGAAACAGGGAAACACGAGAACATAATAATTGCATTTCGTATAGCTGTATTTCCGAAGAATGGTGTGAATTGGCAGATAAAGGACAATGTCTGCTTGAAAGAATCATTGCAGAGGAAACAGTCAGGGAGTTGATGAATCTGCTGACAGAGCGACAGAGACAGATGATCCATCGTATTTATTTTCAGCAGAAAACACAAAAAGAAGTCTCGCATGAACTGGGTATTACAGTTCCGGCAGTATCAAAGTGTATTTCACAGGCAATGCAGAAAATGCGGAATAATTCGGATGACTCTGCCAGAACATTGAAAAAAGGAGACTGGAAGTATGCCTGGTAAAAAGCCAAAAGAAAGACAACGCTATATGTTGCGTATAAATGATACATTTGTGGAAGTTACCAGGGCAGTATATCTGGCCTGGTATCAGGCTGGAAGAAAAGAGCGATATCAGGTTGAAAAAATGCAGAGGCATGGGGTATGCAGCATGGAGGAATTACAGGAAAAAGGCTATGACTGCTCTTTTTCGGTAGTATCACCGGAAGAAATCGTTATCAGATTGTCAGAAATACAGGAACTGGAAGAAGCTCTGGGATATTTGACTAAAGAGGATGCGGAACTGATAACGCTATTGTTTTTTGAAGAATTTACAGTAAAAGAAACAGCACAGTATTTTGGGTGCTGCCCAAAGACGGTTAGAAACCGGAGGAAGAAAGTATTGGAGAAATTAAAAGAACAACTGGAAAACACATAAAACAATGTTGAAATAAAAATATCTAAAAAATTTTTCAAACAGGTTAATTTTTGCCCTTTCACACATGCAGTTAGTGAAGGGGCAAATGTCTATTTGCAATTCAAGAAGATAAAACCCCTTAAAAATTGCACCTTGACAATTTCATACCAGCAGCGAGAGGATACCCGGAATTTTTCAGCTACGCATTTTTGCGGCGGGAATCCGGTGAAAACGTGAAGGGATACAGATGGGAGGCACCCTTTGCAGGAACGATTACGAATTACCTCTTGCGGCTTAATGCTTGATCCTGAACTTTACCTGGGTGTCATTCCTGTTTTACAGGATGACAGCAGATACCATGTGGCGGTGTTTCAAAAAAGGCACTGCCATATGAATGTGCTGTTATCAGAATTATTTCTGTATCAGTAATAAGATGTGGGAGGTGGTTCCAATGATTGAATAATGCAGGTGTGAGCCTGCATGAAAACAGAGCAGATAATAGAAGAAAGAGAGGATTCAGTCAAAATGAAAATGAGATTCAAAAGATTCTTGTCCGGATTTATGGCAGTCGCAACACTGGCTTCTGTCATTATTCAGCCAGTAGCAGTTTCGGCTTCTGAATTAGAACCGGAAGAAATACCATTTGAACAGCAGTATGCAGAATTAAAAGACGTTCAGGATTCCCTTGATCCGGATGAAATCGTAAAGGCAAATGATATTGAACTTTCTTACGGGCAGGAATTTGATGTAGAAGTTGATCTGTCGGGAATCGAAGGTGTAGATGAAAGCAAAATCAAGATTTTATTCCATGAAGCAAAGAACGAAACTGGTACAGATTTTGACACACATACACCGGATACTTACAAAGCTGTCTATGCAGTAAAACCAGTCAGCGGTCATCCTGCTTATAGAATCAGCAGAAACATTACAGTGAAAGAACCGGAAACAGAAGTGCAGTCAGAGCGTGCTTCGGAAAGTACAGTGAATGTTGACGATGATATTGGAGATACGGAGCAGAGCGAGGAGGATTCGGAGTCGCACCGGGAAACACAAAATTCTGAAAGCACAGCAGATTTGGAATCTGAATTAACTGTTCCAGAAGCACTGGAGCAGGCAGAGAGTAATGGAATTGATCTGTATGCAATGAATGAAGGCGAAACAGTAACCTTTATGGCTGTGGCAGGAAATGCCAGAAGTTCACAGCAGGTTTCTGTGACCAGAGGGGCAGAATACCGATATGCAGATTATGGATATGGAACCTATCTGACTTATCAGTACACTGTAAAATTCGGTAATATATCTGCCACGGCATACTGTGTGCAGCCATCCAAACCAGGGCCAGGAAGTGGAACCTATACGATCAATAAAGTTGGTGATGGGAAAGCACTTGCGAAAGTGTGCTATTACGGCACAAAGGCTTCCGGTGATGATGGTTTTTTTACAGAAGAAAACGGATATGGCAATTTAAGTACAGGAGCCAGATTTATCTTGGTACATCTGGCAGCATCTTATGCAAATGGAAGTGGGGATGCTTTTTCAGGTGCAAACAGTACAGCACAGAATCTGGCAATGAAACTCTATAATTACTGTATTTCACAGCCGGAAATTCCAGATGTGGCAATGTCCTTTTCGGATGCAGATGTAAAAGCCTATGTGGATGGCAACAGTCAGAGAACAAAGGATATTACATTTAATGCGGATGCGTTACAGACCATTACCATGAAACTTCCGGCAGGTGTACAGCTTCATAACCTGACAACAGGTAAAACAAGTAAAGCCGGAGAAAGTGTGGAAATTTGTGGTGGTACAAAGTTTTATCTGTCTGCACCATTAACACAGGTGAGTGATGTGGCAGGAAGCTGGTCTGCAACCATGAAAGGAAGCATTACCAAAGATTATTCTGCATACAAAATTTCAACAGGTTCCGGAAACCAGGATCTGGCTCTGGTATTTGGCGAAGGCGTTGATGATGAGAAATATGTAGATTTTAAAGTATCCTGGGTACAGCAGGCAAGTGTAAAGGTAATCAAGAAAGATGCCAAGTCAGACGCAAAGCTGTCTGGTGCTGTGTTTGGATTATACAGTGATGCTGAATGTACCAAACTGATCACAAAGTTACCTGCGACGGATGAAAACGGTGAAGCATCCGTACAGATCACCAAGACACAGGATACCGTATATCTGAAAGAGATTACAGCTCCAAGCGGATATCGTATCAATGCAACAGCTTACAATGTGAAACTGGAGGTCAGCAAGACCACAACCGTTACGGTTCCAGATGAAGAACAGATGGGACAGCTTACCGTTTATAAAGAAGGTGAGGTTCTGGTTGGTGCAGATGTAACAGAAAATGGAACAACATTTAAATATGAGAAACGCAGACAGAGTGGTGCTGTTTATGATGTGTATGCTGGAGCAGATATTAAAACTGCTTATGGTACAAAAGTTTACAGCAAGGGTGATCTAGTAAAAGAGAATCTGACAACAGATACAAACGGAGCTACCGTTCTTAAAAATCTGTATCTTGGTACATATATCGTAAAAGAGAAACAGGCTCCGACAGGATTCTATAATGCCGGAGAGGAAAAGACAGTAACATTATCCTATGCAGGACAGAATGTGAATGTTGTTTTCACTGAGACAATCTTTACTAATGACAGACAGAAAGTAGAAGTAATGGTAACAAAACAAGATGAAGATACAGAAAATCCTCTAGCTGGAGGAATTTTTGGACTTTATGCTGCAAGTGACATTACCAACGTGGATGGAACCGTCATTGTAAAGAAAGGGACACTGATCCAGAAAGCGACAACAGGAGCAGACGGAACAGCGAAGTTTACAGCAGACCTGCCGCTTGGATTTTCTTATGATGTGAAAGAAGTGCAGGCACCGGAAGGGTATGTGAGAAACATAGATGATGTTTATACGTTTGCTTTCTCTTATACGAATGATAAAGAAGCAAAACAGACATTCAAGCATACATTCAAAAATGAACGTGTGACAGCTAAGATTTCTCTGCAGAAGCAGGATAAAGAAACCAAAAAGGCAGTTCCACAGGGCGATGCCACTCTGGAAAAAGCAGTATATGGACTGTATGCTCGTGAGGATATTGTGCATCCGGATGGTGTTACTGGCGTGATTTATAAAGCAGGAGAACAGGTTGCCACTCTTACGACAGATGAGAATGGACAGGCTTCTGTGGATGGATTATATCTTGGTAATTACTATGTGAAAGAGATTACTCATCCAACTGGTTATCTGGCAGATGAAGAAGAACATGATCTGGTCTGCAATTACGAAGGAGATCTTGTAGCAGAAGTAAAACGTGACTGTCTGTCTCAGGAGCAGGTAATGAAACAGCCATTCCAGATTATCAAGGCAGCAAATAACGGAAAGACCGATGCCGACTTACTGAAAGGGGCAGGATTTACCGCTTATCTGGTATCTTCCCTGAAAGTAAAAGAGGATGGAAGCTATGATTTTGATTCTGCAAAACCGGTAGTGATCGGGGAAAATGGAGCAACAGAAATCTTTACAGATGAAAAAGGTTATGCCTGCAGTATTGCGATTCCTTATGGAACTTATATTGTGCGTGAAACCACGACACCTCATAATTACACTCCGGTAGATGATTTTACAGTGCGTATCACTGAGAACAACCCGAACCAGCCACAGACATGGAGAGTGCTTCTGGATGACGAGTTTGAAGCGAAACTGAAAATTATCAAACAGGATGATGAGACGAAAAAGGCAGTGCTTCAGAAGAATACAGAGTTCAAGATTTTCAACATGGACACTGAGAAATATGTGGAGCAGGTAACAACTTATCCGGCTACGGTAAAACATAAATCCTATTTTACAGATGAGCAGGGATATTTGATTCTTCCGCAGAATCTTAAAATCGGACATTATCGCATTGAGGAAGTAAATGCACCTTATGGATATACTTTGAATGAAAATTACTATGAGGTAACCGTAGATTCCAATACTGCATACCAGATGGATGGAACTTCCGGGGATGTGATCATTGAAGCTGTTTATGAGAACCATCCAGTTAAGGGAGAACTGACTATTGTGAAAAAAGGCGAAGTTCTGGACGGATTCAAGGATGATTTTACATATCAGACAGAAAATCTGGAAGGGGCAGAGTTTGAGATTTACGCTGCCGAGGACATCTATACTGCAGATTTCCAGAAAGATGATAATGGAAACCGTATTCTGGAATATGCTGCCGGAACACTGGTAAAAACGGTTACAACGGATAAAGACGGGAAAGCAGTCCTGAAAAATCTGCCGCTTGGAAGTTATAAGATTGTAGAAAAGACAGCTCCGGATGGATTTGTTTTAAACAGTGAAGCACAGACCATTACTTTCTCTTACAAAGATCAGGAAACACCTGTCATTGAGCAGACAGCTACTTTTGAGAATGAACGTCAGAAAGTAGAAATTTCAGTGGTAAAACAGGATGCTGATACAGAAAAAGCAGTTGCAGGGGCAGAATTTGGACTTTATGCGAAGAATGACATGGAAGCTCATGGAACTGTGATTGTGAAAGCTGACACACTTCTTGGAAAAGCTGTTTCCGGAGAAGATGGAAAGGCTGTATTTACACAGGATCTGCCATTTGGTGAGTATTATATCAAAGAACTGGTAGCACCAGATGGTTATGTATCTTCTGATGAAGTTCTGGAAGTAAAAGCAGAATATCAGGGACAGAATATTAAAGTCGTGCAGTTATCTTCTGTATTTAAGAACCAGCCTACAAAGGTTGTATTTTCCAAGTCGGATTTAACTACTGGCGTGGAACTGTCAGGTGCGACACTTACTGTTCTGGACAAAGATGGAAATGTAGTTGATACATGGAAATCCGTAAAAGGCGAGCAGCATCTGATTGAACGACTTACCGTAGGGGAAACCTATACTCTCAGAGAAGAGATGGCACCTTATGGATACCTCAAAGCAGAGGAGATCACCTTTACGATTGAGGATACCGGGGAAATCCAGAAAGTGGAAATGAAAGATGATGTGCCGACAGGAACGATCATCATCAATAAAAATGGAGAATTTCTGGATAAAGTAACTGCACTGGATTCTGTTGGAGGCTGGATCAGCCATTTATTCCAGTATGTAATAGGCAGCCTGAAAGATGTTACCTTTGAAGTATACGCTTTAGAAGATGTGAAGTCTGCTGACGGAGAAAGTGAAGATTATTATAAAAAAGATGAGCTGGTGGCAACCATTACCACAGATGATACCGGTATTGCAAAGATATCCGGACTTCCGCTTGGCAAATACTATGTAAAAGAAAAAGCTACAGTAGAAGGCTTTGTTCTGGATGATGAAGCAAGAGAGATTGATCTGACATACCGGGATCAGGATACTGCAGAAGTTACCTATTCTGCTGACTGGCAGAATAACCGCCAGAAAGCGGAAGTGCAGGTTGTGAAAAAAGAGAAAGATTCTGATCGTGTACTGGAAGGTGCGGTATTTGCCCTTTGTGCCAAAGAGGATATTACAGGAACAGACGGAAAAGTGATTCTGGAAGCAGATACTGTGATCGAGGAGCAGGCAACAGACAAAGAAGGAAAGCTGACTTTTACGGCAGATTTACCGATTGGTTTTGCGTATTATATCAAAGAAACATCACCGGCACCTGGATTTGCAACGACAGATGAAACGCAGGAGTTCACGTTTGAGTATGAAGGTGCAGAAAAGGAAAAAGTATCTTATGCGTTTACCTTTGAGGACGAGCCGACTGTAATCGAGATCACCAAGACTTCCCTGACAGACGGAAAAGAACTGGAAGGAGCTAAGTTACAGGTAACTGACGAAAGCGGTAAAGTTGTAGATTCCTGGACTTCCGGTAAAGAAGCCCATGTCATCAAAGAACTGGTAGTTGGACAGAAATATACTCTGACAGAAACAAAACCGGCAGATGGTTATGTGACAGCAGAAAGCATCACGTTTACAGTTGAAGATACTGCAAAGTCACAGAAAATCGAAATGAAAGATGATGTGACCAAGGTAGAAATTTCCAAAACAGATATTTCCGGTAAGGAACTTCCAGGAGCAAAACTGACCATTCTTGACAAGGACGGTAAGACAGTAGAGAGCTGGACTTCTGAGGAAAAACCACATTACATAGAAATGCTTCCGATTGGGGAGTATACACTTCGTGAAGAGTCTGCCCCTGATGGATATCTGGTAGCTGAAGATGTGAAATTTACAGTGAAGGATACCGGGGAGATCCAGAAAGTAGTGATGAAAGATGAGGTAAAACCGGAAGAAACACCAACACCGAAAACACCGTCTACACAGGTAACAGATACACCGAAAACCGGAGATGATACACACATGCTGATTTGGATTCTGCTTGCGATTGCAGGTATGGCAGGCAGTGTATCAGCAGTCTGGATTGCGAAAAAAAGAAAATAAAAGTTGATGGAGGGGCATTTATGGGCAGCAAAGTCATAGATGCCCTTTTGAATGATGAAAGGGGTATAAAATGAGACAGTTATTGATTATTGCGGGGATTCTTCTGGTGTTAGCAGTCAACTTTGTTCTGTACTGCTGTATCCGGGTAGGAGCAAAGGAAGACCGTTTGTTGGAAGATCATAGAAAGGAACAGATTGATGCAGGAAGAAGTGAATGAAAAAACAGTGTCCCTGTGTATTACCGGTGGAAAAGTGACAGTCCGCTTATTGAAACAGGCAATGATGCGTTTTCTGGCAGCAATGGAGAAAGAAAAAGCAGAGAAAGCAAGAAAACAGCAAGTAAAGGGTCCGCCAGACAAAGATTATCATGGGAAGCAGAGTTTAAAGAAGCTAGCACAGCAGAATGTTCAGCTTTCCAACATTGAGATTACAGACAACAACATTAAGGCTTTTGAAAAAGTGGCAAAGAAATATGGCATTGATTTTAGCCTGAAACGTGATAAGTCCGTAGATCCACCGAGATATTTTGTTTTCTTCAAGGCAAGGGATGTGGATGTGATGACAGCGGCATTTCGGGAATTTACCGGAAAGACATTGAATAAAACAAAGAAACCGTCTGTCCGTAAGAAATTACAGCAGGCAATCGCAGCCCGCAGCCAGGATAAACAGAGAGAACGGGAAAAATCGAAAGAAAAACAGAAGGAGCCGACCTTATGAGTGGGATAAAAAATATAAAGAAAAAACTGAAAGGATTTCAGGTGCGTCCCCCGAACGCAGAAGTGATAAAAAAGGTTCTTCTGCATATTCCGTATGTGGTTGTATTTTATGTGGTAAATAAATGTACCTGGCTGTATCAGTATTGCAGAGGCAGTACAGTGGTGGACAGGCTGATGGTTCTCTTTATGAACTATCCGTTAGCGTTTAAAAAGTTGCTGCCAAGTATACAACCGAAAAGTCTGGCTGCGGGAACTATTACTGCAGTCAGTGTGTGGGCAGTGGTATATTTTAAGGGAAAAAATGGAAAGAAGTTTCGCCAGGGAGAAGAATATGGTTCTGCCAGATGGGGAAATGAAAAGGATATAGCCCCTTTTATTGATCCGGTCTTTGAGAACAATATTCTGCTGACACAAACGGAACGTCTGACCATGAACAGCAGACCGAAGAAACCAAAGTATGCCAGAAACAAGAATGTCATAGTGATCGGGGGATCTGGCAGCGGTAAGACCAGATTTTATGTGAAACCACAGCTTATGCAGATGCCGGATAATGTGAGCTTTGTGGTCACTGATCCCAAGGGGACAATTATCGTAGAATGTGGTAAGATGTTAGCACGAGGGACACCGAAGAAAGATAATAATGGGAAAATCCTGCGTGATAAAAATGGCAGAGTGGTAATGGCTCCTTACAAAATCAAGGTGCTGAATACCATCAACTTTGCCAAAAGTATGCACTATAATCCGTTTCATTACATTCGTTCGGAAAAAGATATTCTGAAACTGGTAAATACGATCATGGTAAATACCAAAGGAGAGGGAGAAAAATCTTCCGAGGATTTCTGGACAAAAGCGGAACGTCTGCTGTATTGTGCTTTGATTGGTTATATCTACTATGAAGCACCGGAGGAAGAACAGAATTTTTCAACCCTGCTGGAATTTATCAATGCCAGTGAAACCAGGGAAGAAGATGAAGAGTTTAAAAATGCAGTGGATTTGTTATTTGAGGAGCTGGAAAGAGACGAGCCGAATCATTTTGCAGTAAGGCAGTATAAAAAATACAAGCTGGCTGCAGGAAAGACAGCAAAAAGTATTTTGATCAGTTGTGGTGCCAGACTCGCACCCTTTGATATTGCGGAATTGCGGGAGCTTATGTCTTATGATGAGATGGAGCTGGATATGATCGGAGATCAAAGAACTGCATTGTTTATTGTAATCTCTGATACGGATGATACATTTAACTTTGTGGTTGCCATGATGTACAGTCAGCTTTTCAATCTGTTATGTGACAGGGCCGATGACGTTCATCATGGAAGATTGCCTTATCATGTAAGAATCCTCTGTGACGAGTTCGCAAATATCGGTCAGATTCCGAAGTTCGATAAGCTGATTGCAACGATCCGAAGCAGAGAGATTTCTGCATCCATTATTTTGCAGTCACAATCACAGCTCAAGACCATTTACAAGGATGCCGCCGAAACTATCACAGGCAACTGCGATACCATGCTGTTCCTTGGTGGAAAGGAAAGTACCACTCTGAAAGAAATTTCGGAGACGCTGGGAAAGGAAACCATTGATTTATATAACACTTCTGATACAAGAGGACAAAGTCGGTCTTACGGTCTGAACTATCAGAAAACAGGAAAAGAACTGATGAGCCGGGACGAACTGGCAGTCATGGACGGCAACAAGTGTATTTTGCAGCTTCGTGGTGTCCGTCCGTTTTACAGTGATAAATTTGACATTACAAAACATAAACGGTATCAGCAGTTATCCGATTATGATAAAAAGAATGAGTTTCATGTGGAAGAATATATGAAACATCAGATGGAAGTCCGGTTAAGTCCGGAAGAAGCGTTCGACCTTTATGTGTATGAAGGCAGTGAACTGGAAAAACAATCAAATAGTGAAAATGAAGGCACAGAGCATGTAACGTAAAACATACATAGCTCTTTTTTTTATGCCCTTTTGGGAGGTAGCGATATGCGTAAGCATGAAAGACCGCCCATCAGGGCGGAACCCTCCGAGTAGTAACCGTTAAAAAATCATAATGAAAACAGCAGTTACGAAAGGAGAACATAGATTATGGCGTTTTTTACATCCGCAATTAATATTTTACAGACTCTGGTTGTTGCAATCGGAGCTGGTCTGGCAGTTTGGGGAGTTATCAATCTCCTGGAGGGATATGGAAATGACAATCCCGGAGCCAAGTCACAGGGAATCAAGCAGCTTATGGCTAATTAGATGTAATAAAAAAGCGAAGAAAGGGAAAACACAATCCAGACGGAACCGGCGGTGCGGTCAAGAAATATTGTGGAAACGCAAGATTTCTGCTATAATGGGTGCAGAACACTTGACGATGGAAAGAGGGACGGGAAGCCTATGAACATCAGCTATCAGCCATTATGGAACACCCTGAAAGAGCGTGGCATGAGAAAAGAGGACTTGCGGCTTGCCGCCGGTCTGACAACCAACATGATTGCCAACATGGGCAAGGGCGAGCATATCAGTATGAAAACGCTGCTGCGTATCTGCGAAGCCCTGAATTGTGAGATTACCGATGTGATTGAGTTAGTATCAGACGAGCCTGCTTCCACAGGAGGTAAGGAACATGAGCGAATTGAAACCAAGAATAACAGAAAACAGAATTGACTATATCCTTGTCGGAGATTACTACATCCCGGATTTGAAACTTCCGGAAGAACACCGCCCCATCGGAAAGTATGGACGGATGCACCGGGAATATTTAAGAGAAGTCCACCCATCCAGATTGAATACATTGATACTGACCGGAGAATTGTGGACATATCTTGTAGACATGAACGAACAGGCACAGGAACGGTCAGACACTATCATGGAACAGCTGAAAGCTGCCGAGGGCGTGACAGAGGAATTAAAGCGTACCTGTCAAATGGAATGGGTGCAGCGTTGCAATAACATTCACAACCGGGCAGAAGAAATTGTTTTGCATGAGATGATTTATTCAT
>PPYF01507520.1_pt1 | contig 11989 bp, 10 predicted proteins | sample 1559871 | NCBI WGS metagenome assembly PPYF01 (sample SAMN08240021, study PRJNA423297) | Human gut metagenome, whole genome shotgun sequencing project. | reverse complement strand
TTGGTGCACTTCTTAGAGGTGTTCAGAGAGACGAAATCCAGAGAGGACAGGTTCTCTGCAAGCCAGGTTCAATCACACCACACCACAAGTTTACAGCTCAGGTTTACGTATTAACAAAGGACGAGGGTGGACGTCATACTCCATTCTTCAACAACTACAGACCACAGTTCTACTTCAGAACAACTGATGTAACTGGTGTTTGTGAACTTCCAGCTGGTACAGAAATGTGCATGCCTGGTGATAACGTAGAGATGACAGTTGAACTTATCCATAACGTAGCTATGGAGCAGGGTCTTCGTTTCGCTATCCGTGAGGGTGGTAGAACAGTTGGTTCTGGTGCTGTTGCTACAATCATTGAGTAATTGTTATTAATACAGTTCTTTCAAGGGTTTCCGAGGTTATCGGAAACCCTTTTTTGCGCGAGCAGCTCCTTGAGAAGTCATGGGCAGTTAGCAGTCGTGCTCGCGAAGTAATGAGCTAGAATATGATAAAAAGAGGAGTACAACATGCTATACATAATGCGACATGGAAAAACGGACTGGAATGCATGTCATAAATTACAGGGCAGAACTGATATACCTCTTAATGATGAGGGAAGAATGATGGCGGCAGAGGCTGGGGAAAAGTATGCAGATATACATTTTGATGAGTGTTATTCATCACCTTTGGCAAGAGCAAAAGAGACAGCCGAGATTTTTCTCAAAGGAAGAGGAGTACCTGTATATACAGATGACAGACTTGTTGAGATGGGATTTGGAGTATATGAAGGAATAGAGAATTCATTTGCAATAAAGGATTGCCCAATTAATTCTCTTTTTAAAAATCCAGAGGATTATGTGACGGTTGAAGGTGGGGAAAGTTTTGAACAGCTTTTTGCAAGAACAGGGGAGTTTATAGACAATGTAGTTATGCCACAGGTAAATTGTGGCAAAGATATACTGATTGTTGGTCATGGTGCCATGAACTGCAGTATTATAGCAAAATTCAGAGGAACACCACTGGATAAATTCTGGGATGGAATGACTGATAATTGTCAGGTAGTAAAGCTTATATAATATTATAAAACACAATTTTTACGATTTATTCAGACCAAATCATGCTTGGTTTCGTATATAAGTATAGAAGTTAATAAATGAGACTTTGACTTACAACGGAAGGTTAGGATGGTGATTGGGATGAGTAGGAGAGATGGCAGGAGAAAATACAAAAGAAGAGGAAAAAGGAAGAATCAAATATTCCTTGTAATGATGACTATACTGGCATGTACGGTTACAATTGTATTAACAGTAAAGATGAATAATCAGAATGTCAGCAAAGGTGTAGCAGTTGGTGCAGAATATACAGCGATTAAGAGCGATGGTAATGTGACGGAGGAACAGCTTTCTGTAAGTGAAGAGACTGTAAATGATTTACCAGATGTATACAGAATAGAATGCTATGAATCGCTTAATCAGAATCCAGAGCTGCCAACAGGATGCGAGATTACATCGTTAACCTCCGTACTAAATTATTATGGCTGTAATGTTGATAAAACAACTATGGCAGATGAATATCTTAAGAAAGGCAATGGCAGCTTCTACGAAATGTTTCTTGGTAATCCAAGGGATAACACAAGTTATGGATGCATGTCACAGCCAATTGTTAATGCAGCTAATAAATATTTCAAAGTTAATAATATGTCAGCAGTTGCAAAGAATATAAGCGGAACAGATTTTAAAGAGATTCTTGGTATGGTTGCCCAGGGTGACCCGATAGTAATATGGAATACAATAGATATGAGACAGCCATATGAATCTAAGACATTTGTATTTAATGGGAAAGAATATACATGGATGTCTCCAGAACATTGTGTTGTAATTACAGGATATGATCTTAATAAGAATATTGTTTATATAATGGATCCTATGGAAGGTAACATAACAAGGAATCTTGAGACATTTCAATCAAGATATGAAGAGATGCACAGCCAGGCTGTCTATATTATAGAATAAATAAGGGAGGGCAATATTGTCCTCCCTTTAGTCATGTTATTAGTTTGATTTAATATTGTGCCTTGCATTAAGTTTCTTGGCACAATGTATGAATGCAGGGAATAAAAATGCGTCAGCAGCAATCCATGCGATTGGCGAGGCGAGGCATGCACCCATGAATCCAATACTTGGAATAAGTATGATGGCTGCAAACGCACGGCCAATCATCTCTAAGATACCAGCTGATATTGCAAATACGGAGAAGCCCATACCTTGTATGCAGAATCGGACTACGTTAACACCTGTAAGCGGAATGTAGAAGCATGCAGATGCAAGAATGAACTGTCTTGTAAGAGCAATAATTGTTGTCTCAGATGCATTAACGAATAATAATGCAATATAATCTGTAGTGAAATACAGTGCAATAAGTGAAAGAACACTGTATACTGAACCAATTATCATAGCAGAGCGTACGCCCTGACCAAGTCTTTTAATCTTGGCAGCACCTACATTCTGTCCGGCATAGGTTGCCATGGTTGAGCCGAGTGCATCAAATGGACAACAGGTAAAGTTGAACATCTTAGAACCGGCAGTCATTGCGGCTACATATGTTGAACCAAGTGTATTGACAGCAGCCTGAAGGATTGTACTTCCGATGGCTGTTATTGAATACTGGAGTCCCATAGGAACACCGTTCATACACAGGTTGGTGATGAATCTTCTATCAAGTACCCTTTCTGATTTGTCACCTTTTAAGATGTCATATTTCTTATACATATATATAAGGCAGGTAAGTCCCGAAATTAACTGTGATGTTACAGTTGCCCAGCCAGCTCCGGCAACACCCATCTTACATACAAGAATAAGAAAGAAATCAAGTACTACATTTATTATTGAAGAAAGCACAAGGAAAACAACAGGTGTTTTACTATCGCCAAGCGAACGGATAACACCGGACACCATGTTGTACAGGAATACAGTTGGGATTCCTATGAATATAACTACTATGTAATTATAGGCATGGTCAATAATATCTGCCGGTGTATTCATGATAATAAGTATCCTGCAGCAGAATATTACGGATGCAAGCGTAAGCACTATGGCAAACACAATACTGCAGATATATCCGTTAAATACATATTTTCTAAGGTCAGCAGGCTTCTTTGCACCAAAGCATTGGGCAACCGGAATCACGAATCCGTTACAGACTCCCATACAGAAACCGATTATCATGAAGTTGATAGAACCCGTTGCTCCAACTCCGGCAAGAGCTTCAACACCGAGAGTTTTACCAACGATTATTGTGTCAACAAGGTTGTAGAACTGCTGAAACAGCATTCCGAACAGCATTGGAACTGCAAATCCAAGAATATGCTTGGAAGGCGAACCATTTGTCATGTCTTTTACCATAGGATTTCCTCACTTTCGTATATTTATAAAGCCAAATGATTATACTATATTTTTACAAACTGTCAAACTGATTTTGCATGAATTTGAATTAATTTAACGAATTATTGTCTTAATATGAAATGTCTGTTAAAATGCATAGGTAATATTTATGCGGAGGCAGACATGAAGAAAACTTTTGATGTTAAGAGACTTACAACGCTGGCATTACTTACAACAATTGCACTGACAATATTTGTTGTGGAATCAGCGATACCTACGCTTGTTCCAATACCAGGAGTTAAATTAGGACTTGCCAATATAGTCACACTTTTTGTATTAAAAAGGTATAAATTCAGTGATGCAGCTATTGTGCTGGCTATGAGAATTATACTGGCTACAATATTTACAGGGCAGGCAGTATCATTTATATATAGTGTAAGTGGTGGATTTTTATGTCTTATTGTGATGGCAGCTGTTAATAAATTGCTTAGGGGACAGTATATATTCCTTACAGGTATACTTGGCGCGGTGTCGCACAATGCGGGTCAGATTCTTGCTGCATTTTTCATACTCAGATTGTCAGGTATATTTGCATACATGCCGTTCCTTGTGATAAGCGGTGTTATAACAGGTCTGTTTACGGGCCTTGTGTGCTTCTTTGCAGACAGATATATTCCTAAAAAATATACTATGTAGCAGATGGAGGAGATTGTGAAAAAAAGAGTTATTACAGTGGTGGCCGTGATTGTTCTGCTTGTCGGGGCAAGTGTGGCTTCTATTATATATATGAAATCAGGAAAGAATGACGGTAGTAAGACCGCTTATATATACAGAGATAACGAATTGTTAAGAACTGTTTCGTTAAATGATGTTAAGAATCCGTACACGTTCAGGATTGAATACGGGGATGGAGAGTATAATGATATTTTTGTCGAGAATGGAAAGATTAAGATTGCTGATGCAAGCTGTCCGGATAAGCTGTGTGTGAATATGGGATATATATCTGAGCCTTTAATGCCAATCACATGTCTGCCTAATCATCTTGTTATCAGGATTGTGAATGACGGCGAAGAATCGCCGTCACTCGATGGTGTTGTGTATTAATTATTTCATCCAGCGGCCAGAAGCACCACATGGAAGTACAAGTCCGTTACTTGAAACAGGAAGACCTACTTCCTGTGAATCACAGTGTCCGCCAAAGCTCTTAAGTTCTGTGCTTAACATATAAGTAAGAACGGCTGGCTGAAGACCTGTAGTGTATGAATTAATAAGGAAGAATAATGGTTCATCAGAAAGAAGCTGTGCACAAAGCTTAACAAGCGGGTGTATGGCTTCTTCTATTTTCCAGATTTCTCCTTTAGGACCACGTCCATATGAAGGTGGATCCATGATGATTGCATCGTAATGGTTGCCTCTTCGTATCTCTCTTTCTACAAACTTTACACAGTCATCAACTATCCATCGGATAGGCTTATCAATAAGTCCTGAAGACTGCGCATTTTCTTTAGCCCATGCGACTATACCTTTAGAAGCATCTACATGTGTAACATTAGCACCAGCGGCTGCACATGCAAGTGTTGCTCCACCTGTATAAGCAAACAGGTTAAGAACCTTTACAGGTTCACTGCCACGTTTTTTTCTGGCATCAGAGATTATCTTTCCAAACCAGTCCCAGTTAGCAGCCTGCTCAGGGAATATTCCTGTGTGCTTGAAGCTGAATGGCTTTAAGTTGAATGTCAGCTCCTGTTCAAATGAAGGACTGTTGTAGTGAATCTGCCACTGCTGAGGAAGGTCAAAGAACTCCCATTCTCCGCCGCCCTTAGAACTTCTGTGGTAATGACCGTTCATATTCTTCCAGCCACGCTCTTTCTTAGGAGTGTCCCATATTACCTGTGGGTCCGGGCGTACAAGAATATACTTGCCCCAGCGTTCAAGTTTTTCGCCCTTAGAGGTATCTATTACTTCATAATCTTTCCAGTTGTCAGCTATAAACATAATTAAGTATCCTTTTCTATATTAAAATGTGTTGCAGTTTGGTACCGCATTTGTTATTAAATAATTATATACGAAAATATTAATAACTGCAATCGTGCAAAAATGTTTTGAACAGCCGTGTTTTATGTTAATATATTTCTATCGAAATCTGATTAAGGGGCGATGCATATTGAAAAATGTTAGTTTAAAGAATATACAGAAGGATATTATTTCAGGAATAATTGTTGCACTTGTGTCAATTCCTATATCAATGGGGTATGCACAGATTGCGGGACTGCCTGCGGTGTATGGTCTGTACTGCTCTATTCTGCCAGTGCTTATATATGGACTTGTGACATCTTCGCCGCAGTTCGTGTTCGGAGTGGATGCAACTCCGGCGGCACTTGTTGGTGGAACACTTGCAACGCTTGGGATAGTGTCAGGCTCTGAGGAAGCGAAGGCATTAGTTCCGGCGATAACTTTAGTTGCAGCATTGTGGTTGCTGCTTTTCTTCTTTATCAAAGCAGGGCGTATTGTCAATTATATATCGACACCTGTAATGGGCGGATTCATAAGCGGTATTGGTGTGACAATAATTCTTATGCAGGCAGCAAAGCTGTTTGGTGGTAATGCGGGAACAGGAGAGGCAATAAAGCTTCTTATACATATAGCCGGTGAGATGAAGTCGTTCAATCTGTTGTCAGCAATGCTTGGAGTCGGAACAGTAGTGATTATTCTTGTTGCGAAGAAGTTCATTCCAAAGTTTCCGATGTCAGTACTTCTTATGGTACTTGGTGCACTTGCAACTGCAATTTTTCATATTGACAGATTAGGTGTTAAGCTTCTTCCGCATGTTGATAAAGGGCTGCCGGGATTCTCACTTCCTGATATGTCAGTTGTGTTTAAGAATCCGTCAGATATAATACTTCTTGGACTTTCAGTGGCAGGTGTTGTCATGGCGCAGACATTGCTTGCAACTAATAATTATGCCAACAAATATGGCTATAAAGTAAGCAATAACAGAGAAATTCTGTCTTATGCTGCTGCAAATGCGGCTTCTGCTGTAATTGGCGGATGCCCTTTGAATGGAAGTGTGTCAAGAACAGGAATTGCAGACCAGTTTGGTTGTAAATCACAGGCTATGTCAATAACAGCTTCTCTGACAATGCTTCTTATAGTGCTTTTTGGAACACCGGTGCTTGAGTATCTTCCTGTACCAATACTTACAGGAATTGTTGTTGCAGCACTGATAGGAATTACTGAATTCGGGCTTGCAGTTAAATTATGGAAAACAGACCATACGGAGTTTGCAATATTTGTAGGAGCATTTTTAGGCGTTCTGTTATTCGGAACGATATACGGAGTTGTAATAGGTGTTATTCTTTCATTCATAGCTGTTATTGTCAAAGCGGTTGAACCACCAAGAGCATTTCTCGGAGTTATAACGGGACAGGAAGGGTTCTACAGTCTTAACAGATACCGTAATGTAAAGAAGATAAAAGGTGCGGTTATATACAGATTTAACGGTGCGCTTTTCTTTGCAAATATTAATACATTTGTTGATGATATAGAAAAAAATCTTGATGATAATACTAAATGGGTAATTGTAGATGCCGGAGGCGTGGGTTCTATTGATGTGACGGCAGTTGACAGGCTTATGTCTTTATATAAGACACTTGAAAAGAAAGGAATCAGATTCTATATTACAGAGCATGAACACACACTTAATGACCAGCTAAGAGAGCTTGGTGCAGGTGAGCTAGTTGAAAAAGGTGTTGTTAGAAGAACGATTCCGCTTGCTCTAAGAGATGCAGGGCTTGACAGACCTTATCCTGTCGAGGAGGGGGAAGAAGAGCAGGCTGTTTCTGGCGAGGTACATGAGGACAACGAAAGACTTGCAGAAATTGAGTGGGCTTTTGGTGCAGATGCAGATGAATGGCTTGAGAAGATGGCAGCAGAGATGGCTGATGAGATTGGCAGTGTCAAGAAAGATGAGAAGAATGTTATTGTTGATGCTGAAAAGCATGCTGCATGGGGAAGAATCGGACTCTTTGATGAGAATGACCTGCTTGAGCGACTTGAGATGCATTTGTTTGATGATAAGAAATATCCTAATCTTGATATTGATGATATTGAGAAAAGAATTGATGAACGCCGCGTTGTTGTTGAGAAGAAGCTGGCACAGATTAATCCTGATGCAATACAGATGCTTAAGGAACACAGAAAACAGATACTTGACAGAATGAAGCTTCACAATCCGTATGCATATGAGCATATGATGGAGCAGAAGAAGAAGCATTATGAACATCTGAAGAAGAAAGACCCGGAGCTTGCACAGAAGCTTAAGAATTTCTATAATCTTTCAGATGATGACAAATAATTTATATAACGGAGATAATTGTGAATATATTAAATGTTGAAAAGGTCAGCAAGACCTATGGAGAAAAGGAACTTTTTAATAATATAAGTCTGGGAATTAACAGTGGAGATAAGATTGGACTTATAGGGGTGAACGGAACCGGAAAGTCTACACTTTTAAAGATTATTGCAGGTGTTGAAGAACCGGATGAGGGACAGGTTGTCAAGGGCAAGGGGATTGAGCTTGCGTATCTTGCACAGACACCTCTGTATTATGAGAATGAAAATGTACTGGAATATGTTATGCGTGGAAAGCATGCGGACAGCCAGCCAAAAGCAAAAGAGATTCTTAACAAGCTTGGAATAACAAATCACGCTGCAATGATGAATATTTTATCAGGTGGTCAGAAAAAGAGAGCGGCACTTGCGAGAACTTTAGTTGAGCCGGCAAGACTTCTTATTCTTGATGAACCTACGAACCATCTTGATAATGACATGGTACTCTGGCTGGAACAGTTTATTAAGAATTTCAAGGGAGAACTTATCATGGTTACTCATGACAGGTATTTCCTTGATAATGTAACTAACAGGATTGTAGAGCTTGATAAAGCTTCCCTTTATAGCTACGATACGAATTATTCAGGCTTTCTTGAACTGAAGACCCAGCGTGAGGAGATGGAGAGGGCAACTGAGGCTAAGAGACAGAATATATTAAGGAAGGAACTCGCGTGGATAAGAAGAGGATGCCAGGCTCGATCTACCAAGCAGCAGGCACGAATTGACAGATTCGAGGATATGAAGGAGGCTTCAAAGCAGGCGAGAGCAAGATTTGACAAGCAGCTTATGGATATGAATTCAGTCAGCAGCAGGCTTGGAAGAAAGACTGTTGAACTCCACAACATTTGCAAAAGCTTTGGAGAGAGGACAATAATTGACGATTTTACCTACATTTTTCTAAGAGATGACAGAATAGGTATTGTCGGTGATAACGGATGCGGCAAGTCTACGCTTATGAAGATTATAGCAGGCCAGCTTGAACCGGACAGTGGTAGTGTTGAGGTTGGAGAGACTGTAAGAATTGGATATTTCATGCAGGAGAACGAACCACTTGACGACAGCCTTACTGTGCTAGAGTTCGTAAGAAGCATAGGCGAATATGTTACGACGGCAGATGGAAAGGCAACAGCGTCACAGATGTGTGAGAAGTTTCTTTTTACACCGAAGCAGCAGTGGACGCCTATAAGCAAGCTGTCAGGTGGTGAGAAGAGAAGACTTTATCTGTTAAGTGTTCTTATGAGTGCACCAAATGTACTTATTCTCGATGAGCCTACCAACGACCTTGACATTGAAACTCTTGAGATACTTGAGGAGTATCTTGATGGATTTGCGGGTATTGTAATCACTGTTTCACATGACAGATATTTCCTTGACAGAGTTGTTGACAGGATATTTGCATTTGAGGCAGGAGGCCACCTTACACAGTATGAAGGTGGTTATACGGACTACAGGGATAAATGTGTTTCTTCTATATATAATGTGGAATCAAATGGAACATCTGATGCGCCCAAATCAAAGGCAGCAGGTCAGGTGAAGAAAGCATATAACAGCCATGAGAATAAGATTAAGTTCACATATATGGAGCAGAAGGAATATGAGACTATAGATGATGATATAGAGGAGCTTGAAACTAAAGTTTCAGAACTTGATGACGAGATTGCAAAGAATGCAACTTCTTATTCTAAGCTTGCAGAACTTACTAAGGAAAAGGAAGATGTGGAAAGGCAGCTTGAAGAAAAGATGGAGCGATGGGAATATCTTAATGATCTCGCAGAAAAAATTGAGAAACAGAAACAGTAGTAAATATTAACAAAACAAGTGACATCAGAACAGATTATTTGGTTGAGCAAATCATATATTCATGGTATGATGATATATGATTTACTATATTAATCATATGAGGGAGGAAAAATTATGTTTTGTCCAAATTGCGGAACAAAGAACGAGGACGATGCACTATTCTGTGGAAATTGTGGAACACGTCTAGTGATAGATGTGCCTCAGGAGACACCGGTGCAGGAAAGTGTGGAAGAAGAGCCAGAGGTAACACCGGTACAGGAGAATGTGCCAGCAGAGCCGGAGGAAACACCGGTACAGGAGAGTGTGGCAGCAGAGCCGGAAGTAACACCAGTACAGCAAAGTGTTCCAGTTCAGCCACAGCAGGCTTTTGGTCAACAGCCTGTACAGCCTACACAGTTTACAGGTCAGAATTCTGGTCAGCAGCCTGCCAATAATAAGCCTGCCAGATTCCCTAAGGGTATAATTGCAATTGTAGCTGCGGGAGTTGCTGTGATAGCTGCCATAATTATATTTGTATGTGTGGGAAAGAATGTGACAGATTATAAGAAAACTGCCAAGCAGTATGTTAAGGCGGTTGCAGAGTGCGAATGGAATGATGCGTATAGTCTTATTAATCTACCAGATGGGGAGTTCCTTACTAAGGAAGCATTTATTAATGTTCATGCAGATGCGACTGGTGAGAAAGTTGAAAAGATGGCAGCAGATGACATTGTCTCAACATATAGCAAGATGCCTGGTAACAAGGCTGTTAAGGTCGGATATATAACAGATTCGGGAATGCAGTATAATGATGTGTATCTAACAGTAGCCAATAAGCACTATATGCTTTTCTTTAAGAAGTATAAAGTCAGCGCTGAGAATCTTGTAGTAAAGGATGTTACAATAAAGGTTCCAAAGGGACTTACGTTATATATTAATGATGTTATTGTTGGCGATGGATATAAGTCGGATGCATCTAAGAATGGAAACGGCTCTTCTGATGAATATGTTATACCATATCTGTTCAATGGAAAGAATAATATTAAGGTAACTGGAGAATTTATAGAGGACTACACAACACAGCTTTATGCAGCACATGATGAAGATACATTTACTGTTGGAACATACAATGCAAAATATGTTAATTCGAAGCTTGAAGAACTTAAGACACAGGCAAGAACAGATGTGGATGCAATAATTAACGCTGTACAGGCAAAGAAAGATTATTCAGCTATAGCCGACAGGGTGTGTAAAGAAGAAAAGAAGAACATAGAGTCAGCTTATAAGAATATTTACGACAGCTACAATGACAAATACAAAACTGTATCCGATTTGAAAATTTCCAAATTCACAGCTTCTATCGCGGATACATCTTTCAGAGTGGATTCAGATGATGGATGCCCGGTGATTAAAGTTTCAATTAAACTAGGATATACATACAAGATACAGTACTCAGGAAGTGATAAAGCTAACGACAAGAATAATAACAATAATTCAGCTTACATATATTATAAATATGAAGATGGTAAGTGGAAGATTAATTCTATGTATCTTGGATTTGGATTTTATTAAAATACTGTTTTGACCGGGACTTATGTTCCGGTCAAATTTGTTCTGCATTGTACTAAAAAAAATACAATTTTTTCTGTTGATTTTATATAGAGAGTAGTGTATATTAATACTTGCTGTGACATTGATAGCTGTGAAGCGTGAGGTTGCTGCTTTAATAAAGCAGGTTTTCCGTGGAGCGAATGTCAATGCTGGAGATAATCTCCGGCGAAGAAACTGGCGACAAGTCACTGTACCAAAATCATCTGCAATCCGCAGAAATGACGCGCGTGTGTCGAATTATGAATGAGACTATATGATACGCGTGGGAGTGTGTACAGTCACCGCTTGTCGTACTTAAACAATAAAGTGCGAAGGAGGCGACTTTTTTTATGGCAAATCAGGTAATCAGAATTACTCTGAAGGCTTACGATCATCAGTTGATTGATCAGTCAGCTAAGAAAATCATCGAAACTGCTAAGAAGACAGGAGCACAGGTGAGTGGTCCGGTACCTCTTCCAACAAAGAAGGAAGTTGTTACTATTCTTAGAGCTGTTCACAAGTACAAGGATTCAAGAGAGCAGTTCGAGCAGAGAACTCATAAGAGACTTATCGATGTATTATCACCATCTCAGAAGACTGTAGATGCATTATCTAAGTTAGAGATGCCAGCTGGTGTATTCATCAACCTTAAGGTAATGAACTAATCATTATCTGGAATTTTTCATTATTAAAGCAATAATCCTAAGGGTTTAATATAGAAGTAACAAGCAGTGGTGCGGGTTCCACTTATATTAGCTGTTCTAGGATGACAGGATGCGCTGTGTATCACACATCATCTTGTCCGCTGTAGATTAAACAGGAGGAAAATCAATGAAGAAGGCAATTTTAGCTACAAAAGTCGGAATGACTCA
>PPYF01621722.1_pt1 | contig 11990 bp, 12 predicted proteins | sample 1559871 | NCBI WGS metagenome assembly PPYF01 (sample SAMN08240021, study PRJNA423297) | Human gut metagenome, whole genome shotgun sequencing project. | reverse complement strand
ATTTCTTTGCGATGTGCGCCACTAAGCGCAGATTGTGGCGGATGAGCTTTTCCCGGGCGGATGGATCACCGGCCCGCAGGGCGGCGAAGGTCCGGATCTCTTCCTGTGGGCTGAGCGGGCGGGGGAAACTGCCCGCTTCCAGATGGAGCGCAAGCACGAGGAATTTGGATGCAAAAAATTGCAGCAGGGTCAACAGCATACGGAACACCTCCAAAACCGTTCTCCCATACAATATGAACGGGGAAAGAGGGTTCAGAATCGTTTTCTGCTTGTAGAAAAAGGTAGTCTGTGGCAGGATGAGTATATGACAGGGGGGCAGTGCTGCCCAAAGGCTCTCCGGGGGCTTTTTGCGTTTCGGCATCTTTTCGGCAGGGAAAAGCCCTCGTCCTCAAAGACAACGGCATGTTCCGCGGCAGTATCGCCGTAGTGAGTGCGGATATATTCGCGGCAGAGGTCGATCTGATTTCCGATACTTTCGCCCTTGCCGGTGTAGCGGGATTTGCGGGAATAGATGGCAATGGTGTCGGCAGTTTTGGCCATGAGATACTCCTTTCCTGTTGTCCGGTGGCCGTAGATGCGGCTATTGTAGCATGGCAGGCCATCTTTGTGAAGAAAAATAACGATAGTCATACATATTTCATCATACTACGAACGGAGGTGTCAAGGATGTGACAAGGCAGAACAAGCGAGGAAATCAGGATGTTTGACTATTTCTATGGGCAGTCGGGCGAGATGTTCTCGTATTTCCGGGTGCCCCAAATTTTATTCCGGGACATAAAATTCAAGGACCTGTCCACTGATGCCAAAACGCTGTACGGCATCCTGCTGGACCGCATGGGGCTGTCGGTGAAAAACGGATGGCTGGATGAGCAGGGAAGGGTGTATATCATTTTTCCTGTGCAGGAAGTGATGGATGCACTGGGCTGCGCAGACAACAAGGCAACCAAACTGTTCCGGGAATTGGAAAAGTTTGGACTGATTGAGCGCAAACGGCGCGGGCTGGGAAAACCCAATCTGATTTACGTCAAAAACTTTGCAGACCCGCGTTTCCGGAATCGTGAAAAGAACGGTTCCGGTGCCGCGGATTCAGCGCAGCAGAAAACGGCAAAATCACGAGGAAATAAGACTGAGTGGAATAAAACCGAGGGGAGTGAACCTGATCCTTTCTCTTCCGACGCGGAGGACGAACCGGATGAGCGCACACGGCTGGAAGCGTATTTTATGCAGTCGTTGGAGGTGGACTTGCTGCTCCGGGCCTGCCCGGATGAGGAGGACACCATCCATCAAATCGTGAATCTTCTGGTGGATACCTGCTCTTCGAAACGCAGAATGCTGCGGGTGGCAGGGGCTGGTGCGGGAGCTGCGGCTGATGCAGTGCTACCTGATGCCGGATGAAACTGCTTTGCGGGAACTGTCAGAGCAGGTCATTGAAAAGCTGAAACGGCTGACGGATGCCGAGTTTGCAGGACTGGAATTTCCAATGAACTGATTTTTGCCGCCTGCGGGCGGCGTACATAAGAGCTTTCGCATCCTGCAAAGGTATGATATACTGAAGCTGACAGCTTTCAGGTCGCAGATAAAAGATAAGAGGTGCTTTTTATGGCAGGTTTGAAGGGAAAGACCGGTATCGTGACCGGCGGCAGCAGCGGGATCGGTTTCCAGATCGCAAATGTGCTGGCTCAGGCCGGCGCGACAGTTTATGTCATCAGCCGCACCGGCAAGCCCAAAGAGGGTGTAGGCGAAAGTGCACCGGGCGTTGTCCATCTGCAGGGGGACATCGGCAATGCAGAAGCTATGAAAACACTGGTGGCGGAGCTGGCCGCAAAGCATAACGGTTGTCTGGATTTTCTGGTAAACAACGCAGGCGTCAGCTATAAATGCCGGGCCGAGGACTTTCCCATGGAGCAGTTTGACAATATCATGAATGTGAATGTCAAATATCTGTTCCAGATGAGTGTGATTTGCTACCCCTATCTGAAGAAAAGTGCGGACAAGGGCCGCATCATCAACATCACCAGCATGAGCGCCCATCTGGGCTTCAGCGAGGTGGTGCCGTACTGTGCCAGCAAGGGCGCTGTGCTGGCGATGACCCGCGCTCTGGCCGTGGAGTGGGCGCAGGACAACATCACCGTCAACAGCATTGCGCCGGGGTGGTTCCGCAGCAAAATGAACGAGCAGGTAGTGGACGCAGCCCGGGAGCAGAAAATTCTGAACCGGATGCCGCTGCACGCCTACGGTGACACCCGCGACTTGGGTAAGATGACCGAGTTCCTGGTGGGCGATGGTGCCGCTTACATCACCGGACAGGATTTTGCCGTGGATGGCGGCGCACTGGCGTTCGGTTATTGAGAGGAGCTTCTCTGCAATTTTTCGGCAGCTTCGCTCGTGTTCCAGATAAAGGAACCGAATTTCGTTGGCATAACGGAGGAACCATTATGGCAATCTTTGAAAAGACCATCCGAAACAAGAATTTTGACAAACTGCTTCGGAAACTGGAACAGGAAATTCCGGACAGCAGCTGGTCGGCCAATCTGGAAGCGGGCAGCGACTTCAAAGAGGGTGATGCCCGGTGCAGTGTCCGTGTATTTGAACGGTACAGCATGATGGGCGGCAACCGCCTGAGCCTGACGTTGACCATGTTCCAGAATGAGGACAGTCCGATTCGGCTGTCTGCCATCACCGCAGGAGGCAGTCAAGCGGTGTTCTTCAAGGTGAACACCCTCGGAGAAGAATCCTTTCTGGAGGACGTAAAGAACCTGCTGGAAGAAATTTTGGAGGAATAAGATGTTTTACGCTGGATTTGATATGCTGTTCAGCATTCTGTTTCCCATCCTGTTCCTTGTGGTTTTGGGTATGATCCTATACACCATCATCGGAAATATCAGCACATGGAATAAAAACAACCATTCGCCGCGGCTGACTGTTCCGGCAACGGTTGTGGCAAAGCGAACGGAAGTTTCTCGCCACCATACAGACGATACGATGGCGCATACGTTCACGACCTATTATGTGACCTTTCAGGTGGAGAGCGGCGACCGCATGGAGCTTACCGTAAGTGGTTCGGACTACGGAATGCTTGTGGAGGGCGACATTGGAAAGCTGAGTTTTCAGGGTACCCGTTATCTTGGATTCGAGCGAAACTGAATATCCCTGTTCAATTTGATAAATCGGGATTTGAAGGAGTGTTAAATATGAAATTCCCATTTTATGACGCACCAAATACAGCTACAATAACCTGTTGCCACATATTAGAGAATGGAGAACCTGTTTTGTATGCATCACATGATGAAGATGATGGAATGTGGCAATTTCTATGTGGAAAAGCACATGAAACAGACGAAGCAAAGTTAGTATCCTTAAAATCAGTATTCGACTTAGATAATTCTGTTGGTATTCTAAAGGATATGCCTTGCGGTTACTATGCTGAAAGAAAAGCTCAAGATGATGAATGGAGTGTTAGAAAACGGTAACCATCAGCTCGGTCAATTCCAGTTTATCAAATAAGTAAATCATTCCATACCTCTGCGGGCAGCGATGAAACGGCTGCCCGCTCTTTTTGTACTCTGAAACCGAAAGGAGGCTTCAAATGCCAAACAAAACCGAAGAATATCTTGCACTTGCCTGCAAAACGGCAGACAGCTTTTCGCGACAGTGGGAGCACTGGGCAGAATTTCTGATCACAGCGGCACGGCTGTACAAATATAGTTACCCGGATCAGCTGATGATCTATGCCCAAAGACCGGATGCCACGGCCTGTGCCGAGTATGATGTATGGAACAATAAAATGAACCGTTACGTCCGGTGTGGTTCCAAGGGCATTGCGCTGCTGGATGAATCCGGCGGATACCCGCGCCTGCACTATGTCTTTGATGTGTCTGATACGGCACCGCGGCGAAACGCCCTGTACCCGGACCTGTGGCAGATCAATGAATCCCTGAAAGAGCCGGTCAGGTCTATGTTGGCAGAAAACTATGACGTTCATAGCGAAAGTTTTGGTCAGCAGCTGGCGGATGTGGCCGGAAAACTTGTGCAGTCCTACCGGGACAACAACAGCAGTGACATCCTCGGCATCGTTGACGGCTCGTATTTTCTGCCGAACCTGACCTTGAATCAGCCCCGGAAGCAGCTGAACCGGTACGGCAGGCTGCGCCGGACGTACCTGATGAACCATCGCCCGGTGCTGTACAACACGATGCTCCTGAACGGGAGCCTGTACCGCAAGTCGGGGTACAGTAAAAAGTTTTTGGAAGCCCACCGGGAGGAAATCACTCTGCATAAGGCGGCGAAAGCGGCCTTTGACGAAGCCGGACTGCAAAAGCTGCCGAAGGTCAAGGAGTTGGATGCGGAGTTTGCAGAACTGCTGACCAAGAAGAAAGCCGCCTATCCGGACTACCGCAAGGCACGGAACGAGATGCAGGAACTGGTTCGTGCGCAGAAAAACGTAGAACGCTTTTTTGCAGAGGAAAAGGACACCGCCGAGAAAACCCAGACCCGATAAACGAATGCCGCCGAGGAGCTTTCCCAGTTGGGAGGCATCCTCGGCGGATTTTTGTTTATGCAGCAGGTTTAAGATGTTGGATTTATTCTGCTAAAACTCAGTCCTGCTCTCTGCCGGTCACGGCATCCAAGCCAACGCCCTATTTTTGCTGCCCGGTATTTTCCGGCGGAGAACGGCAAAGTTTTTTACTTGAAACGGTGCGCGGATACGATATAATAAGGATGGATAGAAAAATAACATTCGAGCAGCTCTAAGGTTCTGCTGCCCGGAAAGGAGCTTACTGTTATGCGCTATACCATCAGTGAGATGGCATCTCTGCTTGGTGTCACAACCCATACTTTGCGCTACTATGAAAAAATGGGCCTGATCCACCCCGAGGTCAACGAGGATACCGGCTACCGTTATTATACAGTCACTGATACCCGGCGGTTCAACCTGTGCAGGGAACTGCGGGCGGCAGAGCTCTCGCTGGAAGAATGCCGGGAGCTGATCGGTGCACCCACGGTGGAGCAGAGCGACGCCATGTTCAACCATCAGATCGTCCAGCTGCGGCGCAGGCAGGTGCTGGACGAACTGGCCATCCGTTTTTTGGAACACAAGCGGGAGCAGTACCGCACACTGGAACAGAATGCTGGGCGCATCTGGGTGCAGAATTTCCCGGAAATGTGGCGACTGACCTTCTCACAGGAAGAAGCAGCAGACCGGGATAAAGAATTGCAGCAGGAAAAGGCTGAATGGCTGGAATGTATGCCTGCGACCCGCTGGGTGAGCCGCCTGCCCCGGCGGGTGATGGAGCAGTTTCGGGTGGGACGCAACGAGTACGACTACGGCCTTATGATTGAGGCCGATGCCGCCCGCAGGCTGGGGCTGAAGCGCACAAAGCATGTGGAGGTGGTGTGCGGCGGAGACTATCTGACTACCATTTGGAAAAAGGATTATCGCGGGTCCTTTGGGTGGGACTCGCTGGACGACCTGCATGCGGAGATCGTGCAGCGCGGGTTCCGTGCGGTGGGCGAGACCTTCAGCAGCATCGCTGCTAGCCGGGAGCAGCCCGATGGGAGCATCGTGAATTACCATCTGACGCGGACAAAAATATATACATAAAATTGCAATATCACGATAATTTGTTATATCAGACAAATTCTCGTGATATTTTTGTCAAAATGACCCTTGACCTTCGCGCTGCTCTAACGTGTAAACTTTGTTTAGCAAGTAACAAAGTCGGACTTCCGGCTTTGCTGCTCTGACAGAGTACACGATTGAGAAGAAAGAGGAGAACACACTATGAGCGAAAAGATCTCTCGCCGCAACTTCCTGCGCACCGCTACGCTGGGCGCAGCAGCTGCCGGTCTGCTGGCAGGCTGCGGCAGCGCTTCCAGTAGCACCGCCGCAGGCACCTACACTGCAGGCACCTACAGCGCCACTGCTACCGGCATCAACACCACAACGCCTGTCACTGTGACCATGACCTTCAATGCAGATACCATTACCGATGTGCAGATCGATGTGGCAAACGAAACCAAGGGTTACGGTGCCGATATCGCCGATGAGATGGTGAAGAAGATCCTGGACGCACAGTCCAGCGAGGTGGATGGCCACTCCGGCGCTACCATCACCTCCGACGCCATCAAAAAGGCTGCCGAGAGCTGCATCAATCAGGCCAAGGGCGTGGCCGTTGCCCCCACCGAGGCCAACAAGGCTGAGACCGTTGTGCCCGAAGGACTGACCACCGAGGAAGTGGAGTCCTCTGTCTGTGAGCTAGGCGATATCACCCCCGACGAGACCAAGGACTTTGACGTGGTCGTCGTGGGTGCCGGTGCTGCCGGTGTGCCCGCCGCAGGCTGGGCTGCCGAGCTGGGCGGCCATGTGGCTCTGCTGCAGAAGCAGAGCATCGTGGTCAGCCAGGGCAACTGCGGTTCCGCCATCATCAAGTCCAAGTCCACCGACGCGGGCAAGAAGATGTGGGTGCACATGACCAACGGCCTGTGCGACTGGCGCGCTGATACCAGCCTGCTGAACGCCTACGTCGAGAACTCCGAAGAGGCCCTGATGTGGTACCTGAACCGCGCCGGCCTGACCGACCAGACCGAGTACGGCGACGGCAGCCTCGTGGACAGCAACAAGAACCCCTCCGACCTGCTGCACAACGACGAGAAGGAAATCTTCGCCTACATGTGCACCAGCCAGGATCTGACCGGCGTGTGGAAGGACCGCATGGACACCTACGACTTCGGCGATGAGCACTGCTACTTCTTTGCTCCGTGGATCGGCCCCAAGCCCAAGAACGTGGGCGACGTGCTGGCCACTGTGCTGGAGAACGTGCAGGCCAAGAACTCCAATCTGGAGGCCTTCTTCAACACCCCCGCCGTCAAGCTGGTGCATGAGAACGGCAAGGTGACCGGCGTCATCGCAAAGGACGAAAACGGCAAGTACATCCAGTTCAACGCTTCCAAGGGCGTCATTCTGGCCACCGGCGACTACATGAACAACGAGGCCATGGTCAAGCGCTGGTGCCCCGATGTGGACGGCTTCGACAAGAAGCAGTACCAGAAGACCGGCGACGGCCACATTATGGCCATCGATGCAGGTGCAAAGATGGAAAATCTGGGCCACACCAAGATGATGCACGACTTCGACTCCGGCCTGATGTACGAGGAACCCTTCCTGTATGTCAACATGGAGGGCAAGCGCTTCTGCAACGAGGACACCGGCTTTGTCTACATGGGCAACATCACCAAGTATCTGCCCAAGTTCAACGGCAACAACGTGGATGCAAACCATCCGGACGGTTCTCTGGGCTGGTACTGCCAGATCTACGATAACGACTACATGAGCTACGCCAACGGCCCCATCCCCGAGCAGGTGATGACCAAGTACATCCCCGGTGCCGTGGAGAACCCGCAGGGCGTGTTCACCAACCTGATCGACACCTACAAGGCCGACACCATCGAAGAGCTGGCCGGTCTGCTGGGTATCCCCGCCGATGAGCTGCAAAAGACCATTGACCGCTACAACGAGCTGTGCGACAAGGGCACTGACGTGGACTTCGGTAAGAAGAGCGCTTACATGCACAAGATCGTCACCGCTCCCTTCTGGGGCATCCGCAAGCACATCCGCGTGTCCTCCATCGACAGCGGCGTGAACACCAACGCCAACGGTCAGGCTCTGGATGCTGACGGCAACGTCATCGACGGCCTGTACTGCGTCGGCAACGTGGGCGGCGTGTTCTACGGCGGTGCAGACTATCCGTTCCACCAGACCGGTCTGTCTCTGGGTCGTTGCTACACCTTTGGTATGCTGGCTGCAAAGCATGCTATGGGCCAGCTGTAATTTAAGAAAAAGCTGATTTTGGGGCTGTTGCAAAATAGCATCCCTTTATCGAAAAGCCGATCAATCTGAATGTTTTTGTACCGCCCCTCCGAAAATATCGTTGATGCGGATAGAAAGCTGTACAGAAGGACGTTCTCAGACTGCAGCACACCTGATAAACGAATACCGCCGAGGACTCTTCCCATTGTGGAGGTGTCCTCGGCGGCTTTTTTGTATATAGGGCAGCAATTCTTGACCGTCTTTTGTAAAGGTGATAAGTTGCGAGATGGAGCACAGCTTTCTCCGCAATGATCTCGATTGAAAACAACTGCACATATAAAGCAAAAAAAGAATATCCCTACTTGTCAATCTGCTGTAGAAAATCACCTGAGTTTGGGCAAAATTGATAAAGTGAAAAAGAAACCCGTTCCCATCTTGACATTCCGCAAAGAATATGGTATTGTAAACAAGCATAGAATAAATTTCCATTTAAGTGCTTAATTTGTTCGTGCCTTACAAAAAAGAAAATTGTACGTGAGCAGCGTCGTTGGATTGTTACCGTTTGGCGGGCTAGACCAACTCTGCATAGCACAAGCCGAAAGCGTGTTTCAGCCTTCGGTATGTTTGCTGTGTCAAGAGTGGTCTTTTTTTATTGCCTTTTTCAACCTGAGGAGGGGAAACAATGCAATATACCGTCAAAAAACCGATCAACAACAACATTCTGCGCGTGGTGGACCCCACGGGCTGTGAGCTGATCGTCACCGGGCGCGGTCTGGGCTTTGGCGTTAAGCCGGGCTATAAAATTGAGGCTGAAACCGTGGAGCGCAGCTACCGCATGACCAGCCCTGCCGTGCAGCAGAAGTTGGTGGAACTTCTGGAACAGATCCCCTATGAGCATCTGCTGCTCACCGATGAGCTGGTGGCAATGATCCGCAGCCGGGTGAACTACCCGCTGAACGAAAGCCTGCTCATCACGCTGGCCGACCACATCAGCTTTGCCATCCAGCGCAGTGAGCAGGGGATTCGCTTTTCCAACCCGCTGATGGCTCCCATTCGGGAATTCTACCCGGAAGAGTATCGCCTTGGTATGGAGTGCCTTGCCGCCATCCGCCAGCGCTGCCATGCAGACCTTTCGGACGACGAGGGCGGCTTCATTGCGCTGCACATCGTCAACGCAGAGCTCAACACCACTATGAGCGTGGTGAACGATGTTACCCGCTTTGTGGATGGCTGCGTGCAGGTAGTGGAATACTTTTACAACTGCCATTTTGACCGGGATGCACTGGATTTCAGCCGCTTTACAGTGCATTTGCGCTTTTTTGCGCAACGCGTATTTCAAGGAAAACAGGAGCAGGAAAACGATACCCACGACGAAGTGTTCCGCACCCTGATCGCCCGTAATTGCAGTGAACACTACAAATGCGCCTGCTGCATTGCGGAGTATGTCCGCAACACCTGGTACAAGGAGCTTTCGGACGAGGAACTGGTGTTCCTTACGATCCATCTGAAACGGATTCGGATGGGGAAGTAAGCTTTCTTGCTCCACCTTTGATTCTCCACAGGTCTTTCCTGTGTGGATATATATGCTGGATACGAACTTGAGAAAAGGAGAACTGAAGATGAAAGACAAGATCTTTGGCGTGCTGCAGCGTGTGGGACGCAGCTTTATGCTGCCCATTGCACTGCTGCCTGTAGCGGGCCTGCTGCTGGGTATCGGCAGCTCGTTCACCAACGAAACCATGCTGGCGGCCTATGGCCTGAACAGCGTCATCCACCCCGGTACCCTGATCTACACCATTCTGGACGTGATGAGCCAGACCGGCAGCGCCGTGTTCAACAATCTGGCGCTGCTGTTCGCCATGGGCGTGGCCATCGGCATGGCCCGCAAGGAAAAAGAGGTGGCCGCCCTGTCCGGCGCAGTGGCCTATATCATTATGAATACGGCCATTCAGGCCATGATCAATGCGGCAGGCGGCGTAGAAGCGATGCCTGCCAACTCCACCACCACCATGCTGGGCATCACGACCCTGCAAATGGGTGTGTTCGGCGGCATCGTGGTCGGTCTGGGCGTGGCGGCGCTGCACAACAAGTTCTATAAGATCGAGCTGCCGCAGGTGCTGGCCTTCTTTGGCGGCACACGCTTTGTGCCCATCGTCAGTTCTATTGTGTATCTGGTGGTCGGCATTGCCATGTTCTATATCTGGCCGGTGGTGCAGAGCGGTATTGCCGCGCTGGGTGCACTGGTGCTGGCTTCCGGCTACGCAGGCACCTTTATTTACGGCCTGCTGGAGCGTGCGCTGATCCCCTTTGGACTGCACCATGTGTTCTATATGCCGTTCTGGCAGACCGCTGTGGGCGGCACCGCCATCATCGATGGCGTCACCGTGACCGGCGCACAGAACATCTTCTTTGCCGAGCTGGCTTCCAAGTCTACCACGGTGTTCTCGGTCAGCGCTACCCGTTTCATGGCCGGTAAGTTCCCCTTTATGATGTTCGGTCTGCCCGGCGCGGCGCTGGCCATGTATCAGTGCGCCAAGCCGGAAAAGAAAAAGGCGGCAGGCGGCCTGCTGCTTTCCGCAGCCCTGACCGCCTTCCTCACCGGCATCACCGAGCCGCTGGAGTTCACCTTCATCTTTGTGGCACTCCCCATGTACGCGGTACACTGCGTGCTGGCGGGTCTGTCCTTCATGCTGATGCACATCCTGAATGTGGGCGTGGGCATGACCTTCTCCGGCGGTCTCATCGACCTGGTACTGTTCGGCGTGATGCAGGGCAACGCCAAGACCCACTGGGTGTGGGTGGTCGTGGTCGGTGCGGTGTACTTTGTACTGTACTACATCATTTTCCGCTTTATGATCTCCAAGTTTGACTACAAGACCCCGGGCCGCGATGATGCCGAGGAAGTCAAGCTGTACACCCGTGCGGACGTGAACGCCCGCAGCGCCGCTTCCGGCAGCACCGCCCCCGCAGGGGATGATCCGGTCAGCGCCCTGATCGTAGAAGGTCTGGGCGGTGCCGCTAATCTGTCCGACGTGGACTGCTGTGCCACCCGCCTGCGCTGCACCGTCAAGGACGCTGCATTGGTCAAACAGGATGTGCTCAAAGCCTCCGGTGCCTCCGGCGTCATCTGCAAGGGCAACGGCGTGCAGGTGGTGTACGGCCCCAAGGTGGCCGTCATCAAGGCAAAGCTGGAAGATTATCTGGAAAATGCACCTAAGACCCCGGCGGCGGCCGCAGCACCCGCCCCGGCGGCCCCCGCAGCAAAGGATACCGTGCTGTCTGCCTGCCTGAACGGCACTGTAGTGCCGCTGGCCGATGTGAAGGATGAAGCCTTTGCCAGCGGTGCACTGGGGGACGGCATTGCCATTGAGCCCACCGATGGTGAACTGGTGGCACCTGCTGACGGTGAGATCTCCTCCACCTTTGAGACCCACCATGCCGTGGGCATGACCACGGCTGACGGTGCCGAACTGCTGATGCACATCGGCATCGATACGGTCAAGCTGGGTGGCAAGCACTTTACCTACCTCGTCAACGAGGGTGACAAGGTGAAGAAAGGCCAGCCGTTGATCCGCTTTGAACTGGAAGCCATTAAGGCCGAAGGCTATCCCGTGACCACGCCGCTCATTGTTTGCAATACTGATGACTATGCCGCTGTCGTGGCTAAAGCCAGTGGCACCGTAAAGCAGGGCGATGCGCTGCTGGAACTGAAGCACTAAGCGTTTCTCCCAAACTGTAAGGCAGGGTTGTTATAAAAGGGGGGCTGTTGCAAAATAGCCCCAACGAAAAAATGAGATAGACTTCCCCCAAAGGGGTTGCCTATCTCATTTTTTGTTGTAAGCTGAAACTGCAATGAACCAACTACAACATGAACAGTATCGCAAAGTTAATCAATCGGAATATCCTTGTTCCGACCATCCGAAAATATCTTTGATGCGGACAGAAAGCTGTGCGGAAGGACGCTCGCAGACAGCAGAACACCCGCTAAACGAATACCTCCGAGGACTCTTCCCACGCTGAGCTTCTTCCTTTGTGCAGCAGGTGCAGTTGAAAAGTCTGCCACGGAAAGAGCAGTAAGTGTAGCGTACCTTCGGGACTCCATTGGCATCTCGAAAATCAACGCAGCGTTCCTCACCGGGCAGCAGATAGATCGTATCCACGTTCAGTAGCTCCTTTTACCTTC
>PPYF01546482.1_pt1 | contig 11992 bp, 9 predicted proteins | sample 1559871 | NCBI WGS metagenome assembly PPYF01 (sample SAMN08240021, study PRJNA423297) | Human gut metagenome, whole genome shotgun sequencing project. | reverse complement strand
CGTAGAAGTACCGCAGGAGGCTTTTCTAAGCGTTCTGAAGCTCGACGAATAACTGCATTTTAATCAATATGGACTACGGTTTATATTTTCATATTCCTTTTTGCGTGAAAAAATGTATATACTGTGATTTTTTATCCTTTCCTTCTTTCATGGTCTCTGCCGAAAAGAAAGAAAAATATTTTGGCGCGCTTCGAGACGAATGGTTTTTAAAAAGCGATCAAATCGACGGTGCAATCGATAGTATTTATATTGGCGGTGGTACACCGAGCTGCGTCAATCCACTCGCTATTTTTGAACTGATAAAAAGTGTAAAGGCGATTAAACCGATCCGGGATTATGCGGAAATCACTATAGAGATAAATCCCGGCACCGTTACATGGGAACACTTTGAGGTGTACCGTCAGGCTGGTATAAATCGAATCAGTATCGGCGTACAAAGTACGCATGACAGATTGCTGCGCTCTTTGGGAAGAATCCATAATGGCGCAGATTGCGAAGAGGCCATACAAATGGCAAAACAATCTGGTTTCAAAGATATCAGCTGCGATCTGATCTTTGGAATCCCGCAAATCGGGGAAGAACCGGGCGAAACGTTTGAAGAACTTCAAGAAGATCTCGAACGTGTAACGGAATGGGGCGCGATGCACGTTTCCGCGTACAGCATTATCGTAGAAGACAATACGCCGCTTAATACTTATTTTCAAAAAAAGCAAGCACAGGAAATTGACGGCGGACTGGAGCGCCAGATGTATTATAGTATTCGCAAATATTTAAATACAAAAAAAATCTATCAATATGAAATATCAAATTATGCCAAAAAATTTTATAAAAGCAGGCATAATCTAAAATATTGGGAATGCCTTCCGTACCTCGGTCTTGGACTAGGGGCCTCTTCCTATTATCCTGCGGAAAAAGGCAGTTCCCATTGCGACTATATCCGTGAGAAAAATACAGACATTTTAAAGGATTATTGTATGGGACTTTACGGTGGAAAAAAAGAACGAATTTCAATAGAAGAGCAGATGGATGAATTTATGATGCTCGGTTTCCGTAAAATAAAAGGACCTTCTCCTTCTGAATTCGAAGCACGTTTCGGCTGCAGTTATTTCGATAAATATGAAGATCCATTGAATCGTCTCTTCAAGAAAGATCTGATCGAAATCAAAGAATCTGCAAAACTGACAAAACGTGGGCTCGATTTTGCAAATGACGTTTTCCGGGAGTTTGTAAAATGACGCCATCCGAATCGATGCCGAAATATACCATAAATGTAAGAGGTATGGTAGAATTTCTGCTTCAGCACGGAGATATCGTACCGGGCGATTCCTTTTTTTCACCAGAACGGGCACAACTTGGCGCCGAAATACACCGGAAGCTGCAAGATAAATGTAAAATTGAAAAAAAAGGATATACTTCGGAAAAATCGCTTCGCTGTATCAAAGAAAAAGACGGGGTTCTTCTGGAACTGGAAGGACGCTGCGATGGATTTTACCTAGAAGACGATATACTTCATATCGATGAATTTAAAACGATAGAATACCACATTCAGGAATCTGATTCTGCTGATCCAACGCATACCGCACAAGCGGCGTGCTATGCAGCGATGCTAGAAGCAATACCGGAATATCATTCTCACAAAGTTTGCATCCATATTTTGTATTATAATATCGTGGACCAAAGCCGGACAGAATTCCGTACGGACTTTACAGAAGAAGAATTACAACGATTTTTCGCTAGTATGATTGAAGAATATTTTAAATGGATCATACCAGATGCAATTCGCAAGAGTGCGTTGCAGCACGAGCTTCACACATTAAAATTTCCGTTTTCTTTTTATCGGAGAGGGCAGCGGGAACTTGCGGTATCCGTATATAAAACCATTACAGAAAATGCAGGCGGAAAGATTTATGTAAATGCTCCTACTGGGACAGGCAAAACCATATCCATGCTGTTTCCTGCGTTAAAAGCGATGTGCCTTAAAGATTCTTCCATGAAAATCGATAAAATTTTTTATCTGACTGCAACAAACGCAGGGAGCGTGCCGCCCACCGCGGCAGCCACATTGCTTTCCGCGCAGCTTTCCGATTTGTTTTTTATTTCTTTAACTTCCAAAGAAAAACTTTGTCCACGCGAAGTTCCGGAGTGCAATCCGGAAGTCTGCGAACGGGCACGCGGCCATTACGACCGCGTAAATCATTGTCTTTACGAAGCCATTACGAATCAAAATCAATTTACTAAAGATTCCATTTTAGAGCTTGCGGCTCGTCATATGGTTTGTCCGTTTGAGCTGCAGCTCGATCTTTCTTTGTGGTGCGATATCATCATCGGCGATTACAACTACTTATTCGATCCGACGGCAAAATTGCAGCGGTATTTCGGAGAACCGCATCCGCAAAAAAAGTTTCCATATATCTATCTGGTGGACGAAGCACATAATCTTCCTGATAGAGCCAGAGAAATGTATTCTGCCAAAATCCATAAAAAACAATTTCTGGAATTTGGACGTCTTTTAAAAGGATATGATACGAAACCACTTAAAAACCTCAAAAAAAAGGTGACATCGCTGAACCGTTTCTTTCTTGCAAAAGGAAAAGAATTCGACCGTTTCCCTGTCCACTCAAGGGAAGTAGATCAGGAACTCGTAGCATTATGCATGGATTATGCAGAATATGCATATACGCTGCTAAAACAAAAGGATGTACCGGAAGAAATCAGGAAATCCTTTCTAGAGCTTTATTTCGAAATAAAATTTTTTTGTGATATTGCAAGACTGTTTAATGAAAATTATTATGCTTTTTACGATAGAGACGATAAAAATATCTCTTATACATTATTTTGTACAAACCCTGCGCCGCTGATACAAGCCTGCGCCGGCAGTGCAATTACCGCTGCATTTTTCTCTGGAACATTGCTGCCCTTTGAATTCTACGTCGATGCGATTGGAGGACGCAGGGAAGAAGATCGCCTGATAAAAATTCCGTCCCCATTTCCTCCGGAAAATCGTCTCGCGATCATGGCCGGAGATGTTTATACGACCTATTCAAAGCGTGCAAATTATTATGGTAAAATTGCAAAATATATCGTTCTTATACAGGAATATGCCGATTATTCATGTGGTAGCAAAGGGAATTTTATGGTTTTTTTTAGTTCTTATAAATTTCTCAATGACGTCGTTTCCTTTTTAAATAAAGAATTCATAGAAAAATATATCTATATACAGCCAAGAAGTAATTGTCTGTCAGAGCGCGAAGCATTTTTGGAAAGTTTTCAGGAAAATCCGCAAAAAATCCATATCGGATTGTGCGTGCTTGGCGGCGTTTTCTCAGAAGGCATTGATCTTCCTGGTTCCAGACTTTCCGGCGCCGTAATCGTAGGGGTCGGACTTCCTATGGTATGCGCTGAGCGGGAATTGATTTCTATCTGGCACGAAACAAGAAAAGAGGGAACTGGTTTTACAAACGCATATGTATATCCCGGTATCAATAAAGTTATTCAGGCGGCCGGAAGAGTCATCCGTACGATGGAAGACCGGGGCTTTGTCCTTTTCCTCGATAACAGATATTTTGGAGAGCGTTACGAATCACTTTTCCCGGAGGACTATATTATGAATAAAGCAAAAAATTTCGATGAAGCCAAAGCACTTTTGTTTGACTTGAAGCTTTAACGAAGGTATACTATATAAGGCATATATTTTGCCAATTGGAGGTAAAGTATGAACAACGAGATATTAAATGAATTATTTGATGCAAATACGTTTGTACAGACAAATTCTTATATTTTATCGCCCTACGCAGATTCGGAAAGTACTGCGGGAGACGGCGTCATTACTGGTTATGGTTCCATAGATGACAGGGCGGTTTTTGCAGCGCTGCAGGATGAGTCGGTGTTAAAAGGTTCCGTCGGAATCGCACATGCACAAAAAATTTCTACTTGTATCGACATGGCAGCAAAGACCGGTGTTCCATTCGTGTTTTTCATTCATTCGGCAGGCGCAAGAATAAAAGAAGGGCTGGATGTTCTGAGCGGTTACGGACAAATCATGAAATCTGTATCGAATGCACTTGGCGTAATTCCCATATTTGCTGTAATAAGTGGCCAATGTTCCGGTGCGGCAGCCATCATCGCATCGATGGCTGATTTTACTTTTATGCCGAAAGATGGCGCATATTTTGCATTTTCCGGTATCGATGCACTTCAAGGCACATCCCGTAATGATTGTAAAAATATCGGTTGTGCGTCGGAGGCTGCGATTGCGGGAACCGTTTCTTGTATCGGAACCGATTTAAAAGACTGTTTTCAAAAACTGAGAACATTGATCACTTATCTCCCGGATCGTTATGACTGCGAGGCACCGGAAGCGGAAAGCGGAGATGATTACGCAAGAAAAATAAACGCAGAAGGATTTTCTGCTTTCGAGCCATATGACGTCAGAGACTTAATCTCCCAGATCGCAGATAACGGCTCTTGGATGGAGCTCAATGAAACATATGCTCCAAATGTGGTTACAGGCTTTGCACGAGTCGGAGACCGATCTGTTTGTATGATTGCCAATCAGCCGGCAGTCCAGGACGGCCTTCTGGATCACACTGCTTGTGAAAAGATCGCAGGAATTCTCGCTTTTTGTGATAAATTTGCAATTCCTGTCGTTACCCTTACAAATACATGTGGTTTTGCATGTTCCCCTGAAGAAGAACAGAATGCGCTGTCTGCATCTGCCGCTTTATTGATTACTTCTTTTACAAACAGCGAAATGCCAAAGATTAATATTATTACAGGCAAAGCGTATGGGAGCGCTTATCTTGCAATGAACGGCAGACAAACAGGGGCGGACCTTATTTATGCCTGGAACGATTCAGACATTTCCGTAATTACCCCGGAAGCCGGTGCACTTCTTATTTATAATGACGAAATGAAAGCAGCTGTCGACCCGATAGAAGCCCGCAAAGAATTCATTCAAAAATATCGCAGAGAATGCACATCTCCTGTTTATGCAGCATCTAAGGGACTCGTAGACGACCTCATCTCTCCGGCGGAAACAAGAGCGCGTATCATAAGTGCACTGTATTTATTAAATTAAAAGAAAGGACGGTATTTTACTATGAAAAAATATAATATTAAAGTAAATGGAGTTTCATATGAAGTCGAAGTAGAAGAAGTCGGGGGTGTCTCTGCTCCGGTGCCGCCACAGCCTGCGGCGCCTACCGCACCTGTTGTGCCCGCTGCCCCCGCAGCAGCGCCTGTAAGTTCTTCCTCTGGTACAAATTCCATGACAGCACCTATGCCAGGTACGATTGTCAAAATCAATGTGAAAGCCGGGGATCCCGTGAAAAAGGGCGATGTATTCCTCGTGTTAGAAGCAATGAAAATGGAAAACGATATTACTGCACCTGAAGACTGCACAGTTGCTTCTGTAAACGTTTCGCAGGGCGCATCTGTCTCTACAGGTGATCTACTTGTTACGTATAACTGAGAAAGGATTTGACGATCAATGGTTAAAATTACAGAAACCATTTTAAGGGATGCTCATCAGTCTCTAATAGCTACAAGGATGCCCACAGATCAGATGCTTCCGATCGTAGAAAGCCTGGATCAGATCGGATATAATGCGTTGGAAGCTTGGGGAGGAGCAACATTCGACGCGTCATTGCGTTTCCTGAACGAAGATCCATGGGAGCGTCTCAGAAAGATTAAAGCAAGGGCAAAAAAGACGCCGCTTCAGATGCTTTTGCGGGGACAAAATATTCTCGGATATAAACATTATGCAGACGACGTTGTTGATTATTTTGTACAAAAAGCGATTGCAAATGGGATGGATATCATCCGGATCTTCGATGCGCTTAATGATCCGCGCAATATAGAACGTGCAATGAAAGCTTGCCTGAAAGAGGGAGGCCATGCGCAAGGTTGTATCTGTTATACGATTAGTCCTTATCATAATTTAGATATCTTCGTGCGTGATGCAAAACGGTTGGAAGAAATGGGTGCTTCCTCGATCTGCATTAAAGATATGGCTGGTCTTTTGATTCCTTTTGAAGCATACAAACTGGTAAAAGCGTTAAAAGAAAACGTTTCCATTCCGATTGAACTGCATACGCATTATACGAGTGGATGCGGTTCGATGACCTATTTGAAAGCCATTGAAGCAGGTGTGGATATTATTGACTGTGCAATTTCTCCTTTCGCCCTGGGGACGTCACAACCTCCGACAGAGCCGATCGTCGCAACGCTTGCCGGTACGGAATATGATACAGGTTTGGATCTGAAAGCACTCAGTGAAATTGCCGATTATTTCCGGCCAATTCGGGAGCAATATATTCAATCGGGTCAACTAGATCCCAAAATGCTTGGTGTAGACATCAATGCGCTGATTTATCAGGTTCCGGGCGGAATGCTCTCCAATCTCGTTTCACAGCTGAAGCAAGCGAATGCGATGGATAAATATGAAGATGTTTTAAAAGAAGTGCCGCGTGTCCGAGCAGATCTCGGTTATCCGCCTCTCGTAACGCCTTCTAGCCAAATTGTAGGCTCTCAGGCCGTTTTAAATGTACTTTCCGGCGAACGGTATAAGATGGTCACCAAAGAAACAAAAGGCGTTGTAAAAGGGGAATACGGCGCTACCCCCGCACCTGTCAGCGAAGAAATTAAGAACCTTATCCTGAAAGGAGAGGAACCGATCACCTGTCGTCCGGCAGATCTGATTGAACCGGAACTTGATAAGATTCGTGAAGAAATTAAACAGTACATTGAACAAGACGAAGATGTGCTCACATATGCACTTTTTCCGCAGCAAGCTCTTGCTTTTTTCAAAAAGCGCCAAGCAGCAAAATATAAATTGGATGCTTCTCAGGCGGATTTTGAAAATAAAATCCATCCGGTATAATACGATATGAAAAACGATTCCGATTATGATTGTATCGTCATTGGCGGCGGTCCTGCCGGCCTCATGGCAGCGATAGAGGCAGCCACCGCGGGCGGCAGAATCGCGATTCTTGATAGAAACAATTTATTATGTAAAAAGCTTCGGATTACGGGGAAGGGACGCTGTAACATTACAAATGATTGCGATTTTGAAACGCTGATAGCCAATATTCCCAATAATCCGAAATTTCTTTTTTCTGCCTTTAAACATTTTTCCAATATTGATATTATTGATTTCTTTCATACACTCGGACTGCAAACCGTTACAGAGCGCGGCGGACGCGTATTCCCGGCGACACAGAAGGCCGGTGATGTTGCCGGTGCTTTAATTTCTTGTGCGAAACAACATAAAATCGACGTTTTTTTGAACTCTTGTGTTCGTTCAGTATTGATGAAAGAAAAGATTGTGCAAGGCGTTTCCTTTCTTGATTCCGAAAGGCAGCAAAATCAACTATTTGCGCCGAACGTAATCGTCGCAACAGGCGGTCTTTCTTATCCGCTGACTGGCAGTACAGGAGACGGATACCGTTTTGCACAAGCTGCAGGACATACGCTTGTGCCGCTGCGTGCTTCGCTCGCAGCGCTTCTTTCTTCCGAATCATTCATAAACGATTTGAAAGGTCTATCTTTAAGAAATATTTCGATTTCGCTTTTTGTAAATGGAAATCCTGTTTATACTGACTTTGGTGAGCTTCTTTTCACGGGAACCGGAGTATCCGGTCCAGTCATATTAAGTGCCTCTGCTTATTATAAGCCGCTTTCAGATACAGTTCTTGATATTGACCTAAAACCCGCATTGGATGAGCAAAAGCTATACGAGCGTTTACAAAGGGATTTCAAGGAGTATGACCGCAAAAATTTCTCTAACGCGCTGGATAAACTGCTTCCGAAAAAACTGATTCCCGTTTTTATAAAGCGGACGGGAATCTCTTCATCAAAGCAGGTAAACCAGTTGAACCGGGAAGAACGTCTGCGGATCGTAAATTTACTAAAACATTTTACTGTGCGGATTTGCGGAATTGATGATGTGAAAAATGCGATTGTCACTGCGGGAGGCGTTTCCGTAAAGGAAGTTAATCCGCAAACAATGGAATCTAAGTTATGCAGTGGTTTATATTTTGCAGGTGAAATTCTGGATGTCGACGGTTATACAGGAGGATTCAATCTTACGATTGCATTTTCGACCGGTGCTGCAGCCGGTAGGGCCGTCTGCAAAAAGAAATGACTTTTCCTGTAAAATGTAATATAATAAAAAAGCAATTTGTTTTTCGGAGGTTTGTTTTATGAATATATTAGTAACTGGCGGAGCTGGATTTATTGGAAGCCATACGTGTGTCGCACTGTTGAACGAGGGACACCGTGTGATTGCGTTCGACAATTTTTATAATTCTAAAGAATCTGTTATAGAAAATATAAAAAAAATTACTGGAAAAGATTTTCTTTTTTACAAAGCCGATATGACCAGATCTGAAGATCTAGAAAAAATTTTTTCAGAAAATCAAATTGATTGTGTCATTCATTTTGCCGGTTATAAAGCGGTAGGGGAATCCGTCGAAATTCCGCTAATATACTATTATAATAATATTTACGGAACGATTTGTCTGCTTGAAAAAATGAAAAAATACAATGTAAAACGCATTATATTTAGTTCTTCTGCGACAGTTTACGGAAAACCTGCTTCACTTCCGATCCGGGAAGATTTCCCACTTAGTGTCACAAATCCGTATGGAAGGACAAAATTGATCATTGAAGAGATGCTTCGCGATCTTTGGATTTCCGATAACAAATGGTCCATTATATTACTCCGTTATTTTAATCCTGTCGGTGCACATGAGAGCGGTCTGCTTTGTGAAGATCCGAAGGGGATTCCTAATAATATCATGCCACGGATTCTAGATGTCGCATTTGGTAAGACGCCATTTATTACCGTATACGGTGACGATTACCACACGAAAGACGGCACAGGCGTGCGCGATTACATCCATGTTGTGGATCTGGCATACGGCCATGTCAAAGCATTGAATTATATTTCTACCCATGAAATGATTGAAGCTGTGAATCTTGGAACAGGTACAGGATATTCCGTTTTTGATCTCATCCATACTTTTGAGAAAGTGAATCAGGTAGCAGTACCATATAAAATCTGCCCCAGAAGAGCAGGTGATATTGACGCCTGTTATGCAGATCCAACGAAAGCAAAAGAAATTTTTGGCTGGAGTGCAGTTCACGGCCTAGAAGATATGTGCCGTGATGCGTATCTGTCTAGAAAAAAGTCAGGGGAGGGAGCCACTTTTGAAACGATATAAAAATTCCAATTTGTTTTTGTATATTTCAGGATTTTGTCTGCTTTTTCTAGGCGTTTTCCTGATTGTTTTCCCATTTAAAGATTATGCCGCGAATATGCGTTCTATGAGTTTCAGCTTTATATTCTATGCTGTGGTTTGCTAAATATCCTCTTTTTTGTTTATTTTATTATTGATCCACTTTCTGACTATATTGCGTTATATACTTCATTGGGAATTTATATCCTGGTTTCCGGTATCATTTGTCTTTCCGAACCATTCGCCTATAAAGCTACCATAGATTGAAGGGAAGGTGTCTGATTTTATTATGAAACTCAATCTATTCCACCTGAAATTAATTGCATTTGCTTCTCTTACCTTGTTCACATTATCCATCTCCGGGCTCATTACGAATGCAATTCTTGTTTTTGTATTTCAGTTGCTAGGTTTTGTATGTGTCCCGCTTTTTGCCTATGTTATATCCGAAGGTTACCGCAATACACATAGTATTAATAAATATCTATTTCGTGTGCTCTTACTTGCTGTTTTGACAGCTCTTCCGCACAGATACGTATGTGTATCTGCAGAAAATATATGGGATCCTCAATTATTTTACAGTGCCGCACTGACAGCATTCTTTTGTCTCGGTTCTATTGTCTTATACGACAGAATCAAAAATAAATATGGACGTATTTTCTGTATCGTATTTACAGTTGCAATTTCTTTCTTAATAGGCTTTGAATTTGCACCGCATGCTTTGATCATTATGTTTATGATCCATATCTGCCGTGATAAAAAATTTGTGGAGCTTGCATATTATATTACAAGTTATTGCGCAGTCATCGCAATTGTCAATATCTTTTTATTAAAAACATCGAACTCTGCCGATATTAAGACAGAAATAATGCAGAATATTGCATTGCTTGGCTGCATTCTCGCGCTGCCACTAATCAAAAAATATGACGGGACCAAAGGCCCGTCATGTAAAATATTCAGTTATATTTATTATTTACTCTTATTAGGGATCATCGTTTCGATTAAAGTATTATGATCCGCTTTCCCGTGTAGCTTTTGTTTTTGTTTCAACTATTTCTGTTGCACTTTTCTCATCTTCTAGGTCGGCAATTTCGTTTACTTTGATCTTTACGGCCTTGATGATTTTCTCATTACTATCCAGAACCGTAAATGTATAATTTTTATAATCAATTTCAGGATGTTCTTCTTCCTCCGGAATCTCTCCAAGCAGTGCAATTATAAGACCACTGATTGTTTCATATTCATCCGTCGGAAGATCCAGATCCAACTCGTCGTTAATATAATCGATTTCCATTAGGCCGTCTACAATATATGTAGCGTCATCGATCTGCTCAATATTATTTTCAATTTCTTCAGCCTCATCATATTCATCGCGGATATTTCCAACAAGCTCTTCCAGAATATCTTCCATTGTAACAAGACCTGCCGTACCACCATACTCATCCACGACAATTGCCATATGTGTATTATTATCCTTCAAAATATTAAACACATCATCGATCTTCTGTGATTCTGGGACGAAAGAAGGAGAGCGCATAATTGTATTCAGATTGAACGTATCTTTATTAACCTTCAAGAGATCTTTAATATGAATAATTCCAATAATATTATCTACGTTACTGTCATATACAGGAAATCTGGAATATCGCTCTTCCGCAGCCATGTCAATCACGTGTTCGAACGTATCCTTTATATTGATTGCAGCGATTTCTGTTCTGTGAGTCATGACATCCATTGCGGTTTTATCATCAAATTCAAATATATTATTGATCATCTCACTTTCATCGTCGCCGATCACGCCCTTTTCCTGTCCTTCATTTACCATAAGTAAAATTTCTTCTTCTGTTACATTTTCTCCTTCTTCATTCGGGTTGATTCCAATAATTCTAAGGACTCCGTTTACCGACCAGGTGATAATTTTTATAAAAGGGGAGAAGATAATGCCAGTAACCTTCAGTGGTCCGACTGAAATACTTGCAACTTTTTCAGTGTATTTCATAGCATATCTTTTGGGAACAAGTTCTCCAAACACCAAGGTCAAGAAAGAAAGCAATATTGTAATGACCACGATACTGATTGTATTGATAAAACTTCTATGATCCGCAGCAAACTTCCAGACATTTGCAAGTCCGTTCGTAATCATATCAGCAAAAGAGCTGGACGCGACAGCACTGTTCAAAAATCCGGAGAAAGTAACACCTACTTGGATCGTAGATAAAAATTTACTTGGATTTTCAACGATCTTTAAAAGAAGCGCAGACTTTTTATTACCGTTTTCAGCTTCCTTTTTTAGTTTTGTGTCGTTAACGGATAGAAGTGCAATCTCTGATGATGCAAAAAAAGCATTTAAAAATGTAAGAAAAACAATTAGAAAAATTTGTAAAACTAAATTACCGCCTGTTGTCGTACCCGCCGCAAGAATCTGTAAGGGGATACTTCCATCGTCGTTCATGAAAAAAATCAATTCCTTTCAAATCAAAATAAGTAAAATAATTACCCGCATAGTTTAAACGATGCGGGTAATTTTGTCAATATCGATCTTGTTTCATCTCTTATGAATCTTCATTTTTATTTAGCATTTCCGCCTTTTTTCTTTTTACTTGTGACAACAATGATTACGACCACAACGGCGATGATTACTACTGCACCTGCAATAATTGCAATAATTGCCCAAGTCGGAAAACCAGTTGAAAGACTAGAATTATCTTGTTTCGGGGTTGGCTTATCAGCATCTGTAAGAAGATTCAGCATTTCGG
>PPYF01268872.1_pt1 | contig 11994 bp, 10 predicted proteins | sample 1559871 | NCBI WGS metagenome assembly PPYF01 (sample SAMN08240021, study PRJNA423297) | Human gut metagenome, whole genome shotgun sequencing project. | reverse complement strand
CGGAACATTGCTATTATACTCGATTTCATTTCGTTTGTCAAGAACTTTTTTCAGAAGTTTTTTGACATCCGATCCATCTTGTATCAGCAGCAACCTGTTTAGGTTACCACATCTCAGCCTTGCTGTCAAGAACTTTTTTCATTTCTTCCCGGCCTGGCTCATCACCGCGCCGACAGCTTTGTTAGAATACCAAATCCTTCCCCTTTTGTCAATACCTTTTTCGAGGTTTTTTTATTTTTCTGATTGCTGTGGCGATTTCTCCGGCTTTCGTCCCCTTTCCCCTTGCGCAGGTTGGGAAAATAAGCTGTGCAAACGGAGGCGACAGTGGTATAATGTCCATGGAAATAAAATGTATACATAGTAGGAGGGATTGATCTGCGGATTCATCGCATGACCGCCACCTTCGGCAAACTCCAGGGCCGGTCTTTGGAGCTGGGGGACGGTCTGAATATCATCGAAGCCCCCAACGAGACTGGAAAGTCCACCTGGTGCGCCTTTCTGCTCTCTATTTTATATGGTGTCAACAGCCGGGAGCGGGACCGCGCTGGTTTTATCGCGGATAAAAACCGCTTTGCTCCCTGGTCAGGCGCGGCCATGTCCGGCCGGATGGACTGCGGCACGGAACTGGGGGAGTTGACTCTGACCCGCGCCACCCGGCGGCAGACCAGCCCCATGGGGGAATTCAGTGCCGTATACGCCGGTACCAACGAGCCTGTGCCGGGCCTGACCGGTGCCGCCTGCGGCGAGACCCTGCTGGGCATCAGCCGGGAGGTCTTTGAGCGCAGCGCCTTTATCCGGCAGAATAACCTGCCCATCAGCCAGGACGCCGAGCTGGAACGGCGCATCGCGGCCTTGATCTCCTCCGGAGAGGAGGGCACCTCCTATACAGAGGCTGCGGATGCCCTGAAAAAGCAGCTGAATCGTCGCCGCCATAACAGGACCGGGCAGCTCCCCGCTCTGGAGACGGAGCTGGCCGAACTGGACCGTCAGCTGTCGGAGAGCAACTCTCTGGCCCGGCAGCTGGTGCAGGCCCGCTCCGAGGTCGAAGCTCTGTCCCGTCGGGCGGAGATCCTACAGGCGGAACTGACGGACTGCAACCGCTGGGAGGCCGCCCAGCGCCGCCAGGCCCTCTCCGGTGCCGCATCGGCGGCGGAACAGGCAGAGGTCCGCGCCGCGCAGGTGCAGGAGCGGCTTCAGCAGGACCAAATCCCGGAGAACGAGACCATCGCCCGGCTCCGCGGCGCCATCGTCAATCTGGAGACCACCCGGAGAGCCGTGGACAAGGCCCGGTCGGAGCGGGACGAGGCCATGAAGGCATTGCTGCGGGCGGAGGCCGCTGTGAATGAGAGTCCCTTTGCCGGGCAGAGTCCGGAGCAGGCCCAGCGGGAGGGTTCCACTCCGCCGGTCCCCGCAAACTGGCGGAAGGGGCCGGGGATCCTGCTGATCGTACTGGGCATCATTGCCGCATTCGCCCTGTTCTACGGGACGGGCGTGGCCCTTTCCGGTTCCTCCTGGCAGAAGCCCGCCGCCATAGGCGTTTTGCTGGCAGTGCTGTGTGTCACCTGTCTCCTGGCAGGGCGGCTGCGCCGGCGCGCCATCAAAGGCGCCCAGGACGCCGCTCTTTTGAAGCGTTTCGGCACTGCCGATCCGGATGCCGTCCGTACAATGGCAGAGACCTATGCCAGTCTGTGCGAGGCCCGGGACGCCGCCCAGGCCAGTGTCAACGCCAAGTCCGCCGCAGCGGACACCTTATATAGTAGTCTCTCCTCCAACGAACAGGGCATCCTGCTGGAGGTCCGGCGCTTCGCTCCCGACGCCTTCGACATCCCCACGGCGGACCAGCTGCTCCGGGCCTGTGCCGTCCGGCGGAAGGAGCTGGCGGAGGCGGAGACCGCCGCCCGGGAGGCACGGATGCGCTATGAGCTTCAGGTCCAGCAGGCGCCCGCTCCCGGCACGCCGGAGGCGGATGTCCCCGCTCCCGTCCGGAGCCGGGAGGCCATCTCCACGGAGCTGGACCGGGTCCGCGCCGCACTGGCGGAGGCCCGCTCCTCCGCGGACCGTCTGGACGGCCAGCTCCACGCCGCGGGCGATCCCGCGGTGCTGCGGGCTTCTGCCGAGGACCTGGCTGCCCGAAAGGAGCGGCTGGAAACGGAGTACAGCGCTCTCCGGCTGGCTATGGAGGCACTGGAGGGGGCCAACACCGCCCTGCAGAACCGCTTCTCTCCCGCTCTGGGCCGCCGGGCAGCGGAGATCTTTTCCCGACTGACCGACAACCGCTATGCCGGTGTGGTGCTGGACCGGAGCTTCCGCCTCTCGGCAGAGCCTGTGGGAGACCCGGTGTTCCGGGATGCCGCCCTGCTCTCCGCCGGCGCGCTGGACCAGCTGTATCTGGCGGTGCGCCTGGCCATCTGTGAGCTGGTGCTGCCGCCGGAGAAGCAGGTGCCCATCGTGCTGGACGACGCCCTGGCCAATTTTGACGACAGCCGCTGCGCTGCGGCCCTGCAGTTTTTGAAAGAGGCCGCCGGGAACCGGCAGATCCTGCTCTTCACCTGCCACAGCCGGGAGGGGGAATTTTTTGCCGGAGACAGGGAAGTTTTCGTCCAGCGGTTGACGGATGCGGCGGTAGAGGTATAAGATATGGAATGCTCCCCGTTCCCCGCAGCGGCGGGGCCGGGAGCCTGTGTTTATCAATTACGCGAAAGCGAAAAAAGGAGATATCCATACTATGAGCGAATGCACCCACGACTGCTCCACCTGCGGCGAGAGCTGCAGCGAGCGGCAGGAACCCCAGTCCCTGCTGAAGGAGCACCATCCCGAAGCCCACATCGGTAAGGTGTTCGGCATCGTGTCCGGCAAGGGCGGCGTCGGAAAGTCCATGGTCACCAGCCAGCTGGCGGTCACCATGCGCCGCCGGGGCCATCAGGTCGGCATTCTGGATGCCGACGTCACCGGTCCCTCCATCCCCAAGGCCTTCGGCATCCACGGCCAGGCCACAGGCAGCGAGGCGGGCCTGTATCCCATGGTGTCCAAAACCGGCATTCAGGTGATGAGCACCAACCTGCTGCTGCCCAACGAGACGGACCCGGTCATCTGGCGGGGCCCGGTCATCTCCGGCGTGGTCCAGCAGTTCTGGACTGACGTGCTGTGGAACTGCGACTACCTGTTCGTGGATATGCCGCCGGGAACCGGCGATGTGTCCCTCAGTGTGTTCCAGTCCATTCCCCTGGACGGCATCGTGATCGTGGCCTCTCCCCAGGAGCTGGTGAGCATGGTGGTGGAGAAAGCCGTGAAGATGGCAGAGATGATGGAGGTCCCCATCGTGGGCCTGGTGGAGAACATGAGCTATGTCACCTGCCCGGACTGCGGGAAGCAGATCCATCTCTTCGGCCAGGGCAAAACTGCCGAAGCTGCGGAGCGCCACCATCTGCCCGTGCTGGCGGAGATGCCCATCGACCCGGCCCTGGCCGCCCTTACCGACGCCGGAGACATCGAGTCCTTCCAGGGCAGCTGGCTGGAGGCTGCCGCCGACAAGCTGGAGGGGAAATAATGCCCAACGCCGCGCCGTGTCCTTCCACGGCGCGGCGTTTGCCGCGTTTTGTCCGTCCTATGCAAATCCACCGGAGGAAGCACCTTCTTTTTGTGGGCAAAAACAGTTGCAAAATCCGGCAGGATTCGAGATAATAGAAAAAGATCAAATTTGGCATAAAACCATGCAAAATACAGACAGATCGAGGGGGAATCACCCATGCAGGAACTGAAAGACCGCATCGTGAAAGAGGGCAAGGTGCTGCCCGGCAACATCATCAAGGTGGATGGTTTTCTGAACCACCGCATCGACACGGAGCTGATGGACCATATCGCAGAGGAGTTCGGCAAACACTTCAATATGGACGAGGTCACCATGATCCTCACCGCCGAGGCCAGCGGCATCGCCCTGTCCGCCATCGTGGCCCACCACTTCCACAAGCCCATGATCTTCGCCAAGAAGGCCAAGAGCGACAACATCGAGGGCGGCCTGTACCAGAGCGACATCTTCTCCTACACCTATAAGAAAAAGGTGACGCTGCTGGTTTCCAAGGAGTGGCTCTCCGCCGACGACAAGGTCCTGATTATCGACGACTTCATGGCCAACGGCGAAGCCATGCGGGGCCTGTGCGACATCGTCAACGCCGCCGGTGCCACGCTGGTGGGCATCGGCTGCGCGGTAGAAAAGGGATTCCAGGGCGGCGGCGACCGGCTGCGGGCCGCGGGTGTGAACCTGAAGTCCCTGGCCATCATCGAGTCCGCCGAGCCCGGCAACATCGTCTTCCGGGGCGAGGACTGATCCTCTGCATTTTCCGCGGCACTCTGTAAGATTCGTCTCTTTTTTCCGTCTGATAGGATAGCGGAACGATCGTTCCCTATCTTCCGGCGCATCAGAAAAAGGAGGACTTTTCCATGAAACGGCCCCCACTGTTTCTGGTACTGCTGACCCTGGCCCTAGCGCTGCTCCCCAGCTGTACGCCGCCGGGAGGCGGAGCCGACGCAAAGCCGGTCATCTACCTCTATCCGGAGGCGGAGACCGATGTCACCGTTACCCTGGACTATGACGGGGAACTGACCTGTGTTTATCCCGTCATGAATGGAAATTCCTGGATGGTCACCGCCAGCCCCGACGGGACGCTGACGGACGCGGTCGGTCAGACCTACAATTACCTCTACTGGGAGGGCGTCAGCCGGACGGAATATGACTTCTCCCAGGGCTTCTGCGTACCAGGCAGGGACACCGCCGCCTTTTTGGAGGACACCCTGGCCACTCTGGGTCTGAACCGCCGGGAGGCCAACGAGTTTATTGTCTACTGGCTGCCCCACATGGAGGGGAACGCCTATAATCTGATCGCCTTCCAGACAAGTTCCTACACGGACCATGCCCGGCTCACGGCAGACCCGGCGCCGGACACGGTGCTGCGGGTCTTCATGGCCTGGAAGCCGCTGGACCGCTCCGTGGAGCTTCCGCCCCAGACACTGGCCGCCCCGGTGCGTACCGGCTTCACCCTGGTGGAGTGGGGCGGCGCAGAGATCTCATAAACCGAATTTACACAAAGGAGGAATTCCCTTGTCTCACCAGACTGTCATCGTGCTGGACTTCGGCGGACAGTACAATCAGCTCATTGCCCGCCGGGTCCGGGAGTGCGGCGTCTACTGCGAGGTAAAGCCCTACACCACCCCGCTGGCGGACATCCGCGCCATGAATCCCATCGGCATCATCTTTACCGGTGGCCCCAACAGCGTGTATGATCCCAAATCCCCCCAGGTGGACCCGGCCATTTTCACCTGGGGCGTGCCCATCCTGGGCATCTGCTACGGCTGTCAGCTGATGGCCCATAACCTGGGCGGCCGGGTTACCGAGGCCCAGGACGACTCCGCCCGGGAGTACGGCAAGACCGAGACGTATTTCGATTCGGCCTGCAAGCTCTTCAAGGGCCTTCCCGCCCAGGGCATCACCTGGATGAGTCACGGGGACTACATGGAGAAGGTGCCGGAGGGCTTCGCTCTGGTGGCCCACTCCGACGCCTGCCCCAATGTGGCCATCTGCGATGAGAGCCGCGGCTTCTACGGCGTCCAGTACCACCCGGAGGTCAATCATACGGAGCATGGCACCGACATGATCCGCAACTTCCTGTATGAGGTCTGCGGCGCAGCGGGCGACTGGACCATGGGCGACTACAAGGAGACTGCCATCCGCCAGATCCGGGAGAAGGTGGGGGACGGCAAGGTGCTGCTGGCCCTGTCCGGCGGCGTGGACTCCTCCGTGGCGGCAGCCCTGGTAGCCGAGGCCGTAGGCAGCCAGCTGACCTGCGTGTTTGTGGACCACGGCCTCATGCGCCTGAACGAGGGCGACGAGGTGGAGGAGGCCTTCAAAAAGTGGGATATCAACTTCGTCCGGGCCAACGCGGAGGAGCTGTTCCTCTCCAAACTCTCCGGCGTCAGCGAGCCGGAGCGCAAGCGGAAGATCATCGGGGAGGAATTCATCCGTGTCTTTGAGGCGGAGGCCAAAAAGATCGGCCAGGTGGATTACCTGGTCCAGGGCACCATCTATCCCGATGTGATCGAGTCCGGCACCGGCGACGCCGCCGTCATCAAGAGCCACCACAACGTGGGCGGCCTGCCGGACTATGTGGACTTCAAGGAGATCATCGAACCCCTGCGGATGCTCTTCAAGGACGAGGTCCGTCAGCTTGGTCGGGAGCTGGGCCTGCCGGAGTATCTGGTCATGCGCCAGCCTTTCCCGGGCCCGGGCCTTGCCATCCGGGTCATCGGCGAGGTGACGAAGGACAAACTGGACACTCTGCGCCTGGCAGACTTCATTTTCCGGGACGAGATCGCTAAGGCCCATCTGGAGGGCACCATGAACCAGTATTTCGCGGTGCTCACCAACATGCGTTCCGTGGGCGTTATGGGTGACGGCCGGACCTATGACTACACTCTGGCTCTCCGCTCTGTCACCACCACAGACTTCATGACCGCCGACTGGACCCGTATTCCCTACGAGGTGCTGGACCGGATCAGCGTGCGGATTGTCAACGAAGTGCCCCATATCAACCGGATTGTGTACGATATCACGTCCAAGCCGCCCGCTACGATCGAGTGGGAATAACTGACAAAACCAGCAAAGCCTTGAAAACACTGGGGTCTTAAAGCGGAAACGGGGCATTTGATAGCAAATTGATAGCAGATACCAAAACCGGATTTACTTTGTTCACTCCCGTATAACGGGTGGTTTGCGGGTAAATCCTCCATATCCTAAGAAAAAGGTCTTGCTGACTTTCACCAGTCGGCAAGACCTTTTTTGTTATTTGTCTTTTCTCTGTTTCTTCAATCCTTTTATCAGAGCATCGCTTAATTCCTTCGAGGGGACTTTGGCCCACCGCTGGGTGGTGTCGTACTTCGGGTAGTTGTAGCGCCAGCGGTCATAGTCCTCCTTGGTGATCTCCCCGGCCTCCAGCTTCGCCGCCTGTTCCCGCCACGCAATCAAGATTTTGTTCAGCTCACTGGCTTGACGGCCTCCCTGAAAAATATCTGCTTGCAGGCAGGCACGTCCATCCGCCTCTACCACTTTCAGACTGTAAACATCCTCCAAGGCGAACAGCGTATGGGCCAAACCTATGTAGTTGTCTATGTCCGGGACGCTCAACGCCTGGGGCGATACATCTAATGTATGCGCCAGGGCAGCGGTCAAGTCGGCCTTCGGCGTCCGGGTGCCTGTTTCGTACTGTGCCAGACGAACATCGGCGGAACGCTCTGGAAAGCCCACCGCCATACCAAGATACTTCTGTGTCATACCCCGGAGGGTGCGGAAAAAATGGATGCGCTCTCCTATTGCCATAAATGCCAACTCCTATCTGGTGGTTTCTGTCGAAAGTAGTATAACATATTCGCTTAGTAACAGTCAAGAGTATCTTAAACAAAAAAGTTAAAAATTATTCCGCAAGCCACTTGACAAAGCAAATTTGCTTAGTTATAATAGATTAAGCATAAAGGCTTAGTTTTCGAGCCATGAAAGGAGGTGAGCTCACAATGGCAAGCACCATGTTCATGCGGGTGGACGAGGTAGCGGAGGAATTAGGGGTTTCTGTCCCCTATGCCTATAAGCTGATTCGTTCCATGAATGCGGAGTTGAAAAAGACGGGCTGTATTACCATTTCAGGCCGGATCGACCGCAAATTCTTCCACGAAAAATTTTATGGCACAAGGGGTCAGAGTGAAAGGAGTGATTAACCTATGGCGGCGTTTAAGAACAAGGCCAACGGCACTTGGTACGTCCAGTTCCGCTATACGGACTGGAAGGGAGAGCGCCAACAGAAGTTGAAGCGTGGCTTTGCCACCAAAAAGGAGGCCCAGACGTGGGAGCGGGAGTTCCTGATGCAGAAGCAGGCCGATGTGAACATGACCTTTGAGAGCTTCGCCCAGCTCTATGAAAAGGACATGAAGCCCAAGCTGAAGCTGAACACCTGGCTGACAAAAGAGAGCATTATCCAGAAGAAAATCCTGCCGTATTTTGGAAAGCGGAAACTGTCGGAAATCACCGCCAAGGATGTGATGGATTGGCAGAACGCGATCCGGGAGTTGACAGACGCCAAAGGAAAGCCCTATTCCCCCACCTATCTCAAAACCGTCCACAATCAGTTGAGCGCCCTCTTTAACCATGCTGTCCGCTACTACGGCCTCCAGGTCAATCCTGCGGCCAAGGCCGGGAACATGGGTGTGGAGGAACGGCGTGAAATGCTGTTCTGGACGAAGGACGAGTATTTGAAGTTTGCCGACGCCATGATGGACAAGCCCCTCTCCTACTACGCCTTTGAAATGCTCTACTGGTGCGGTATCCGGGAGGGGGAACTGCTGGCCCTCACCCCAACAGACTTCGACTTTGAGGCGGGTACAGTGTCCATCAGCAAATCCTATCAGCGGCTCAAGGGCAAGGACGTGATTACCACCCCCAAGACGAAAAAGAGCAACCGTGTCATTAAGATGCCCAAATTCCTCTGTGGAGAGATGGAGGACTACTTAAAGATGTTTTACAGCACCGGGGCAAATGAACGGATTTTCTCTGTCAGCAAGCACTATCTCCACCATGAAATGGACAGAGGTGCGAAAGCGGCGGGAGTGAAGCGGATCAGGATTCACGACCTCCGACATTCACACATTTCCCTGCTGATTGATATGGGCTTCACCGCCCTGGCAATCGCTGACCGGGTGGGGCATGAGAGTATCGACATCACCTACCGCTACGCCCATCTGTTTCCTACAAGGCAGACGGAGATGGCGGACAAGCTGGACTTTGAAAGGATGGGAACGTAACCATGTCACTGAAAAACCGAGACAACAAAAATCGCTGGAGGAACAAGACCGTGGCCTTCCGGGTGTCCCCGGAGGAAGATGAACAGATCGAGGCCGCTGTGCGGCTCTCCGGCCTGACAAAGCAGGACTACATCACAAGACGCCTCCTGTGCCGGGAAGTAGTGGTACAGGGTAATCCCAAGGTCTACAAGGCCCTGCGTGACCAGCTTGCCGCCGTTCTGGACGAACTGCGGCGGGCCGAGGACGGGGCTGGCGTGGACGATGAACTGCTGGACACCATTCAGATGATCGCCGCTATCATGGGCGGCATGAAGGAGGTTTGATAGATTGATGGATTCCAAGGAAACGAAAGGGACTGTCCCGGTTCCGTCTGTTGGCGCAGACGGGGAACAGCCCATTTCACAAACACCCACCGCAAGTATAACAGAGGAAACGACAGAAAACAATCCCCCTGAAAAAAATTATGCGGAACTGCTGCGGAAAATGCAGCGCATGAATGACCCGGCGTATCTCCCCACGATTTCCATGAACGAGTTGTACGAGAACGTCTATCAGAGCAGACCGCCCGTCATTGACGGTCTGCTCTATCCGGGGACGTACCTCTTTGCGGGAGCACCCAAGGTGGGCAAGTCGTTCCTGATGGCCCAGCTTGCCTACCACGTCAGCATGGGCCTCCCCCTGTGGGACTATCCCGTTCACAAGGGGACTGTCCTCTATCTGGCGCTGGAGGACGATCACCGCCGCTTGCAGGAGCGGCTTTACCGGATGTTCGGCATGGACGGCACCAACGACCTCCTCTTTTCCATCTGTGCCAAACAGGTTGGCGCTGGGCTGGAGGAACAGCTAAAGCGGTTCGTGCAGGAACACCCCGACACCAAGCTGATTATCATTGACACCCTCCAGAAAATCCGGGAGGCTGGCGGGGATAAATACAGCTACGCCAACGATTATGAGGTGGTGGGAAAGCTGAAACGCCTCGCTGACGCTTGCGGCGTCTGTCTCCTGCTGGTACATCACACTCGCAAACAGCAGGCCGACGACAAGTTTGATATGATCTCTGGCACCAACGGCCTGTCGGGGGCGGCGGATGGGGCCTTTCTTCTTCAGAAGGAGAAGCGGACAGACGACACCGCCACCCTGGATGTGGTAGGACGTGACCAGCAAGACCAGCGGCTCTATCTCACCAAGGACAAGGAACACCTAACATGGACACTGGAGCGGATGGAAACGGAGTTGTGGGTAGAACCCCCCGACCCGGTGCTGGAGGCCGTAGCCGCTTTTATTACGGCGGAGAGGCCGTCCTGGAGCGGTACAGCCACGGAGTTGGCAGCGGTCCTGCAAGTGGATATGAAGCCTAACGCCTTGGCTATGCGGCTGAACGTCCGGGCCGGGAAACTGGCGGCAGAGTATCACATCCATTATGAGAACACCCGTACCCACGCCGGGAGAAGTATCAGCTTGACGCTGGAGCCTCCCCAAGCGTGACGACCGTGACGGCTTTTTTGAGAGCGGGGGCGGTGTCTAAAACATCGTCACGGTCGTCACGGCTGTCACGGGGGAGCGGGGTCAAATGTCAAGGGGGCATACCTACGGGTGGAGATTGCCGCAAGGCAATACAACCCGAACCCCTTGACATTTGGCCCACGGAGGACACTTGCCGGGTGGTGGAAAGGCACAGCCTTTCCACCTGCCCAACGGCGAGTGGAAAAGTTTAGGCGGGGTGCAGGGTGCCCTTTTCAAAGGGCGGCCCTGCTGGGGGAGGCAACCGCAGTTGCCGGGGGCAAAGCCCCCGCACCCCCTCGGGAGAGCCCACGGCACTTTCGCACCAACGGGGCGAAAGTGTCATAGTGGGTTATTACACTTCCCGCAGGAAGTGACTCCCCCGAACCCCCGTCCATTTTCAACAACCAAACATCTGAAACAGGAGGATTTTTGCCTATGGCGAGAGGCGACGGTATTGACCGTACCAACGCAAGAAATATGAGGCTGACCGAAACCAAGATCGGCAACACCCAGCAGCACAACGAGCGTGAGAAGGATTCCTATGTCAACCAGGACATTGTACCAGAGCGGACGCCGCTCAATGTCCATTTCAAGGCCCCATCTGCAGGGTATCAGGAGATGTTCTCCCAAATGGAGGCCGATGGTGTGATCTCCACCCGTGGCATTAAGGCGGACGCATTTCGATACGGTGAGTTGGTCTTTGATGTGAACTCCGCCTACTTCTACAATCACGGCGGCTATGACTTCGCAAAACAATTTTACACCGACGCTTACAAATCCGCAATCAAAATCGTAGGTGGAGAGCAGTATATTTTGTCGGCGGTCATGCACGCTGACGAGCGCAACCGGGCCATGTCCGAGGCGCTGGGGGAGGATGTGTACCACTACCACCTTCATGTGGTCTATATCCCGGTGGTGAAGAAGGAGATACGATGGACAAAGCGGTGCAAGGACAAATCCCTGGTGGGCAAGGTCAAGGAAACCGTTATGCAGGTCAGCATGAGCAAAAAGTGGGCGTCCCAGCCCGCAGTAGACGAGGCCACCGGGGAGCCATTACGAACAGCAAAGGGCAAGCCTGTTCTGAGAAAGTCGTACAGCGTCTTGCAGGATGATTTCTTTCAGCAGATGCGCTCCGCTGGCTACACGGATTTGGAGCGTGGAGAGCGTGGCAGTTCCGAGGAACATCTGACGGTCACGCAGTTCAAGGTGAAGTGTGAACAGGAGCGGTTGGCACAGCTTCAAGAGGCGGCTGTGCTGGCCCAGGCCGAGGTTGACCGAAGGAACAGGGAGGCGACAGCTGCCGAAAAGAAAGCGGCCCAGGCCAAGGCCAAACTAAACGATGTGGCCCCCATGCTGAAAGGCATGGAGAAGCTGGCGGAGGAATTTTCCAGCGACCCGGAACAGGTCTTGCCAGAAGCGGGGCCGCTGGAATCAGCCAGGGCCTACCGGGAGAAAAAGGCCAAGCCCTTATGGGCGAAGATCGTCAAGGTGCTACGGTCTGTCTATCGGGCCTACTGTGACCTCAAATCCAAATTTGAGCGGCTGCAAGCGGACTATGGCCGGGAGGTCAGCAAAAACAGTTCCTTGTCAGAAAGGATTTACGAGGTCTGCGCCGAGCGAGACAGCCTAAAGGGAAAGGTCAGAGACTATGAG